>JADMIO011301984.1_pt1 | contig 33599 bp, 25 predicted proteins | sample 8958161 | NCBI WGS metagenome assembly JADMIO01 (sample SAMN16585339, study PRJNA669376) | soil metagenome | isolation source: Crop rotation soil | place: USA: Cullars Rotation, Alabama | collected 2011 | reverse complement strand
CCCGCCTATAAAGTCTGTTACCGGTCGTGTGTCCCCACCGACCGAAAATTAAGTAGCAAAATTTGAAATGCACCCTGATGAAATAAATGAGATAAGTTTCAAATTCATTAACTTCACTGTAAACTGCTTTGCTTGAAAAAAGTCCTGTTGCTGTCAGTATTGCTTTGCTGCATGGGTAAAATTGGTTTTACGCAGGCAATCATGCAGCCCATCGGAGCCCGCTATCTTGGATTAGGAGCATATTCTTCTCATAATGTAGATATATATGCTACCCGTACCAACCCTGCATCTCTTGCACAATTGCCACAGGCTTCAGTGGCTGTTTACGGTGAAAAACGGTTTGAACTCCAGGATCTTAATTACTACTCAGCATCGTTTGGCCTGCCGACCAAAAGCGGCACTTTTGCCGTATATGGTTCTTATTTTGGCTTTGACCTAAGTAATCAAACACAGCTATCTCTGGCTTATGGCAGAAAGATCACTAACAAACTGGATATAGGGGCGACTTTTCATTATCACCAGATAAGCCAGGCAGGTATTTATGGCAATGCCTCAGCAATTACAGGCGGCGTAGGCTTACTTCTTCATCTTACTGATAAAATTCATGCAGGCATAAATGCTTATAACCCTATAAGGGCAGCTTATGATAAGGACAAAGAGGAGCGGCTTCCATCACAGTACAGTTTTGGTGTTGGATATGATGCGTCGGATAAGTTTTTTGTTAGTGTCGAATTGGTAAAAGAGGAGAATCAAAGCCTGAATGTGAATGCAGGCTTTCAATACCAGTTTGTAAAACAGTTTTTTATACGGGCGGGTATAGCTACTCAAACCACTAATTATTTTGTAGGACTCGGTTTCCGGTTGAAAGATTTCCGGCTTGATATTGCTACAAGTTATCATCCGCAATTGGGCCTGTCACCGGGTTTGTTGCTGCTGTTTGATTTTGGAAAGAAAAAAGAGAAAACTAAATGATAATTCATAATTGAATAAATAATAATTCTGGGTGTTTAATTTAGGAATACAAATTTGGTAAACGACTACAGAAAATAAATTAAGCATCGTTGTGTCACTCCCTTGTACCGCAGCAATTCTATTCAGTAAATAAATTCAACCCCTCCACTTCCCACTCACGATAAAACTATCCGCTTGAAACCTCTCTTTTATATAATATTTTTTGTTTTTCTCTTTTGTACTGCAAGAGGGCAGGATGTTCCATCCCCGGTAGTGGAACAGCAACTGGAAAACCTTGCTGAAGCAGAAAATGCAGAACCGGAAGACGACTCCTACCAACAGCAATTACAGCAGCTTCGTAAAGATCCCCTCAACCTTAATATAGCAACAGATGCGGATATGCAGGTCTTTCGCCTGCTTACAGATCTGCAGATAAGAAATTTTATACAATACCGCCAATTGCTTGGCAAGCTTTTGAGCCTTTACGAATTACAGGCGATACCCGGCTGGGATGTAGAAACCATTAATCGCATACGTCCTTTTGTAATGGTCAGCGGAAGCATTTCAATAGCAGATGATTTCGGCAGGCGTTTTTCTGATGGACAGCATTCTATACTCATGAGATTGTCGCAGGTGATTGAAAAATCAAGAGGGTTTACACCGGATACAGCTGGTAATACAAAATATTTGGGCAGCCCTCAGCGCCTTTTATTGCGTTATAAATATCAATATAAAAACCTGCTTCAGTTTGGAGTGCTGGGAGAAAAAGATGCAGGGGAACAGTTTTTTAAGGGTGCTCAAAAAAATGGATTTGATTTTTATTCCTTGCATCTTTTTGTTCGCAACCTTGGTGTTATTAAGCGGCTTGCAATAGGCGATTTTACAGTCAATATTGCACAGGGTCTGCTTTCATATCAATCGCTGGCTTTTCGAAAAAGTCCCGATGTACTTAATATAAAAAGACAAACAGAAATATTTCGTCCCTATAATTCACCGGGGGAATATAATTTCCACCGGGGTGCTGCCATTACAGTAGGCACAAAGGATAATAAATGGCTGGTATCAGCTTTTGTATCAAAGAAAAAAGTGGATGCCAATGCCGTCGTCGATTCGGCAAATTATGAAGATTATGTTTCCAGCATTCTCAATAGCGGCTATCACCGGACAGCTGCAGAAAATGCAGACCGAAAGACTATTGACCAGTTTACAGTGGGCGGCAGGGTTCAATTCCGTAATACCCGGTTGATGTTGGGTGCCAATGCAATACATTACCAGCTTAGTTCACCCTTGCAAAAAACTCCTGATCCTTATAATTATTATGCTTTCAGCGGGAAACAGCTTACTGGTGTAAGTGTCGATTATGCCTACACCTACCGCAACATACATGTGTTTGGCGAAATAGCCAGCGATCACGATGGTCATTTGGCGTTTGTTAATGGCCTTATAGCCAGTCTTGATACCAGGGTTGACTTTTCACTCTTATACCGCAATATAGCCAGGGACTATCACAGCCTTTATGCCAATGCATTTACTGAGAGCACAACGCCTATAAACGAGAAGGGGATGTATGCCGGTTTATCTATCAAGCCATGGGGCTTTTTGCGTCTCGATATGTATGCCGATATGTATAGTTTCGGCTGGTTAAAATATCTTGTTGACCGTCCTTCCAAAGGTTCGGATTATGTGGTGCAATTAACCTGGAAACCCAATAAGGTGGTGGAAGTTTATACACGCTTTAAAACAGAAAGCAAGGCAGACAATTATTCCAATACAGATCTTCCTTATCATGTAACCCAGGATATACCAAAGCAGAACTGGCGCACACAAATATCATACAAAGTTTCGTCAGCTGTTACGCTCAGGACAAGGGCTGAAATAGTTTGGTATGATCAAAAGGGCGGTCAGGCAGAGGAAGGCTTTTTGATCTTTGCGGATGTATTTTACAAACCTATGATGAAGCCACTGGCTTTAAACATGCGGCTACAATATTTTGAAACTGATGAATACAACAGCCGTATTTATGCTTATGAAAGCGATGTGTTATACAGCTATAGTATTCCACCGTTTTATGGTAAAGGTTATCGTGCCTACTTAAATGTAAATTATGATATCAACCGGCACATCACTACCTGGTTCCGTCTAGCCCGCTCGGTGTATCCCGGTGCAACTTCTGTTGGTAGCGGTTATGATGAAATCCCTGGCAATCACAAAACCGATTACAGGATACAGGTACTGTTTACTTTTTAGTAGTATATCTCCTGTAAAGACTTCACTTAATTATCACGAATTTTTTAAGCTAAGGCTTATACCTATTTGGAAAAATGAGTTGTGATCGTTTCTCCATCTTTTTCCAGTTTAAGCATGTACTGTCCTTTAGGCAAACTCGCTGCGGATAACTGGTAAAAATTGTTCCCGGTAACAGCGGTTATTTCATTTGTAAAGATTGCCCTGCCTGCATAATCATATACGGTAGCACTGGTTTTGCCGGCCCGGGGAGAATGCCATGAAATATTCAATTGATTGGTAACAGGTATGGGATAAACATTTGCAAAAACGAAACCACCTTTTGCATTCATGATCCTTACTATATACGAATAGCTGAATGTCCCGTCTTTATCGATCATTTTTAGCCGGTAGTAGCTGGCGCCCAAAGGAATGTTGTTATCAACAGTGCTGTATTTTTTTGTATCTGCCCTGTTGCCGGCAGCTTCAATACTTGCAATAGAAAAAAAGTTGGTGCCGTTTGAAGAACGCTCTATTTCAAAACTCTTCGCATTTATTTCGCTTGTGGTTTGCCAGACTATGTTCGCATTCTTTCCCGATGGTATCACACTGAATGATAAAAGTTTTACAGGTGTTGTGAGAATACAATTGTTATTACCATAGGAAGGGATATTTTCTATATCCCAGGAAACATAATTTCCCTTCTTAGCGCCGTTTGGCCAGTTATTCTCATACATTCTAACATTTGATTCACATGAGTTATTGCCGTTGGTTATTTGCAAATACCTGGGCGCTGCAGGGCCATTGGACATTGAACCGAGAATATTCCATTCGGACGCTGAGGCGTCTATATAAACAATATATAGGTTGCCTGTAAGACAAAGCGATGAAAAATCATAATTAGCATCAAAATTGGCGGGAATAAATATTACAACACTTCCTGATGGAATGCTGGTAGCTGCAGCCGTAACAAAGTGAAGGGTGCAACTGACATTAGCAGTAATGCTGCCGGTACTTGTTTTGTCAGAAGCCTTTGACCCCAATAGTTTATTGGAGGGATTGCCCGATGGTACAGCATTAGAGCCATAAAAAAAGGTATAGTCTCCTGCAGTAGCTGTGGCAGTAGTGGTAAAAACAATAAACTCATTCCTCCCCTCGCCATTAGTGGAGTCACAGGGTTTTATCAGGGCAAAATTGATAACCGGGCATTGTGCAAACATTGCCTGAACAGTTAGAACAGATAAGCAGAAAAGGAAAGTCTTTTTCATTTTGATATCTTTTGCAGGTTAGAAATGCAAAATTTGCGGTGCAAGGTTACTATTTTTCCAATGATATTTTTTTGCCCATCTTGTTTGATGTCCTTATTCCCTCGGAAATAATACTCATCCAGTCGTGCACCACAAAAGCATTTTGCAGTACGTTTGCTGAAATTATTTTTATATGGCTGCAGAAAATCAAAATCAAAACCAGTTAAACATCGAGATCACTGAGGAAGTTGCAGAAGGACAGTATGCCAATCTTGCCATTATAACCCATAGCCATGCAGAGTTTGTAATAGATTTTGTAAACGTAATGCCCGGTACCCCTAAAAGCAAAGTAAAAAGTCGTTTGATCATGACGCCCCAGCATGCCAAACGTTTTATGAAAGCCCTTATAGAAAACATCAGCCGTTTCGAAGACAGCCATGGCGATATACAGGACCTCGAAGCTGTTGAAATCCCGATGAATTTTGGAGGACCTACTGCACAAGCGTAACCCCCTGTCCCCCTGAAGGGGTGACTTGATTTGGAGTGACTTCCAGTTTTTTACTTTACCGATTCAGGAAGTTTTTATGGAGCGAAAAATGTTTCATAAAGCCGAAGCCACGATATTCAATAATGCGAGGGAACTACGCAATCGGCTAACAGAATCTGAGGAATTGGACAGGGGGTTCAAATTTCTCCTTCATCCGCAAAGCTGTAATAACCCTCATCACTCACAATAAGGTGATCGATCACTTTTATATCGAACAGCTTTGCTGCTTCTTGTATTTTTTTTGTAAGCGAACGGTCATCGTTACTGGGGCGTGTGTTGCCTGACGGATGATTGTGACAGAGAATAAGAGAAGAGGCCCGCTCTTCCAGAGCTTTTTGCATTACCAATTTTATATCAACTACGGTTCCAGAAATGCCACCCGAACTATGTATTTCATGGCTGATGACTCGATTGCGTTTATTGAGATAAATAACAATAAAATGTTCCCTGTGTTCATGCTGCAGCCGTTTTTGCAAATAAGCCACAACATCTTTGCCAGAGCTTATTGCATCCCTCATAAAACTTTCAGCCTCTTTTTTCACAGCCAGTTCAAGCGCCGCTTTTATAATAACTGCTTTTGCCGGACCAATACCTTTTACCTGTTGCAGGTCTTTTAATGTCATCCGGCTTAACAGGTGCAGGCTGTTATCATTCTTTGAAAGCAGCTCTTTAGCAAGATCTATGGCGCTTTTGCTGCTTGTTCCGGTGTTGATGAGTATGGCAAGCAATTCCGCCGGTGAAAGTGCTGCTGCTCCCTGTGTGATCATTTTTTCCCGCGGACGGTCGTCTTCGGCCCATTCTTTTATGGGTGTGTGTGCTTTGTTGAAATTTTCCATGAGCTATTTATTTAAGCCTGTTACTCTGCCATTATCTTCGCACCCGACCGGTACAATATACGTCAAACCCTCATCAACATCTCATTTTATGACCGAACACGCCAGGATTTTTTCGGGCACTAATTCAAAGTATTTAGCTGAGAAAATTGCACGAAGTTTTGGTATGCCTCTTGGTAATTGTAACATCACCAAATTCAGCGATGGCGAAATAGGCGTACAGTTCACAGAAAGTATTCGCGGAGACTATGTTTTTATTGTGCAGAGCACATCTGCGCCTGCTGATAACCTAATGGAGCTTTTGCTGATGATAGATGCGGCAAGAAGGGCTTCAGCTTACAAAGTGATCTGCGTGATGCCCTATTATGGTTATGCACGCCAGGACAGGAAGGACAAGCCGAGGGTAGCTATTGGAAGTAAGATGATTGCTAATGTGCTGGTGGCAGCAGGGGCGGACAGGATCATTACCATGGATCTTCACGCACCGCAGATACAGGGATATTTTGACATACCGGTTGATCATCTCGACAGTTCGGCGATGTTTATACCTTATATCCAAAACCTGAACCTGCCCAATCTCACATTTGCTGCACCTGATGTTGGCAGTACAAACCGCACCCGGGAAATAGCGATGTATTTTAACGCCGAAATGGTAATATGCGACAAACATCGTAAGCGTGCTAACGAAATAGCGAGCATGACATTGATAGGTGATGTAACCGACCGTAACGTTGTTTTAATAGATGACATTTGCGATACCGGGGGCACGCTTGCAAAAAGCGCCGGCATGCTTAAGGAAAAAGGAGCCATTAGTGTCAGGGCATTTTGTACACATCCTGTATTAAGTGGCAATGCCTATGAAAATATCGCCAACAGTGCTTTGGAAGAACTAATTGTATGCGATACTATTCCCCTAAGACAAAATATTTCCAAAATAAAAGTGCTGACCGTGGCAGACCTGTTTGCTGTAGCTATCCGCAATGCTTTTGAAAATAAAAGTATCCATGGCTTGTTTGTGCATTCACATTTTAAAGCCAGATAGGAAGGAAAGTCAGGGTTTAAATATTTTGTTAACCAGCAGCAGGTTAAAAATTAGGCTTTTGTTGTGTCACTCACTTCAGCGACAACAATTCTGATGTGCCTTTAAATGAAGGATTTTAAATGAGTACATCAGTTTTGACTTTTGACTTTCTCCTGTTAATTACGATTTCCTTAAAGTTTCCCGTGTAACTATTTGAGTAATTTTAGGTCTGATGAATATTAAATATCAGATTATGAACAACATACAGAAAATAGCCAATAGGATACTTGTTAGCGGGGCTATAGTTTCATTAGCATTTATCACAAATATCTCGGACGCACAGCATAGCATCGGAGAAAGAGGTTTTAGTAATGGTGGCAGCAGAACCAGGGGTGGTGGAAGTAATTTTAATTCCGGTGGCAGCAGAAGTTTTGACCGGGGGCAATCATTTACAAGACCACAGTCATCTGTACAAAGCAGACCCTCCTTTAATGCCCATCCTGATCGCAATAACCCAGGATTTACACATTCAACTATCACAAATACTCCACGACAATCGCAAATTGCCCGGGAGAATTCCGTTGTAGAACGCCGTTCTCCTGTCATAACTAATTCAGTAACTTATAACAGGCCTGTCCCCGTTCAAAAGCCGGTTTATCGTCCTGTACCACGTACAAATGTTACTGTCGTTAATAACTACGGGCATGGTTACGGCTATAGCTGCGGTGGCTTTTACTATGGCGGCGGCTATCACTATTATCCTGTTTATTACCATCCTTTCGTGCCATATTATGGCATTAGGATCAATGTGCTTCCTTTTGGATATTATCCTTTTTACTTCAATTCGTACCCATATTATTTCTACAATGGCTACTACTATCGCCAATACAATGACTATTACGAAACAGTAGAACCGCCATTAGGAGCAAGGGTTCCAGAGTTGCCATCTGGTGCGAGATCAGTAAAAATTGATGGACAAAAATATTACGAGTACAATGGCACTTATTACCAGAAAGTTTATAACGAAAGAGGTGAAACCCTTTACGAAGTGGTAGGAACAGATGGTGTGCTGGAAACAGATAAGCCAAAGCAGAGCGAGTTCCGGGAAAATCTTAAAGATCAGAGCGCCTATCTTTCGCAGCTTCCTGCAGATTCAAGGGCTATTGAACTTGAAGGCAAAACATACTATGTATCACCTGGCGGCCAGTATTATTCGCAGGTAATAGACAAGGATAACAACGTTTATTACATATTAGCTGGCAACGAATTGACCGAGCAATAATTTAATATCGGAAAACAAAACCTTAAAACCTGTAAGAATAATAAGCTTACAGGTTTTTTTCATTTTTTTTGCATAATGCATCCTACTCATTTGGCAGAAGCCCACATGTCGGGCATACTCAACCTGGTTGGAAACACACCAATGGTAAAGCTCGACGACGTAACAGTTAACAACAACGTAACTATCTATGCAAAACTGGAAGGCGACAATCCCGGCGGCAGCGTAAAAGACCGTGCTGCATATGGCATGATAAAAGGCGCACTCGAAAGAGGAGAATTAAAAGATGGCATGAAGCTGATAGAAGCAACAAGCGGAAACACAGGGATCGCCCTCGCCATGATAGCAAGTGTATTTGGCGTAGAAATAGAACTGGTGATGCCAGAAGATGCTACCCGGGAAAGAGTCTTAACCATGAAAGCATTTGGAGCAAAAGTTACACTTACTCCAAGACAACGATCAATGGAAGGCGCTATTGACTATGCCAATGCGCAAGTTGCAAAGGGCGGTTATCATATGCTGAACCAGTTTGCAAATCCTGATAACTGGGGTATACATTACCAAACCACCGGCCCCGAAATATGGAAAGACACTAAAGGAACTATTACACATTTTGTTTCTGCCATGGGAACTACAGGTACTATTATGGGAGTATCGAGATACCTGAAAGAGCAAAACAGCGATATACAAATAGTGGGTTGCCAGCCTACAGATGGTTCACATATACCCGGCATACGCAAATGGCCTGCTGCTTACCTGCCAAAAATATTTGATAAGAGCAGGGTTGACCGTACAATGGAAGTGGACGAGCAGGATGCCCGTATCATGACCAAGCGCCTTGCAAGAGAAGAAGCTATCTTTAGTGGAATGAGTAGTGGTGGTGCAGTGCATGCAGCTGTTGAGTTATCAAAAGAATTGACATCTGGTGTAATTGTATGTATCATCTGCGATCGTGGCGACAGATATTTGTCTTCAACATTGTTTGATTAAAATACTGCGGTCTATTGTACAATGAGAACCATGAAGAAGTTAAAATATCTTGTGCTGTTAGCTTTCGTTTTTACTGCATGTAAAAAAGATACTCATAATGATGTTGCGACTATTGTTGGGCAATGGGAATGGATAAAAACTACCGGTGGAGCTTATGGTGTGTACTATACCCCTCAAAATACAGGACGGACGTGGAAGTTGACCCTTAACAGTGATCTTACTATTTTTCAAAGTGGTAATCTTACCTCAAATGAATCTGGCGTTTATACTAAAACTGAAGAAATCAATAGTTGGGGCACTATACCCATTCTTAGGATGATCTTTCCTTCCCATCTTCAGAGTTATCATTACGTCATTTCATCAGATACATTAAGACTTAATGAATACCCAGAAGCAGATGGATTTTCTTATTATTTGGTGAAGAACCATTAATGTTTATCGATACAATTCTACCATGACCATTGAAGATATTCAGGCTATTTGCAAAGAATTAATTGCTGTAACAGAAGATATAAAATGGGGTCACGATCTTGTTTTTTCTGTTGGAGGAAAAATGTTTTGTGTTGTCGGTCTTGATCAGTCTCCAACCTCGGCGTCGTTTAAAGTGAAAGATGAAGAGTTTGAAGAAATATGCGGCAGGAATGGATTTAAACCTGCACCTTATGTCGCAAAATACAAATGGGTTCTTATCGATGACATCACTAAAATGAATAAGAGAGACTGGAAAAAGTATGTCATGCAATCTTATGAATTGGTAAGAGGCAAACTTCCACCTAAGATAAAAAAAGAGTTAGCATTGAAATAAAATGTGCTTCTTTTATCTCGTAAAATGAATTTAAAAAAGCCATACAATAAAGTATGGCCTTTGTTTTTCGGGATCTGCATGAGAGAATGAATTTTCATTCCCGCTATTAAGTTTCCATATTACCTGCTAACTACTAAATGAACTGTTGAACGCTGCCTGCCTGAGATCATCTCACACATATAAGTTCCGGATGGAAGATTGTTTGCACGGAAAACAATTTCATGTTGCCCGGCTGATTGTTTTTCATTGCTTGCGAGTACAGCGACTGTTTTCCCATTAAGATCAATAATTTTTAATGTTACTGTACTATTCACCGGCAGACCATAACTAATGATGGTGTTTTGGTTAAATGGATTAGGAGACGCTTTTAGTGATGATGATGTTGCTGTTATGTTCTTAGCCGGAGCAGGCATACCGGCAATACCGTCAAGAATAGGAATACCAATATTGGGTATTACCACTACACCACCTGAATCTGCAGAAAATTGGTTGCCCGGTGTGATTGTCATATCAAAATTGCTGCCATTAGAAACAGATGATGCATTGTATGATGCAAGTGGTGTGAGACCTGTAACTATCTGGCTGGTTACAGTTGCCGGTACAGTATAAGTAGTGTATGTAAATGGCGTGCCCCATGTATTAGGAAACATTACCGCTGTGTTTTTTACAAATACGCCATCAAACACATTGCCGCTTTTACTGGCAATCAAAATAGCGGTGTCTTTTGCCGTTCCTCCATCTGCTCCCTGCAGCACATTAAGGAAGCGGACACTTGTAGGATTGGAAGGGTCCTCAATTTTAAGTTCCGAATTCGTAGGCTCGAGTTCTGCAGTTGCATTAAGGTTTTCTGTAGGGAAAGAAGTTAATACTCCAGCAGCCGGCAACAGGTTTGATAAATAAACTTTTTGGCCACCCGGTGTGCTTACAGTTGCATTCTTACCTGAAACAGTTGGAAGAGCAGTAAACTGTAAAAAGAATCTTTTAAAACGGTTGGCAGTTTTTGATATCGCTCTATCGTATACAATAATATGATCTGGTTTTAGCCAAACAATTGAACGGCTTGCATGCGTAATATCAGTGGCATTGTAACGGTTATAGAGATTGGTTGCATCGCCAAAGGCATATACAAAACTGCTTTTCAAACTTGTAAGCGTAGTTGGATCACCAGCGCATACACCGTTCGTCCATTGGCCGCCACGCTGCGATGTGGGACCTTCAAACCATTGTATGTTAGCTGGAAAATCATTTTGCAAACCCAATGTATTATGAAATTCTGAAGTATAGCCGATGCCATCATTTGTGTAACCGCTATGCTCTTTTATAAGCCATTCTCCTTTCCTGAAAAATTCAAACTGGTTTCCGTCTCCCGATTGATGGTTGATAGTGGTCCAATGGCATTGCCAGTTAAACCAGGTTGCATTAGTTGTCCAATCGGTGCGGGAAAGCAGGCGGCGAAATGCAGGATCATTAAAGCTGGTTGGGAGTGAAGGGCGTGGATCAGGTGGAGTAGAGGCGTTCGGTTTGAGAAGCATGTAATACAGGATAGAATTAGTTGCGTAACAATTACCCCAAATATTGCTTACACGGCCACTAAGGTTTGAAGCTCCGCCTTCTAATATGTTGCGGGAATACCACCTTGTTTTATCGAGACAGCTTTGATCGTTTTTTAATTGTGCAAGAAGGCCAATGGTGCCTGTTATAGTAACGTACTCTGGCGTGATCCAGGTGCGAAGCAAGTCGCCGTAACAAGCCGCCTGGTAAATAGGGCCTAAATAACTCTGTTGTGGGTAAACTTTTGGCAATGGCGTAACGGAATGAAGCAGTCCATCCATAAATTTTGGCCAATAGCCGCTGGTTATCAGTTTGGCCTGCTTGCCTATAATATTTTCATCACTCCATCCGGCGGTTTGAAGTGCCAATAAACCGCCTGCAACAAAGCTTAAAGATTCGCCATATAAAGCTCCTTCAACAGGTAGTCCGCCACTGCCAAGCCCGAGACTCGGGAAATTGGGAGAAACGCCATAATCGGCCGCTACAATACTGGGTATTTCATATTGGGAATACTGTTGATAAAGCCATGCGCCTGTAGCATTGTATAAATAGCTCCGAAGGCTGTTGCCAAGTGCTGAATACGGCAAGGTCGGGTCGACAGATGGATCATCAGAAGCATCAAGTGCAAGTGACATCAAAGTCATATTTCTTGCATGACCGCTGTAATAATTATTCAATACCCAGCGGTTTGTAAGCATTTGTTTGTCATTTACAAGACCAATAGGAGTTGGATGATTATAAGCAGTCAACTGATCTTTGCACCAGCGCATAAAAACAGTCCGGATGGCTGCTTTATCTGCTGCGGTTAATATATTATTGTTCGCTGCGTCTTTGGCATTATAGATCCAATCCACGGTAAGACCAAATGCTTCACCATATACTCTTGATCTATCATAAGTCATAAAGGCCGGATCACGGAAAGGCACACCTGCTGCAGGTCCTAAATTCGCCTGGTTGATCACATACATCAAAAGGTTTCGTGCACGTTGTGCATGTAAAATTCTGTTTGCAGGAACTGGATCAATAAGCGACCAGAATGCAAAGAACTCTGCATACGTTTCTGTTACATATCCTGACCAGGTAGTACCACCATTGTCGGGCCAGTTAGGATTAGGTTGTCCACCTGGGAAAAATTTAGTGTTGTAACTACTGATAGCTGACGACAAAGCATTTTGCATAGCCGTATATACAGGATTGCTGGCTACAGCCCAGCTTTGAAGAGTAGGAAGACTTGCAGGTGTGATCCAAAGACGTGGATGTGTGACAACAGCATTTGGATTATCTGGCATTGTTTTCAGGCTAAAGATATTGGAGCCGGAACTTTGTGTGGACGCATTTGCTGCGACAACATTCCAGTAGTAGGTCGTGTTATAGGTAAGGTTTGGAACAACTCTCGAAGTAGCAGTAACATTATTATCACTAAAAATAATGTTTGTCATAGCTGCATCGCTTGCTACTTTCAATTTATAAAAAGTAGCTCCTGATACTGGTGTCCAGGTTAGGTTAGTTCCAAGTACCTGTAGAGTAGATCCATTTGAAGGAGATATTAAAGAAGGATTTGTTAGTGAATTACCGCCACCTCCTCCACCGCCGCCACCTCCATTGTTACCACTTCCTACTGTAAATGTCCAGGCACCGGCCCATGCACTGGCTATATAGGGATCCGCGGCGTGTTTGGCTTTTATGCGCCAGAGATAAGTACCATTTGGCAGATTTGATAAAAGGTATGAAGTATCAGTGTAGGTAGAATCCCATGCAATATCATTACTGTGGTTGGGCGTGCTGACAGAAACTTTGTATTGGTCAGCGCCCGGTACTGCAAACCACTTTATGCTAAGGGTAGAAGGCAGATTGGTTGCTTTATCTGCGGGGTAAGCATTTACAGGAGCGGGAAGTGTTTGTGCTGCCAAAAATTGGTTTGCGCACATAAACATGCATGCCCAAACAAGGAAGAATCTTAGATTTTTCATGTTTGTTTTATTTAGTAATGAGGAAAAAGGTTACTGCTTAAAGGAGGGGAGATAAATGAGCTCTTATAAAGATGGAAAACTAAATCCCGGTAGAAAAGCAGCAATTATTTACCGGTGTATTTAGATAATTTACCGGTTCTCAAATTAATATTTTGGGCAAAAGCGTAAGCCACCAAAGTTTAAAATGGGGACCGCTCTTTACGTAGCAGATACAGATCAGTAATAAGAATGGCTGGAAAAAGATTGGTTTCTAACTAACAAAAAGGGAATTAGATATATTAATTACTTATAAATTCAAAAGTTCCGCTGGTACTGTTGTTTTTTCCATCGCTAATTACAACATACCACTCATAAGTGGTTCCCTTTTGAATGCCATCCCATGTAAAGACGGTTGTATTTCCTGAGTTGATATTTGTATTAGTGCCAATTAATGTAAATGAAGGAGTAAGGCTAACCGGTAGTGTAAACTGGCTGCCCTGTCCTGTAAGAAATCCACCGGCCTGGTTATTTTTCCAGGGCGAAAATGTTTTCACTGATACTGAATTTTCATGCGGATCAAATTGCATGATCCTCAATAATCCATCTCCACCATTGCCATAACCTCCCTGGTAGTCTGATAAAAGCGTATGAACCACCGCACTATTAAAAGTATCGGATCTGCGTCCTTCACCCGATACGTGGCCGCTAAGCATAAGAACGAGGTTGGGATTGTCTTTTAGCTCATCATAAATTTTTTGCCCGGGTCCCTCGAAGGATGTTTGTATGCCGGGTCCCATTAACCAGTGAGAAGATAAAATAGCTTTCCTGTTACTATATGCCTTTAACAGGCTATCCGCCCAGTTCAATACATTTTGTAAGGCTGTTTGTTCTGCGACTGTGCTGTTGGTATTGTATTCAAGGCTTATATGAATAAAGTCTATTCCACCACCATTGAATAATTCAAAATGATTGTCATTGTTGGCGCCATAGTGCCCGCCATAATAATCTCTGCCTGTAAATCTTGCGCTGCCAAAATAATTATTAAAAAAAGCAGTGGTTCCCTCCTGGTCGCCTGCAGGACTTTCATCATGATTGCCCACGCAGATACCATAAGCAATGCCCTCTATATTTCTGAACGCAGTATCTGCCCGCCTCCATTCTATTTCTTTATCGTCACCGTTTTGAGTACAATCCCCCAAATGAGCAACAAATACGATATTGCTGTCTTTGCGGTGCTGGGCTATCCAGTTTGTCTGGCTTTTAAAAATGGCATTGTTACCACCGCCATCACTATGGAGTCCCTGTGGTTCTTCTGTATAAAGCTGTGTATCTGGTAGACCGATAATTGTAAATTTTGAAACCCCTGGCTTTATCCGGCCATACAGCTTTACCGTCATAGCATCACCCTGTCGATCGGTTACTTTCATACTTACCGTATTGGTATGGGTAGTGCTTCCATCAGCAGGGTAAATATTTGATGGTTGATCAGGTGCTGACTGTGCGATTGTTGAACCTGCCAGTATTAGTAAGGCAGTATCTAAAAACAAAATTTTGGCAGCTTTTTTCATTATGTTGTGAACTTAGAAATGTAAGGTATAAAATAAAGAAATTGTTGAGAGCGGAATAATTATTTCAGGGAGGAAAAAGATAAGAACTATGTAAAGAGGCACGATTTTTTATAAAGAGAACTAAAAATGTTACTGTATGAAAAATGATCTTAGCAACAGGGTTAGCATTAAGATTGATGCCCCTGTTTCAAAAGTTTGGGATGCTTTAACAAAGCCTGAAATAATAAAGCAATATTTCTTTGGCACCGATACCATTACCGATTGGAAAGTAGGAAGCCCAATCACATTCCAGGGAGAGTGGGAAGGGAAAAAATACCAGGATAAAGGCACTGTACTGGAATTTGAACCAAAGCAACTGATCAAATATGAATATTGGAGTTCAATGTCGGGGATAGAAGACAAGCCGGAAAATTATGCTCCTATTACTTATGAACTCAAAGCATTGAATAACAATACAGTTCTGACAGTTATACAGGAAAACATCCCGGATGAAAAAATGAGAGTGCATTCTGAAGAAAATTGGAATAAAGTGCTTGGTAATTTAAAGCTACTCCTCGAAAAGCAGAGAGAGCCAGAAGTTGTGGCCTGATCAACCAGTTTTAGATATTCAAAATCCCAGCATGAAATAATTCATGCTGGGATTTTTATTGCCTGTCAATCCTGCAACAACGAAAAAAATCGTAATCTGTAAAAGGTTTTATCACAAACCTTTCAGCCCTTTCTATTGCCGTTTGAGTGCCAATCTGCACGCTTTGCACCTTTTTAGAATTCCTGTCAAAAAGAAGCAATATTTTTATTAGACTAAATAATTGCATTATGAAAAAGCTAATCGCTATTCTGGCAACTCCTGTTTTGCTAACAGCCTTGGTATCGCTAAGCGCAAATACACAGGGAGTTATTACGACACCAAGAACGCCAAGTCCTGCTGCGACTGTTTCTCAAACTATTGGTATTTCAACAGTGACTGTGAACTATTCGAGACCTTCAGTAAGAGGGCGTGAAGTATGGGGCAACCTTGTGCCATATGGATGGAACAAACAAAACTTTGGCCCCGGCAGGGATGCACCATGGCGTGCAGGTGCCAATGAAAATACGGTCATTAAATTTTCCGATCCTGTAAAAATAGAAGGGCATGAAGTACCTGCAGGAGAGTATGGGTTATTCTTTACAATAAATAAGGATAATACAGGCGAAGTCATCTTATCAAAGGACAGCAAGGCATGGGGAAGTTTCTTTTATGATAAAGACAAAGACCAGTTAAAATCCAATATAAAGGTCCGCGATCTCGCACAGCCCGTAGAACTTCTTACTTACGATTTTATTAATATGAATAAAAACTCGGCAGAGCTTGTATTGAACTGGGAAAAGAAGCAGTTCCCAGTAAAAATAGAATATGCGGTAGATGATATAGTAATGGCAAATGCAGAAAATGAATTAAACAATACAGTTGGCTTTACCTGGCAAGGTTTCAACAGTGCAGCAAATTATGCTGTGCAGAACAAAGTAAAACTTGATAAGGCATTGGCATGGTCTAACCAGGCTGTAGCGATGAATACTTCATTTCAAACGCTCCAGGTGAAATCAGCAATTTTAAATGAAATGGGTAAAACAGACAGTGCAGAAAAAATTATGAAAGAGGCTACTGCGATTGGCAATGAAGCTGAGCTTAACGCATATGGGTACCAGCTTCTTGGAGAAAAAAAGTTTGATAAAGCAATTGAAATATTAGCGCTGAATGCACAACAGCATCCAAAAAGCGCCAATGCATGGGACAGTCTTGGCGAAGGGTACGCTTTAAAAGGTGACAATAAAAATGCCATCATCAATTTTAAGAAATCTCTGAGCCTCAATCCTGCAGCTGCTGTAAGGGCAAACTCTGAAAAATATTTGAAACAGTTAGGGGCGATGTAGAAGAAGTAAAAATTCAAAAGTAAAAAGTAAAAACGCGGGTGTTATGCCTGCGTTTTTTTGTGATAGCGTGAAGGCTTTCATTTATTTTTGAGTGGTGCGACATAGATGGTCCTAAATATTTAAGATGTTCAATTGGATTGTTAAGAAATTATTTAAAGAAAGAAGGCGTGTTCCGAAGGGTGCTATTATAACTGTCGAAATAAATGATAAAATTAAACCTATTGACCGTGGAGATGTTTATGAAGACCCAATGGATGATTTTTTGAAAGCAAAAAAACTTGGCGAGCTCTGTGGTGGAGGAACAATACTTGAGAAAAACGGTGAAATTTCATTTTGCGACCTTCAATTTCAATTATTTTCAGATAATCCAGGCAAAGAGTTAATTGAAATTATTATCAATAAACTCGAAAGTCTTGGAGCACCAAAAGGGTCAAAACTTATCAATGAAAAAGACGGTAAAAAAATAGTTTTTGGGAAACTGGAAGGTCTCGGTCTTTATCTTGACGGAATAAATCTATCGGATGAAGTATATAGTACAGCAGATCCTTTTTATGTAGTATCGGAAGTTAAGAAACTTGCTTCAATAGCAAGTGATGTTATTAGGGAATGGACTGGTGAGACTGAAACCGGATTTTACTTTTATGGAGATTCTTTTCAAGAAATTAATGAAGCAATTAAAAGTTTTATTGAAAGCTACCCACTCTGTAAAGACGCCAGGATTGTTCGAGTCGCTTAGTTAAATATGATAGAATGTTAAATAGAACGTTTACTCCTTTTCCGGTTTTGACAACTGAAAGGCTTACACTCAGGCAACCTGTAATTAATGACGAACAGGAAATTTTTGCTTTGCGCTCTGACAGCGTATTAAATAAATATCTTGACAGACAGGTAAGCAGGACGATTGATGATGCAAGAAATTTTATAAATAAAGTGAATGACAACACTAATAAAAATGAGTCTTTATATTGGGCAATAACTTTGACCGGCAGAAACATATTAGTGGGGACAATTTGTCTTTTTGATTTTTCAGATGAAAATGCGAGGTGTGAGATCGGCTATGAACTTTTGACAAGCTTCCAGGGGCAGGGAATAATGAAGGAAGCGGCAGAAAAAGTTATTAGCTATGCGTTTTTTACGGTTGGGATTCAAAAAATTGTGGCGGTTCCACACAAGGACAATCAGAATTCCATAAAGCTGTTAGAGAAATTTTCATTTAAGAACTCAGAGGAACCTGATAAGACAAATCCTGAATTAATCTGCTACTACTTGACAAATTCAAATGCGAATCTTAAATAAAAACAAATCGATGAAGTGGTGCGTGAGACAAGCACCACAGTTGATTCAGCTCCCGCAAAAATTTAATGCACTATTTACTCACGGAAAAGATTAAGCACTTCTTCAAAAATCAGTGATCACGATCCTCTGGTGTCTATGATCCGGCGAATGGCGTTCCAAAAAGACCGACTGCAAGTTCTGCCCAAATGAGGAAGAGCACTACCAGGATAGCTCCACAGATGGCGATTCGGAGACCGATCTTCTTTACTTTCCTCATTACTAATTCACATAGGAGGCCTGTGCCGAGTAGCAGGACACCGGCGACAATAAAATCCATTAGTGACCATTTCACTCCATCTGAGAACTGCATCCCTATTAATGGTAAAAGCAATAGAAGTGCTACCGTGAGCACAATGACCGCAAGTCTTTTGTTTTGTGTGATCATCATAAATTTTTTAAATGTGGTTAATTATGTGGTTTAAATTTTCGTGCTGTCAGTAGAAGCACTTTGAAAATCAAAATTAATGGAAAGTACTTTGAAATTCAAAGTATTTATAGAAAAATATTTTTTTACCTAGTCTGTTTTCCGGAGGCGAATGCAATTTCACCTGCCTATGTGCAAAAATTCGGCCTTTGTTAGTGCTTGTGCGTCGGACGAATGGACTGGCAGACACCCACAATTGAAATCTACCCAGGCAATTTATTTGCTGGTGATGTAAAAGGGCATAATCTTTGGCGCCAATACCTGAATTCTTACCCCATCAACATTTTACTTAATCAAGTAACCCCATGAAAGAAAAAAAACTTTCAGTCCCTATTCCTGCAATCATTATTTGTGTGATTAGCCTTTTTTTGTCAGCTTGTCTTGGCCCCAAAAAAATAGACAAGTGGGTAGTCGAACAATACGGCGAACTCCCCGAACCGTCAAAAAAGAAATCCAATTACATCATCATAACATCCAGTTTGCCTTCAATGGGCAGTAAACTTTCAACAACTGAAAAACATACAAGTCACGTTTTACCATTGCTGTTTTACTGGCAGCTTGATTATAAAAATACTTGTACTATAAACCCCCAAATACCAATAAATAATTTTACAGCAACTGCCCAGGCTTACGCAAACAAATCACTAAAACAAAAGTTGGCCGGCCAACGGATAGAACTGGCCATTGAAACAATACCCAATGTTTTTGCAATAGACGACGAAGGGCATTTGATATGGATTATTTATGCCTTTGGTTGGGACAAGATATCAATTCAGCCCGACAGTAAGGCTATGGTTGTTTCTTATAAAGTATTCAACACTGGCGATTCAATGGTAAAAAGCGGCACAGTAACTGTTGCGAATACAGACAAGGGCGTTGGGCTTGGAATGTTCAAATCATTAAAAAATAAAACATTGGAATACCTGACCGACTATGATGCTCATATAGCTTCCATGACCAAAAGTGTTATAGACCAGATAACGGCAGAGTTGTGATAGATACAGAACGTTAAGTACACTCAAAAAATTAAATGCATTATCTTCTCAGAAAGGAGGTTAATCACCTCAACAAGTATCAGTATAATAATGATCCATTCAAGCTGAGTGCTGTTGCGGGTTTGCAGGATGTCCTTAAATAATTCGAGGTTCTCTTTTACAATCCCAAGGCCTTCCTGTATGGTGCGAAAACGTGATTGCAGATCAAAGGTTTTCTTAAGCCCGATATCAAGCCGGTTAAGATCTTCATCCTCCCAGGTTTCATCGGGGCTGTCGAAGATGTAAAGATTTTCAGTGATGCGGTTTTTAAGATTGAGCGTACGGCCAATATATTTTTTGAGATTTATGCCTGATATACCAAGCTTGCCTTTTTCTTCGAGTATCTGTGTATGGTAGTTTGTTTCTTCCAATAGCCTGTTGGTATGAGTCGAATAATGATCAAGTGCCACAGATTGTGATACATTGAGCATGACAAGTCGCAACATTTCTGGATTGGCATTGGGCATATCAAGCTGGTTATAACCAAGTTTATATTTTGGAGCTTTGGTGTTTATATCAAACTTCTCACTCAGCCGCTCGTCGATCATGTTTTTACAATATGGCGTTATCAGCTTTATAAAAGCAGTGGTTTCCATTTCATTGTAGTTTAGGAAACATACAATGCCATACTTAAACACATACAGGAATTTCTCCGGGCCAATATGATAGAACAACTCATCCGAATCGGCATGATAGATGTCGGCTGTAAAATCTACTTTGAATTGTTTGATATCAATACTGTCAGCAACCTGGAACGATAATACTTTTAGCATAGAACATGCGAATAGTGACAGTGGAAAGGTACAGAAGGGAATTGGAATTAGTTGATAAGTTGATTGGTTGATAAGTTGATTTGTATGCAATTGGTTATTATCAACCAACCTTTTAAACCTTTAAACCATTGAACCTTTCAACTTCTATTCCCACTCAATAGTAGCCGGTGGTTTGCTGCTGATATCATATACCACCCTATTGATGCCTTTTACATTATTAATGATCTCGTTGCTGATATGTGCTAAAAATTCATAAGGCAGATGTGCCCAATCGGCCGTCATGCCATCTACAGAGGTAACAGCACGTAAAGCAACAGTAAATTCATAAGTGCGTTCATCGCCCATAACACCAACGCTTTTTACAGGCAATAAAATAGTACCGGCCTGCCATACTTTATCATAGAGATCAAACTGTTTTAATCCATTAGTATAGATAGCATCTGCTTCCTGGAGCAGGGTGACTTTTTCTTCTGTTATTTCTCCCAAAATGCGAATGGCCAGTCCCGGCCCGGGAAAGGGATGGCGAAACAACAGTTCATGTGGTATGCCCAATTCAAGACCTACTTTTCTCACTTCATCTTTAAATAAGGTACGCAACGGTTCTATAAGCCCAAGCTTCATAGTGTCCGGCAGTCCTCCAACATTATGATGACTTTTGATGGTTTGTGAAGGACCATGAACAGATACACTTTCAATTACATCGGGATAGATGGTTCCCTGCCCCAGCATTTCAATGCCTTCCAGCTTATGCGCTTCCTGGTCAAATATTTCTATAAAGGTTTTGCCAATGATCTTACGCTTTTCTTCGGGGTCGCTTTTGCCGGCAAGCTTTGTATAAAAATGCTCTCTTGCATCAACACCTTTTACATTCAGGTCAAGCTGCTTATAGGTTTCAATCACCTGAGCAAATTCGTTCTTACGCAACACGCCATTGTCAACAAAAATGCCAAAGAGGTTTTTGCCAATAGCTTTGCTGATAAGCGTTGCAGCTACCGTGCTGTCCACACCACCGCTCAAGGCCATGATGACTTTTTTATTGCCAATCTTTTCTTTTAGCTGGCTTACCGTATCACTTATAAAATGTGCTGGCGTCCAGTCGCCGGTACAGCCGCAAATTTTGTATAAGAAATTTTTTAAGATCGCTTTGCCTTCGGTGGAATGGTAAACCTCAGGGTGGAACTGAAGACCGTAAAGCGGATGCGCACTGTCGACTTTCTTAAAAGCCGCGACCGGGATGCTTTCTGTGGTTGCAAGAATTTCGAAACCTGCAGGTAGTTCTTTAATACTGTCGCTGTGACTCATCCAAACCTGTGTACGTTCGCTTACACCATCAAAGATGGTGTCATCAGTTTCGTGGCTCATAAAAGCACGGCCGTACTCTCTTTTGCCACTTTTTTCCACCCGACCGCCACTTAGTTTGGCTGTAAGTTGTGCGCCATAGCAAATGCCAAGCACCGGTAGCTTTTCATTGATCGCACTCACATTTACAGTCGGTGCATTTTCTTCATTCACGCTAAAAGGAGAGCCACTGAGTATGATGCCTTTTAGGTTTTCACCAAATACTATCTCCCTGTGGTAGGGAACAATTTCACAGAAAACATTGGCTTCACGAACTGCACGGGCTATGAGTTGGGTATATTGGCTTCCGAAGTCGGCAATAAGGATCTTTTGCGTCATGGTGCGCAAAGATAAAAGCCAGGCCGGAATGTCAAATCTCTGTTTTCTAGCTAGCGTCTGTCCGCTGCTTGAGGATAGAATGCAGAAGTGAGTGACACAACGATGTTGATTGATATTCTTTAGTTTGTCCACAAATCTTTTTACTTTCAACCCAAACAATCATTATGAGAAACATTATTGCAATATGCCTGCTATTTGCCATGGCCGCCTGTCATGTTTCAATGGGCAAAAAGATCAAGGGAAGCGGCATCATCATAAAAGAGATTCGGAATGTGCATGGTTTTACAAAGCTAGAATCGGAAGGCCAGGCAACGGTCGTTTTGCAACAGGGCCAGGAATTTAAAGTAGAAGTGGAAACCGATGATAATATAATGCCTTATGTGGATACAAGAAAGGAAGGAGACAGGCTTATCATCAGTATGAAAGGAGATGTAAATATCAGTAATTCAAAAGGCATTAATATACTGGTGCAAATGCCCTCTGTACAGGAAATTGAGCTGGAAGGAAGTGGTTCGTTAAAAGGAGTTGGCCAGTTTTATGATGCTGACAAACTGGAACTTTCAAGTGCCGGAAGTGGCAATATAGCCATGAGCGTAAAAAGTCCATCAATCGATGTAAGTATTGCCGGCAGCGGCTCTGTGGATCTTAATGGGGAAACCCGTGATCTTGATATAAGCATTGGTGGCAGCGGCGATTATCACGGTGAAAACCTGAAAGGCGAAAATGTAAAAGTATCTATTGGTGGCAGCGGAACGGCAAAAGTGTTTGCCAGTGTAAATCTTGATATAAGTGTTGCAGGCAGCGGTGATATTTATTACAAGGGTAGTCCCAATATTACAAAAAGCATTGTGGGAAGCGGAACTGTGAAGAGTTTACAATAAGATACTTTTTTTGTTACAAGCTTTAGTACTGCTATTAAGCTCCGGTTGTGTCACTCCCTTGTACATTTTATCACATATCCACAAACTGTACCGTTATCCTTATATCCCTGTTTCTTCCTTTATCATCAGTGCATGATATCTTATTAGTTCCTGCGTCGGGAATGAAAAATATTTTTTCCTTCGCCTGCGCTCCTTTATAAAAGCGGTTGTTGATATACCAGTAAACCTTGCTTACATCAGCATCTGTAAGGCATTGCAGTTGCAATGGCTCCGGCTTTGTTTTGCTGATATAATACTCGGTGCCATTAGATGGCGATTTTATCACAGGTCCCGCCTCATAAAATATTTTTTCGCAGTTGGGGTTATGCGGTGGCATTTTTTCATAGGTTATTTTATGCTCGTCGAAGTATGCCTGCATATCGGGTGAAAATAGTTTGTACCATTTCCTTTTATAACCCGTTGCAGGTGCACAATGCACACAATAACTCATCTTTTCATCGGCGCTTACCATTACTTGTTGCCTGTTATTGCAAAGCTTTGATGGCGAAACCAAAGGAATAAAATAATCTGTGACAACATCGGTGCAGTATTCTGCAGGCGGCATACCTGTTTCATTGCAAACCATTCGTATGTCGCAATCTGCAGGTTGCCTGAACCATTCTTCATCGCTGTTATAATCAATGGAGTTAAAAATCTTAAATAGCAGGGGAGTAGCAGTTTGCGCACCGCTTAATTCCGGAATGCCCTGTCCGCTAAAATTGCCTACCCATACACCAACAGTGTAGTGTTTGTTGTATCCAATGCTCCATGCATCACGGCGGCCATAAGAAGTGCCCGTTTTCCATGCGATCTTTGGAAGGTGATCTGTAGCTCTCCAGTTGATAGGAAAATCGGGGCGGTTGATAGTGCTCAAAATTTCATTAAGCATAAAGACGGCACCCGGACTTAAAATTTTTGCCCGCTGGTTGACAGTATCATTCTGTAAAAATTTTGGCTGGATAAATACCCCTTCGTTGGCGAAAGAACTAAACAGGCCAGTCAATTCTTCGAGGGTAGTACCACAGCCACCAAGTATCATAGATAAGCCCAATTTTTTCTGATCTTTTTTTACCTGCGTGAAATTGCATTGACCCAAAGCCTGTATCAATTTTTCTTTGCCAAGCTGATCGAGCATTTTCACTGCGGGTATGTTCAAAGAATGGGAAAGTGCGTATTCCATACTCACGTAACCATTAAAACGCTGGTCGTAATTTTCGGGTACATAACCATTATAATTCACAGCTACATCTGTGATAACCATTTTGGGAGTGATCAATCCTTCATCAATACAAAGCCCGTACAATAAGGGTTTAAGCGTGCTCCCGGGCTGTCTTACAGCAGCGGCACCGTTTACCTGTCCGCCGTCGGTAGTATCATAAAAATTTGCAGAGCCTGCATAACTGATGATCTTATGTGTTTGATTATTGATAACAACTACAGCTGCATTGTTAATATTATACAGCTTTAAACCCCGTATATAATCTTCCACGAGTTTTTCTGTTTTCAACTGGGTATTAAGCTCAATATTTGTTTTTATAATATCACCACCCTGTTGTTTTAATTTGTAAGCCAGATGTGGAGCCATTTTTGGAACGGTTCCTCTTTTTGCAGTTAATGGCTCGGCAAGGGCATCTTCAATTTCTTTTTTTGTAAACACACCATCCTTTGCAAAACGATGCAGCCATTTGTTTCTTTGCTGTATGATGAGATCGTTATTTTTTCCTACTACAAGAGATGTAGGCCGGTTAGGTATAATTGACAATGCAGTTATTTCGGCCAGCGATAAATGGTCTGGGTTTTTGTTGAAATAAAGCCACGCTGCAGATTTTACGCCCTGGATATTTCCGCCGTAGGGAACCATGTTTACATACAACTGCAGTATTTCATCTTTGTCATATTTCCATTCCAGTTGAAAGGCACGAAACATCTCTTTCAACTTATTCCAGATATTTCTTTTTTTTGGCTCCAGCATTCGTGCCACCTGCATGGTGATCGTAGAAGCACCAGAAGTTCTTCTGCCTGAAAAAATATTTCTAAAGAAAGCCCTTCCGACTGCCAGTGCATTTACACCAGGATGATAGTAGAAATATTTATCTTCTTTTTCAATGATCGTTTTTTTGAGAAGTGGTGATATTTCATCCAGTTCTGTTTTCATGCGCCATTGCTGGTCACTGGTAAGAAAGGCATGAATGATCTGTCCTTTGTTATCAGTAATAATGGCGGAGTATTCTATTTTTTTGGGTAGGGGAAATATCCAGTTAAGCAGGAGAAAAAGAAGAAAAATGCTTGCGATAGTAATGGCAGTTCGGAAGAAAAATTTCCTGAAGAATTTTTTCCAGGCATCTTTTCCATTAGGGATAAAACGGGATATCTTTTTGAGAAAGAGTTGTTTCATTGTGAAGAACAGCCATGCCAATATTATCATTAAAAAAGATAAAGCAGTTCATAAATAATTACAGTTTTTAATCAAAACATTCATTCTAACAATCTTTTAGAGTTTTCCATAGGATAAAAAATCTATTTGCAGTAATGCCGGAGGCTGCTATTTTTGGCGGGAATAAGAACAACCCGGCGCTTACACATGTTTGCAGAATACAGTTACATCTATTATATCACTATCGCTTTGCAGGCTATCTGTGTTATCCACTGTATTCGCAAAGGCAATCAAAACAAATGGATATGGCTGATAGTGTTTATTCCTCTTGTCGGCAGCATTGCATATATTTTTACAGAAATGTTTAGCCGCGGGCAAATGCAGCAGGTACAGTCTGGCATGGGAGCTGTGCTGAATCCCGGTGGAAAGATAAAAAAGCTGGAAGACCAGCTTCGATTTTCTGATACATTCAATAACGAGGTGGTATTGGCGGATGCTTACCTGGCGGCAGGCTATACCGATAAGGCTATTGCACTTTACGAATCTTGTCTCACTGGTAATTTTGAAAGCAATGAGTATGTCATAGCCCAATTGATCACTGCTTACTTTGAAAAAGAACGATATACTGAACTTATACCCCTGGCTAAAAAGATATATACCCTCCCACAATTCACCCGTTCAAGGACGCATTTATTATATGCTATGGCCCTTGCAAGTACAGGCAATATTGAGTTAGCCGAAAAGGAATTTAAGACAATGAAAGGTAAGTTTTCCAATTACGAGGCTCGTTATCAATACGGACGATTTCTTGCAGGTACCGAACGGAAGGAGGAAGCCCGCCAAATTTTTTCAGAGATCGTTGAGGAGTCTTCCCACCTCAATTCCAGGGAAAGGAGAAATACAGGACAGTGGTTTTCCCTGGCAAAGGAAGAGCTGAGAAAAATGAAGAATTAAAAATGTAGTTTCTTTTTGCGTTTAATTGCTGAAGGGATTGTTGCTGCATCAAGTGAGTGACACAACGATGTTTAATTCTTATTCTACTGACGGGCAACCAAGTATCAATTCTCAAATTGACAAGAATGAACTTTAAGTAATAGTTCCTACCGCATCTGTTTTGCCAGTTGTCTCATGTTTTTTGCCAGCGTTACAAATTCATTACGATTTGCAAAATCGCCGGCAGCCGATTTGGCAAGGCTTACAACATCTTTATAAGAAGCTTTTTGTTTATATTTAGAATCACGAAGCAACAGACCAAGCTCCGCTACGCTGGCGGCAAAACGAAAATTATCGGTTGTTTGTGGTAACAAAATATTTTCGGCTTTCACATCCAGGATCATTGCTTTGTCGGCTCCTTCAATGGGTGTTTTGTAACGCAATTCAATATTGGCAAAATTGTTTTCACCAACATCCGTTGCAACGACAGCTTCAAATTTTTTGGCATAAGCCGCATCCAGAAATTTATCTTTAATACCTGGCGGAATGATCTCGTAAAGAGCGGTTACAGTGTGCCCATTCCCTAATTCTCCTGCATCGTCAAGGGGCATATTTTCTCCTGTTGTCTTAGTGGCAGGCCTGGTGTCATAGCCAATCAGGCGGTATGCTGCCACTTTTGAAGGATTAAAGCGGACCAATGGCCGCATATCTTTTGCTATAGTATATTGTGTGCCTGCAAATTCGTTTGCTATAAAACGCCTGGCATCATTCAATCCATCAATAAAATTGTGATTGCCGTTACCAATTTCGGCCCAGCGTTTCATTTTAATATTTTGCTGTTTGCCAGTACCAAAACCAAGTACACTCAAAAAAACGCCGCTCTTTCTTTCCTCCTGTATCAAACTGTCTATCGCTTTGTCGCTGGTAATACCAACATTAAAATCTCCATCAGTGCAAAGTATGATGCGGTTATTTCCGCCTTTGATAAAATTTTCCCTTGCAGTTTTAAATGCAAGCTTTATCCCTTTACTGCCTGCGGTAAAACCGCCAGGTGTCAACGACTCAACTGCATTCTCTATGATGGCCTTATCATTTCCACTGGTAGCAGGCAGTGCCAGTTTTGCAGTGCCTGCATAAGTAACAACAGATACTATATCCTGGCCACGCAATTGCTGTGTCAGCAATGTTAGAGCAGATTTTACCAATGGCAATTTCACGGCATCTTCCATAGAACCGCTTACATCCACAAGAAAAACCAGGTTAGCCCTGGGAAGGCTTCCGGTGTCAACCTGTTTGCCCTGCAGGCCTATGAGCATCAGTTGGTGTTGTTTGTTCCATGGGCATTGGCCTAATTCTGTATATATGCTAAAGGGATGCTGTCCGTTAGTGGGTGGCGGGTTATAATCATAATAAAAATAATTGATCATTTCCTCTATGCGCACCCATTTTTGCGAAGGCAATTCACCCAGTTTTGCAATGCGGGCGATATTGCTGTAAGAAGGTCCGTCAACATCAACAAAAAAAGAAGAAACCGGAATTTCGAGGGTTTTCTTAAAGGGGTTTTCGACTCCCAGTTTGGTATTTGCAACTTTTATGGGAGACGGCCCAGTGCCGTTAAGGTCTGATTCAGTTATAGCTCTCTTATATGCCGTTCTCGTAACACCTGCAGGATTTTGGGCGACAGCAATTTTGAGGCTAATATCTTTTGTAAAACTAAATGCTGCCTTTATTTCCTGCATTTCGTAACCGGAAAAACTAAATCGTATAATAGCAACACCATGTTGTATGGTAATGGCATATTCACCGCGAACATTAGTTTGCACATAGTTGTTAACTCCTACCTCAAAAACATAAACACCCGCAAGAGGTTCTCCGTTTTCGCCAGTTACCTTACCTGAAACAGTGAAAGCGCCACTTGCAAAAGCATTAAGGTTGAAAGCAAGCAATACAAGGATATGCAGGAGAAGTTTTTTTAAATCTCCGGTTGGTTTTATCAGGTGGTGTTTCAACATGAACGGATTAAATATAATCTGACGAAGCGGTTTAAATTAAAAAAAATTTTATACCGGGAAAAACTGAGCGTTGACTATGGATTGTTTTTTGTACAATTTAACAATCAAAATTTCCGTTTTGCCTGCTTTGTACTATTATCTTCATTGCGGCTTTTTAATCAGCCACTTTTATGGACGCCGATCCCGGATCTCCCGATCATCACGGAAAGACAAACCAAACCACCAGCTTTATTTCTTGTTTCTTTTTGGTCACGGACAAATTAACCAACATTTTTCCACCCGGAAAATGATACTTGTCAGCTAACACAGACTTTTTGTGTTGGTCATTTGTTTTGTTCAACCCGGCAGGTTAACTTACCGGGATAATCTACTATTACTTTTTCAAACCAACTTGTATGCTCCGCCATTTTTTTGCTTTTATAGCAATTGCATCAATTCTTTCTTCTTGTAACCGTAATTCTGTAAGTATAGATTTTACCAACGCCAAAGATGAAGTACCCCAGCTTGGCAATCTTACATTTCGTTTTAGCAAGGCATTAATACCTGATTCATTGCTTAATCGCTGGGACAGTACAGAATATATTTCTTTCGAACCTGCCATCGCAGGCCGCTTCCGCTGGGAGCATCCGGATGAACTGGTTTTTTCTCCCGCAAAGCCTTTAATGCCTGCTACTACTTATACTACAAGCTTTAATAAAATATTATTGAAGCACAGCAAGTATAATAAAATTAAAGATGCAGATAAAATAACATTTAAAACAGCTGATCTGAGTCTTGATAACACCAATATCATGTGGACTCTTACTGAAGGCTCTAACACGGCTGTACCCCAGGTGGATCTGTATTTTAATTATCCTGTAAAACCAGATGAATTAAGAGATAAGCTGAAAGTAATTGTAGATGATGCAGAAGCCGATTACCAGTTGCAGACATTGAGTTCAGAAACTAAAATGAGCATACGAATAACGAATATAAAGGTCGAAGACAGGGATTACAAAGTAACCATCAAACTGGGAAAAGGCATTGTTCCAGACGGTGGTAAGAATGGCACAACTGAGGATAAAGATTTCCAAAGTATTATCACGTCACCTTATGTGCTTAATATTAATGAGGTTACGACAGAGCATGATGGAGTTACCGGAACTATTAATGTAAGGACAAGCCAGCAACCGGTGCAGGAAAGGCTTTCACAACTCATACAGCTTAGCCCGGGCTTGCAATACAATACCGAAATAACTGATGATGGTTTTATCATCAGCAGTGAGCAGTTTGATGTAAATAATACTTACACTTTAAAATTGCTACAGGGTCTACGCGGCAGAATTGGCGGTGTACTGAAAGAAGAATACAGCACAACTCTCGCTTTTGGAAAGCTTGAACCATCGTTGAGTTTTGGCAGCGAAAAAGGTGTTTACCTCAGTAGCAAAGGAGCTAAAAATATTGAAGTGAAGATCACTAATATTCCAAAAGTAAAAGTGATCGTTTCGAAAATTTATGAGAACAACCTGTTGGCCGCAAACCGTTATGGTTATAACCCACAGGAATCTGGTGGTGATAATTATCAGTATTATGAATATGATGCTTATGAAGACGGCGGTGACGCCACATTAGGTGATGTAATCTATGAAAAAGAAATTGATACACGCAGCCTGCCTAAGTATGGTAATAGCCGTTTGTTCCAGTTTAATATAGCTGATAAGGTTAGTGATTTTAAAGGAGTATATCATATTAAGATCCATTCTACTGAAGATTACTGGATCAGTGATAGCCGGTTTATTTCATTAAGCGATATTGGATTAATAGCAAAAGAAGGCACTGAAAAAATGCTGGTTTTTGCGAACAGTATCAAAACAGCAAAGCCAAACAATGGTATTAAAGTATCTGTTTATGGTGCCAATAACCAGTTACTTGGCATGGCATCAACAAATGATAATGGTGTTGCAGAGATAGCCTATACCCGTAAAGATTTCAGCGGTTTTAAACCTGCGATGATCATTGCAAAATCAGCAGATGATTTCAACTATCTGCCTTTTCACAGCACGAGGGTAAATACGTCCCGCTTTGATGTGGGTGGCAAGTATATCAACAGCACAGGACTTGATGCTTTTGTATATCCTGAAAGAGATATTTACCGGCCAGGTGAGAAAGTAAATTTCTCTGTCATTCTTCGGGATAAGAAATTCAAATCTCCCGGTGAACTGCCTGTGAAAATGAGTTTCCTGATGCCAAATGGTAAAGAACTCGCATCATTTCGTAAAACATTGAACGCACAGGGTTCTGCAGAAGGCAACGTACAGTTAGGTGCAGGTGCACTTACCGGAACTTATGTGCTGGAAGTATATAACGGCAATGACATATTGCTGGCTACCAAAAACTTTAAAGTAGAAGAATTCATGCCTGACAGGATAAAAGTTTCTGCAAAGCTAGATAAGGAAAACCTTGTGCCTGGTGCCACCACTACATTAAGCATACAGGCAGCTAATTTTTTTGGTCCGCCGGCAGCTAACAGGAAGTATGAATGCGAGATACAGGTAAAAGAGAAATATTTTAATCCGGCTAAGTATGGGAAATATGATTTTAGCCTTGCCAATGAGAACACCTTTTTTGATAATGTAATGAAAGAAGGAAAAACAAACGACCAGGGTGCAGCTACCGAAAGCTTTACGGTTCCTGCGGTGTATAAAAACATAGGCCTTTTGCAAACAAGATTTTTTGCTACGGTATTTGATGAAACAGGAAGACCTGTCAGCCGCAATGCTTCAGCAGATATTTATACACAGAATATTTTCTTTGGTGTGAGCAGCCCGGGTTATTATTATGTACCGCTGAACCAGGCAGCACGTTTTCCATTGATTGTTTTAAATACAAGCGAGCAACCTGTGAGTGCTAATGCCACTGTGGAAGTGATAAAGCATGAGTACAGGACTGTGTTATCAAAAAGCGGTGATATGTTCCGCTATGAATCGCAAAAGGAAGATAAGCTGCTCATCTCTCAAACTGTTGCTGTGAAAGGAGAAAATACAGTCTTTCCTTTTGTGCCGAGAACTTCAGGTGATTATGAATTGAGAGTTTCTATACCTGGTGCAACTGCGTATGTTAGTCAAAGTTTTTATAGTTATGGCAGTTGGGGATCAGAAAATTCTTCTTTCGAAGTAAATAACGAAGGCAATATCGATATTGAACTGGATAAACCAGGCTATAATAAAGGTGAAAACGTCAAGGCTTTGTTTAAAGCACCGTTCAACGGTAAGATGCTGGTAACGATGGAAACGGATAAAGTTGTTTCTTATCAGTATGTGGATATACAAAACCGTACCGCTTCGCTTGATCTTAAATTGACAGAAGAACATCTTCCCAATGTTTATATCACAGCTACATTATTCAAGCCGCATGATATAAGCGATATACCGTTGACTGTAGCACATGGATATAAAAATGTAAATGTGGAGGACAAAGACAAGCGGATGAACGTAAGTATCACCTCCAATCCAAAAGTTCGTTCGCATACACACCAGAAAGTAACAGTCAAAGCTGCACCTAATTCAATGGTTACATTAGCGGCTGTTGATAATGGGGTGTTATCAATTTCCAATTTTAAAACACCTGATCCGTATAGTTATTATTACTCGCAGCGTGCACTGGAGGTAAATGCTTACGATCTGTATCCTCTGTTGTTTCCTGAATTGAGGGCAAGGCTTAGCAGTACGGGTGGTGATGCCGATCTTGAAATGAACCAACGGCAAAACACTATGCCTAATAAACGTGTAAAGCTTTTAAGTTACTGGAGTGGTATTCAGCAAACTAATGGTAGTGGTGTCGCCACTTTTGAATTTGATATACCACAGTTTAGCGGGCAGGTGAGATTGATGGCCGTTACTTATAAGGATAACCAGTTTGGCGCTTCTGAAGCAAATATGACCGTTGCAGATCCCATAGTATTGAGTACTGCATTGCCCCGTTTTATGAGTCCATCAGATACAGTGCTTGTACCTGTAACTATTACAAACACAACAGCTAAAGCCGCCACAGTAAATGCAGCCATTAAAGTAGAAGGGCCTCTGCAGGTAGCGGGAATTACTTCACAATCTGCAACGGTAAATGCAAACAGTGAAGCGGTTGCTGTATTCAAAATATTTGCAGCGCCTACCGTGAATGCAGGTAAGGTAAAAGTGGAAGTAAACGGAATGGGAGAGAAGTTTACGGATGTAACAGATATTACAGTGCGACCTGCTTCTACACTTCAAAAAATGTTTGGTGCCGGAATGGTGAATGCTAATACCACGCAGCGTATTGCTATTGGAGCAAGTGATTTTATTCCATCCAGTTTAAATTACAGTTTGGTTGTAAGCCGTTCCCCTGCATTGCAGTTGGGAAGCCAGTTACAGTACCTGGTCAACTATCCTTATGGATGTACTGAACAAACTGTATCAGTTGCTTTCCCGCAATTATATTATGGTGATCTCGCAGAATTGATGCATTACGGACAAGATCTTAAACAGGCGTCAGTTGAAAATGTTTTGATCGCTATCAATAAAATAAAAATGAGACAGCTTTATAATGGTGCTGTCACTTTATGGGATGATGAAACAACTGAAAACTGGTGGACAACTGCTTATGCAGCACACTTTTTAATTGAAGCTCAGAAAGCTGGTTATACGATCGATAAGAGTTTAATAGAGACCATGCTCAACTATTTAACCAACAGGCTTCGCAATAAAGAGTTTGTTACTTATATATACAACCGGACACAGCAGAAGAAGATAGCACCTAAAGAAGTGGCTTATAGTTTATATGTGCTTGCATTGGCTGGGCGGCCAAATGTGTCGGCGATGAATTATTACAAGGCTAACCAGAAAGACCTTGCGTTGGACAGCAAATATTTATTGTCTGTTGCTTTTGCCATTGCAGGAGATAAAAATAAATTCACAGAATTGCTGCCTGCATCTTTCTCAGGCGAAGAGGCGAGTCCTGAAACCGGCGGCAGCTTTTACAGCGATATACGTGATGAAGCTGTTGCGCTTAACGCCCTGCTGGATGTAGATCCTGCTAATAAACAGGTGCCGGTAATGGCAAAGCATGTGGCGGATAAATTAACTTTCCAGCACAGTGGGATCCGAAGCTTGGAATTCACGTGACTTGAAGTCGCGGCCGCACTGACCCTATAGTGAGTCGTATTAATTTAAATCATACCAACATGGTCAAATAAAACGAAAGGCTCAGTCGAAAGACTGGGCCTTTCGTC
>JADMIO011288129.1_pt1 | contig 33599 bp, 27 predicted proteins | sample 8958161 | NCBI WGS metagenome assembly JADMIO01 (sample SAMN16585339, study PRJNA669376) | soil metagenome | isolation source: Crop rotation soil | place: USA: Cullars Rotation, Alabama | collected 2011 | reverse complement strand
CCGCGACTTCAAGTCACGTGAATTCCAAGCTTCGGATCCCACTGTGCTGGAAAGCCAGACCCTCCGTTTCGATTTCGCCCATGCGGGCATGCTCGCCAGGCAGCGCGTTGATCAGCCGGCCGGCCCACTGTCGCAGCCTTCGCCGCCAACGCCGCTCTGGCGCGCCCAGGCCGTTATCGGGCCGCAAGAGGCGGCTGCGCCGGCCATAGAGAAACGGCGGAAAGATCAGCCCAGCCCGGTGGGCCTCCGCTCGCACCAGCAGCATCGTCGCCCCCACCGCATCTAGCCGAACCAGCGGTCCTTCAGTGCGCAGATCATCCATATGCAGCCGGCCGCGCTCGCGCCAGGCGTTCTGGTCAAAGCTTGGCCCGCCCGGCACCTTTACACAGTGCGGCTGCACAATGTCGATCTGGGCCGCCAGCAGTTGCTGAATGACATCTGGCGGATAGTCAATCACATCTGCATCCAACCACAGCACCCACACATCATCATCGGTGAGCGCGCGGAAGAGCAGTTCATTGCGGCTCTTGGCCAACGTTGTGCGCCGCGCCACTTGCGCCGCTGCCGCCCAGCGCGGCATGCCGGCCGGCAATTGAAAACCAAACGGCCGCTGCCAGGCCTCGGCCCGGCGGTAGCGGGCCCGCCATTCCGGCAGCCTCGCTTGCACCGCCGCCCAGGTGCCATCTTGGCTGTCGCTTTCTAAGAGCCCCAGCGCCAGCCGCTCCGGCGGATAGCTAAGCCTGGCCAGTGCAGCGGCATAGCCGGGTACGTGGCGCTCGGCGTCTTTGAGCGGCGTGAGGATCAGCACGGTGGGCAGCTCGCTCACGGTGCGCCATCCAAAGCCTGCAGCAGCCGGTCCGTGATGGCCTCCGGCGCAAAGTGGGCGCCGAAATATTTGGCCAGTGCACGCCCCCGCGCCTGAGCTTCGGCGCGCTGCGTAAACACCTGGCGCAGCAGCGCGGCGGCATGCGCCAGGTCAGCCTGGGCCCAATGCTGGTCAGGGGTGAATTGGGCTTCATAGGCGCCGGCGCGAGCGGGCACCAACTGATGGTTGACCAAATAACCCAGGTCGGGCGGCAGGAAGTCAAGGTGGCCGCCCCACCCGGTGCTGATGATGGGCTTGCCGCGCGCCGCCGCCGCGTACGCGCCCAGGCCCCAGCCCTCGCCGCGCGCCAGCGAAACGAAGCAATCGCCGCGCGAATGCAGCCCCTCGATCACGGCGGCGGGCAGGTGCTGGCCAATCAGCCGCACCGGGGCCAGCGGGCCAGGCCGGCGCCGTTGTTGGCGCAGCAGTTGGCGGGCCAACGCGAGCCGCGTGGTGCCGGCCCAGCGCCACAGCCGCCGCAGCCCGCGCCGGTTGGTCGCCAGGGTCAGGTCCAGCGGCGTCGTTTTAATCACGAGCAGCACCGGGTCCGCGGCCGTGAAAGCGCGCCAATAGGCCGCAAGCAAATCCGCGAAAGCCTTGCGCTGGGTCCACTCGCCGATGGCGTAAAAGATGAAGCGGTCTGCCGGCAGCGGAGGCGTCAGCGGAACGCCGGCAGTTGTTGACGTAGGCAGGTGCGGCACTTGATAGACCGGCACGCGCACGCCGCTGCCCGTGAAGACTTGCCGGTTCAGCGCGCTGGGCACCAGCGCGGCGTCAAAGTCGTTCAACAGCGGCGCCCAATTGGCCGGCAGCCGGTCTGTCTCCCAGGTGGTGTAGATCAAGCGGCGCGCGCCGGCCTCGTCTTCCAGCCGAGCGCGCAGCCCCGCGTGAGGAATAACGTGGAACAGCACGGTGTCATAGTCCACCGGCTGATGATACAAAGGCCGCAGCGGATGGCCGGCCACTTCAGCCTCGCCGACCGGCCCGAGCCCGCCTGCTTGCCCGTAGTAACGTAGGGGATGCCAGGTCAGCGGCACGCCGCGCGCGGCCAGCGCCGCCACGTACGCCTCCGCGGCGTCGGCATAACCCTGTGCCCCCCACAGCGAGACGTACTTGAGCGCCTTCATGCCTCCGGAAGCAGCGTTTGATACAACGCCAGCGCCTGCTCAGCCAGCTGCGGCCAGGCATAGCGTTCGGTCACGCGCTCACGGCCGTGCTGCGCCAGGGCCGCAAGCTCGTCCGGGTTGCGCAGCAGCGCCACTATTGCTTCGGCTAACGCCTCCGCGCCGTCAGCCAGGCGCAGATGCAGGCCATCAATGAGGTCTAGCCCTTCTGCGCCAATGGTGGTTGAAACCACCGGCCGGCCCAACGCGAGCGCCTCCAGAATCTTCAGCCGCGTGCCGCCGCCGGCGCGCAGCGGCACGACCACCACTTGCGCGGCTTGATAGACCGGCTGCAGATCCGGCACCGCGCCGATGACGCTGACCCCCGGTAAATGCGCCAAGGCCAGCACGCCCGGCGCTGGGTGCTGCCCCGCGATGACCAAACGGGTCGCTGGCACGGCCGCCTGCACGCGCGGTAGCACCTGCGTGGCGAAGAATTGCGCTGCATCAATATTAGGCTCGTAGCCTAGCGTCCCAACGAACAACAGCACCGGCTCGGCGGCCGGCGGCAGCGGCTGGAGGCCGGCCACATCCACGCCGTTCGGGATGATGGCCAACCGCGGCCGGCGGCCAATCGGCAACTGCTTCACCAAACGTTGCTCGTCCACAGCCGAGACGGTCACCACCGCGTCAAAGTGCAGTGCCAGCCGCGCATCCCAGCCGACCAACAGCCGCCATTTCAGCCAGGCCCGCTGCCTCGCCGCCGCCGAGGCCGACATCAGCGACGGCAGCTGATACTGCCGCGCGCCGACGTTGTGCAACGCCAGCACCCGCTTGGCGCGCGTAGCCGGCGGCAGATCGTAGACGTAAGACGCCAGCTCTAAATTTTCGATCTGAACGATATCAATGGCTTCTGCTTCCACGATGGCGCGCAGCCGCTCGCCCAGCGCGGCGGTGTGATAGCGTTGGAACGGCAGCGGCCAGCCCTGCGTCAGCCCGGTCAGGCTGGCCAACCGCGCGCGCCAGCCACTGCGGGCCGGCGCGTTCACCGTCTCAATCCGGCGGCAATACGGGCGCAGCGCATCCAGGTGCTGGGCTTCGTCCGGAAATTCGAGCAGGCTGAGAAGGTACAGGTCGCAGTGGGCGGCCAGCGCCCGCAGCAAGTGATAGTAACGCAGGCGGCTGCCGCTGTGTGGCGGATAAGGCAAACCGAACGTGACGATCAGGCAGCGCAGGCGGCGCATCTACCACCGGGCCTGTAAGAAGGCGCGCAGGTAGGGGCCATTGAGATAGGGGTAACGCAGGCCAAGCCAAAATGGTTTTTGCAGCCAGCCAAGCCCCGCCTGACCGGCCGCCGCCAGCACACGGCCCAGCCGTCGCGCCGCCCCACCCCAGCGCCGCCGCTGCAGGTTCCACACCAGCGAGCTGAGATACAACCGCAGCAAGCGGCCGTGCCAATGGCTGGAACGACCGGCGCGGGCCGAAGCCAGCAGCCGCGGATAGGTGAGGGCCTTATCAAAGATGCGCTCGCGGGCCAGGAACATTTGGGCCGTGCCGGTGCGGCGGTCGGTGGTGGAGCCCGCTGCCCCCCACTCGGCTTCGGCCACGGCTACGGGCAGGCGCACCAGGTCGCTATAGAGCGCGGCGTGACGACACAGGTCCATGTCTTCACCGCAGGTGACTTCGGGATGGAAGCCGCCGGTGGCCGCGAAGACATCGGCGCGGTAGAAGCAGCCCAGCACTGGGATGAACTCGCCCGACATGAGCTCAATGGCGCAGTTGCCGTCCATAACACGGTCGAAAGCCAACAGTGGCCGCAGCTGTGTGGTGACCAGCTCCGTGCGCTCGTAGCTCATTTCCATGAGCAGCTTGTGATCACGGTCGAGCATGCGTGTGCGGCCATAGATGAAGCCGGGTTGGCCGGCCTGGGCGGCTGCATAAAAGTGCTGAAAGGCGTCTGGCACCATCCAGTCATCGTCATCGAGGAAGTGCAGATACTGCCCTCGCGCCATGGCCGCACCGGTATTGCGGGCGATGCTGCGCTCACACCGATTGGTGGCCAGCACGCGCACACGCGGGTCGTGCTGCCACGCGGCGGGCGGCAGCGGCTGGCCCGAGTCGTTGACGACGATAACTTCCAGTTCGGCGCCTGGGGGCAGCGTTTGACTCAGCACGCTCGCCACGGCGCGGCTGAGGCTGGCTCGGCCGATGGTTGCGATGATGGTGGAGCAAAACATGCCGTTAAGGTCCAGCGCTGGAGGTCTGGCTGGCGGCCAGGGCAGCGGCCAACTGCCGCGCAAAAGCGGTCACGTGCGGCCGTTCGAGAATATTATAGTGAGAGCCCGGCAGCAAATGCAGCTGCACACCGCCCGCAGCCAGGCGGCCCCAGCCGCGCAGCGGGTCGAGCGCCCGGCGCAGGGCATGGCCGCGCGCGCGGAATAAATGCACCGCGCCGCCATAGGTCGCCGGCACGTAGCGCTGCAGCGCCAAGTCATGTTGGGCTTGAATATGCCGCACCTGCGCCAGCGCCGCTTCGTCAGTGGTCACGCGCCCCTCGGCTGCGGGGCCGCCCTGCCGCTCACACCAGTGCCGCGCTTGCAATCCGGCGAAGTCTTTGACCCAGTGCGGCAGGTTGCGAGCAAAGCTCAGCGCCGCGCCGGCGGGTGAGGCTGTGAGCGCACCCGGCAGATTCGGCGCGTAGCCCTCGAACAAGCCCACGAATGCCACCGCCTGGCCGGCGCGCGTCAGCTGAACGGCCAGCTCATAGGCCACCACGCCGCCAAAGCAATAGCCGGCCAGATAATAGGGGCCCTGCGGCTGGGCGGCGCGCACCACGTCAAGATAGCGCGCGGCCATCACGGTCACATCATCATCCGGCTCTTGGTTGCCGTCCAGGCCGCGCGCGGCCAGCGCCAGGAAAGGCTGGTCAGGACCTAAGCTGCGAGCCAGGTCTAAATAGCCCAACACCCCGCCGCCAAAGCCATGCACGCAGAACAACGGTGGGCGCGTGCCGCCCGGCGTCAGCCGCACCAGCAGCGGCCAGGCATGGTCTGGGTTAGTAGTGGCCAGATGGTGGGCCAGCTCAGCGACCGTGCTGGCCAGGGCCAGTGTGGCCACCGGCAGCCGCGCGCCCAACTCGTTTTCTAGCCGCGCAAACAGGCGCGCCGCCAGCAGCGAATGGCCGCCGGCCTCAAAGAAATTGTCATGGCGGCCCAGATGCGGCTGGCGCAGAACCTCGCGCCAGAGATTGAGCAGCGTGACTTCTAAAGCGGTAGCCGGGACTTCAGCGGTTGGTGCGGTAGCCAAGCGGGGGGTTATGACTGGCAGGGCGGTTAGTGCGGCATAGTCCACCTTGCCGTGCAGGGTCAGCGGCAGCGCGGGCTGCACCGACCAGGCCCCGGGCAGCATGGCGGCCGGCAGGCGCGGGCGCAAATGCTCGCGCAACAGCGGGATGAGCTCGGCCGCCGGCGCGGCTGAGGCCAAGTAGGCGACCAGCGTCACCTCATCGCCTGTTGGTTGGGCCACGACAGCGGCGGCCTGTACCGCTGGGTGTGCGGTCAGCGCCGCCTCGATCTCAGCCGGCTCCACGCGCACGCCGCGCACTTTTACCTGCCGGTCGCCGCGGCCCAGGTAGCCAATCACTCCATCGGGCCGCGCGTAGGCCAGGTCACCGGTGTGGTAGCGGCCTTGCTCAAAACGCGCGCGGGTTAGCTCAGGCGCGCGCCAGTAACCATCAGCCACGCCCAACCCGCCCAGCACCAACTCGCCGGCCGCGCCCTGCGGCTGCGGCGCGCCGTAGCGATCAACAATGGCGGCGGTGCGTCCCGGCAGCGGCCCGCCCAGCGGCACGCGCGCCTCAAGGCTGGTGTCAGTCACCTCGGCGGCCAGCGCCGTCACCGTCGTCTCAGTGGGGCCATACACATTCAGCACGGACACCGCCGCCAGGGCAGGGATCGAACCCCAGCGGGCCAGGGCCGCGGCCGGCAGCGCTTCGCCGCCCACGAGCACCAGGCGCAGCGAAACCCCCTCTACGGCACTCGGCTGCGCGGCCCAGTCGGCGGTTACGTGCTGCCAGTAGGCCGTAGGCAAATTGGCGACCGTCACGCGCTGTGTGCGCAGCACGGCCGCCAGTTCAGACGCTGTCCAGGCAACTGGGCCACGCAGCACCAGGCTGGCCCCGGCAGTGAGCGCGGTGAAGATTTGTTCGGTGGCAGTGTCAAACGTCAACGCGGCAAATTGCAGCACGCGGTCGGCGGACGTGAGGCCGTAGGCTTGCCGCGCGCTGTGCACATGCGCCGCCAGCGCCGCGCGCGAGATGACCACGCCCTTCGGCTGGCCGGTGGAGCCAGAGGTATAGATGAGGACAGCCGGCTCGCGCGCGGAGACAGTGACGACCGGCAGCGGCTGCGCTGAAGCGGCCGCGATGGACTCCACCACTAACGCGCGCACATCGCCCGGCAGCCGCGCGGCCAAACGCTCATTCGTCAGCGCCAACGTCACCTGGGCATCGGCGAGCAACCCAGCCAGGCGCTGCGGCGGCAGCTCCGGGTCCAGCGGCAGGTAGGCCGCGCCAGTCGCCAGCACGGCCAGCAACGCCGCCGGCAGCTCGAGCGAGCGCTCCAGCCAAACCGCTACACGCGCGCCCGGTCCAACGCCCTGATCGCGCAGCGCCTGCGCCAGAGCGGCGGCTCGTTGCTGTAAGGCGCTATAGGTGAGCGAATTGTCAGCGCACACGGCGGCCAGTGCGCCAGGTGTACGGGCGGCCTGCTGCTCAAAGGCCGCTACCACATCGAGCGGTGTGCCGGCCAGGGCGGCGCCCGTCCATTGGCTGCCGTCTGTGCCGGCCAGGCGCGCGCGCGCAATCGGTGCCCCCGGTGCGGCCAGCGCGCTGTCGATCAAGTTGAGCAGGTGCGTCTCAGCCTGGCGCAGCTGCGGGGCGGTGAGCTCCGTGGCGCGGCCCAGCAGCTCGACCGTCAGGCTGCCGGTCGGTGATTGGTGGCGCGGGCGCACGTGCACAACGAGGGTCTTATCAATCCAGGGCACATAGCGCAGCGCGAAGCTCACCGGCTGGCCGGCCAGTGGCCGACACGGCGCCCAGTTATGCAGGTTCACAACCACGGGCGGCAGCGCACCGATGACGGGCTGAAACGGATAGCGCCGATGCTGATAGGCCGCGGCCGACTCCGCGCGGGTTTGTTCGAGCAGCCCGCGCCAGGTGGTCGCACCATCCAGCGCGGCATACACCGGAACTTCGGCCATCAGCGGTGCAATCACCGGGGCCAGCGCGCCGCGCCGGTTGGCGAAGGGCGTGGCCAGGCTGAGCGGGCTGGCGCCGCTGAGGCGATGCGTGTAAACCGCCAGCAGGCTCAACCAAAAATTCAGCAGCGCGATGTTGGCATTGGCCGCCGCACCAGACTCTTTGACCAGCCAGGCCAGCAGTGCTTCGGTGCGCCCCGCGCCTACCTCAAACACATGCCGATGCGCGGCCAGCTCGTCAACGCCTGCGGCGCGCGGCGGCGGCACATACAGGCTGGCCGGCGGCAGCGGCACCGCGCCGCGCACCTGCCAATAATCGGCATCAGCCTGATAGTCAGCCGACGCGCTGTACTCAGCCTCAACGGCCAACAAGTCGGTGAAGGCTAGGCTGACCGGCGCGGCCAGCGTGCCGGCTGCCAGCAACTGCTCGTAGTGGGCGCGCACCCGCTCATACAGCGCCGGGCCCGCACCGCCATCTACCACCAAATGGTGCGCATTGAAATACCAGACCGTTGACGCCCCCAGGCTGACCAGCGCCGTGTCAAACAAGGGCTGGTCCAGCTCGAATGGGCGGCGGGAACGGTCGCTCAGCCAGGCCTCGAACGCCGCCGCCGGGTCAGCCGCCCCGGAGAGGTCTACCTGCTCACATTCCACCGGTTCTGGTTGGCGCACACGGCGCATGGGTTGGCCATCCGCCGTGGTGTTGAAGTCCGAGCGCAGGCTGTCGCTTTCGGCCACGGCGGCTTGCACGGCGCGCCCAAACTGGGGCGCGGCAACCGGCCCGTGGATGGTGAAGGTGAAGGGAACGTTATAGAGCGGCGCCTGCGGGTGCAGCCGCTGGTGTGACCAGATGAGGTACTGCGTCCAGGTCAGGCCAGCCGGAGGTGGGGCACTGCTTGGGCGTTGGCCGTGCGCTATAGGCTCCGAGGCGGCGCGGGGCCAGTCCGGAGGGGGTTGGAGGGCTTGAATAGATTGGACCTGCACCGCGCTGTCCGTCAGCTTTTTGCGGATCGCCTCTGCAAACGTTAGGCCCTAGTTTACCTAACCTTCAGAGGGCTGACAACCCTTGCCGGGCAAAATTGTAGCGACCGCCGGAACGCCAGCGTGGCTTACATTACGCACTTGAAGGCGACAAAGCAATGGCCGCTAAGGCCACGTCCTGTGGTCAGCGTGGGGCAGCATTAATGCAATCGGACAGCTACATGACGAGCCGCCGAGCCAGCGCGATGGCCCCGCGCGCCGGCTCAGTGACGAGCTGCCTGGGTTCTAACACGACGCCCGCTTCATCTATCGCCGCGTTGAAGGCGGCGCGCACCTGCCCGCCTTTGACCAACACCCCGCCAGCCAGCGCGGCTGGGATTGGGCCAGTCAAGCCCAAAGCTTCAGCCACGGCCTGCGCGGCGCGGGCCAGTTCGCGCCCGGCCGCGCGCGTGATGGCCTGCGCCACGCTGTCGCCTGCTGCTGCGGCTGTTTCTACCAGCGGAGCCAGGGCCGCAATCTGCGCGCGGGGGAACGGCGACTGATAGACCATACCTAACACGGCCGCAGGTTCGTCCAGTGACCAATAGTTCAGTACAGCCTCCGTCAACGTCGTGCGTGGGCCGCGTCCATCGGCCGCGCGGGCCAGGGCTTGCAGCGCCGCCTGGCCGAGTGCAAAACCGCTGCCCTCATCACCGATGGCCCAGCCCCAGCCGCCCACGCGCACCGTACGGCCATCAGGCGCCGCGCCAAACGCAATCGCGCCAGTGCCAGCGATCACCCCAATACCCCAACCCGTCAGCGAGCCGGCCGCCAGCACCAGTTCTACATCGTTCACCAGCGCTAGCGGCACACCGGGCAGTGCGCCCGCTGCCCACGGCTGCAAGTGCGCCACCTCTTCCGGCCGGTCTAGCCCGGCCACGCCCAGGCCCGCCGCGCGCGGCAATTGCGGTGGCACACCCGCGTCGGCATAGGCGGCGAGCGCGGCCGCGCGCAGGGTCTCTAAGGCGGCCGCCTCCCCCACTGACTTGAGGTTTGAGCTGCCGGCGTGCCCGCGGCCGAGCACATTACCGCTCAGGTCGGTCAACAGTGCGGTGGTCTTCGTCCCGCCGCCATCCAGCCCCAGCAGATAGGGCGACGGTTCGGCAGCGGCCGGCAGCCATGGGTCAGCGGGCGTCAGCGTCATGGCCGAGAGTGTATGCTGACTTGCGGCGGAAGCCCTCCCCAAAAGATGGCTGGATAAAATCTCTATCGTGTTTGCCTTCCATCTCACGGCTGGTAATACGTGTCAACGCTCGGCGAGCCGCGAAAATGGCTCTGGCCGTGGCGCTCTCTGGACGATCTCTGGACGATCTTCCGCCATACTCTTGCTATGAACCACCTGGGACCAGACCGCTATGCCAAGTGAGCCCATCCCCACCGAGCGCCCGCCGGCCTATCGCTCGTATCTGCTGCGCTTTTGGGAAGAGCGCGGCGAGCTGGCCACGCCGCCGGTTTGGCGCTTCAGTCTCGAAGATCCACAGACTGCGCACCGGCACGGCTTCGCCAGCCTGAGCGCACTGACCGATTGGCTGCAAGCCCAGATCGGCAGCCCCGCGGCCCAGCCTCCCGCTGAGGCCCGCTAGTTCAGTCAATCCATTGTTGACCCATACCACACCGAAAGGCAGGTGATCGTCTCAACTATCCAGTCAGCCGCCGCACGACCTACAGACCAGAACCGTCCGTTCTTTTTTCTGGGAGGAGAAATTTTCATGCGCGCCAAGATCAAACTGTTTTCGCTCGTAACCCTGGCCAGCCTGGTGCTGGCTGCCTGCAACCCCGCCACCACAGTCGCCCCGCAGCCAACGCAGGCGCCGGCCGACACCCAGGCCCCCGCCGACACGCAAGCCCCGGCCCCCACCGACGCGCCCGAGGCCACCGAGGCCCCGGCCCCCACCGAGCCGGCCGGCGAAGCAACCACTCTGCGCATTTACCTGCTCGACTACACGCCCGATACCATTGCCTGGCTCAATGACGAGATCAACCCCGCCTTTGAAGCCGAGCACCCCGGCGTGACCGTTGAGATCACCGAAGGCTCATGGACCGGCTGGGACACCACCTTCAGCGGCTTCTTCGCCGCCGGCGATGGTCCCGACATCATCAATCTCGGCTCAGAGATGAACACCCTCTACGGCCAGAGCCTGGCCGATATGGATCCGTACCTGGGCGAAGCCGCCTGGCCCGAGATCGCCAACTTCGGCCCGGCGCTCGAGAACGCCAAGTACGATGGCAAGCTGCGCGGCCTGCCGATCTTCACCGCGCCGCGCTATGTGTTCTGCCGCACCGACCTGGCCCAGGGAACCCTGCCGCCGGCCAACTTCGCCGACTGGATCACCTTTGCCCAGGCCAATACCGTCATTGACCCCGCCACCAACTCGCTGACGCAGCAGGCGCTGCAGCCCGTGGATGCCGGCTCGATGGCCGACTGGCAGTGGTGGCTGCTGGTGTTCTACAGCCTGGGCGGCCAGCTTTACAAGGCCGATGGCAGCCCGAACTTCGACTCACCCGAGGCGCTGGCGGCCACGCAGTTCCTGCTGGATATGCGCCAGGCCACCTATGGCCCCGCGCTGAATGCCGTGGGCACGCTGCCCACCGGCCAGGGCTCGCCCATTGATGTGAACGACGAAACCGGCGCGAACAACGGCGCCATCTGCCTAGCGCACAGCGGTTGGGCCGCCCCGGCCTTTGACCGCCCCGTCTGGGAAAACATCAGCATCGAGCCGTTCTACGGCGACCCGGCCAACTTCCCGAACAGCAAGCCGGTGGTGCTGGCCTTCAACGACTGGCTGGCCGTGCCGGAGTACAGCCCGAACAAAGAGCTGGCCGCCGAGTGGCTGAAGATGGCTTTCACCAAGGAAGCGAACAATAAGTGGAACGAGACCATGGGCCTGATCCCGGCCCGCAACGACTCGCAGTACGGCTACGTGACCGAGTCGCCGCAGTTGCAGCGCGAGGCTGAACTGGCCGCTGAATACGGCGTGGGTTTTGCCGGGATTGAGGAAAGCGCTACACTCTCGACCATCATGCAAGACGCGCTGGGCAAGCTGGTGACCGAAGAGCTGACGCCCGCCGAAGTGAACGAGAAGATTCAGAACGACTACTCGGCCGCGCTCGACTAACCGGCCAGCCGCTCGTCTGAACAGTTTGTGCCAGCCTGGCTCCGGCAGCGACCGGAGCCAGGTTGGCCCTTAGTCCCCCACCCCCACCCATGCCAACGAACCCCTACTTCAATGTACTGCTCATGGCAGCGGGTACGATCGCCCTGATCGTGGCCTTCAGCCTGGGGCTGGCCACGGTGGCGCGCGGTGTGGTGCGGCTGGCGGGGGCCACCCCGGCGCGGCAGACCAACACCTTTGGCGGCTACCTGTTCGCCGCGCCCTGGATCTTAGGCTTCCTCGTCTTCGTCGTGGTGCCGATGGGCTTCTCACTCTATTGGAGCTTCACCGACTACCGCGTCACCAACATCGACCCACCCAACTGGATCGGCTTCGATAACTATCTCCAGCTGCTCACCAATGACAGCGGCTTTCGCGCCTCAGTCGTCAACACGCTCTTTTTGACCGCCATTGGCCTGCCGGTACAGATGGCCGTGGCGCTCGGCCTGGCGGTGCTGCTCAACCAGCGTACTAAAGGCGAGCGGCTCTTCCGCATGGCCTTTTACCTGCCGGTGATCTTAGGCTTCAACACCGCGGTGCTGTTGTGCTGGCGGCTGATGCTCAACACTGGCACCGGCATCATTAACCAGCTCATCCGCGCCGTTGGTACCGCCTTTCCGCCGCTGAACTTCGCCAACCGCGGGCTGATTTATCTGGTGGAGTTGGTCAATGCCTTTTTCTTGGGCCTGAGCAGCGGCAAGTTCACGTTGCTCGGCAATGTGTGGACCAACGGCTTCCCGGCCGACAACCGCGTGCCGCTGTGGGTGCAAAGCCCGCTGTGGAGCAAGATGTCGGTGGTGCTGCTGATGGCCTGGGGCGCGGGCGCGATGATGCTTATTTTCCTGGCCGGCCTCAAGAACATTCCGCGCGAGCTGCACGAGGCCGCCGAGGTGGATGGCGCCAACCCCTGGAAGCGCTTTTGGTCGGTGACCATGCCGCTGATGACGCCCTACATTTTTTACAACCTGGTCATTGGGCTGGTCAGCTCGCTGCAAATTTTTGAGCCGATCTTTGTGCTCTATCGCGACAACCAGCCGCTGGTGCCTTCGACTATCTCAATGGTCTACTACTTGTGGCAGGCCAGCTTCAGCCACTTTGAGATTGGCTATGGCTCGGCCATCTCCTGGGTAATCTTCGTGCTGATCTTGATTGTGACTGTGATCCAGTTCAAAGCGCAGGATCGCTGGGTCACCTACGATCTGTATTAGGACGCCGCCATGCGCGCATTGTCGCCCACGCTCACCCGGGTAGTGCTGTACATCTTTCTGATCAGCGCCACCATCCTGATGGCCTTCCCGCTGTTCTGGATGATCTCGTCGTCGCTCAAGACCCTCAACGAGGCCAATGCGCCCGGCATCGTCTGGGTGCCGCAGAACCCCACAGCCGAGGCCTATACCAACCTGCTCGGTGACAGCGACTTTTTGCGCACCTATTTCAACACGGCCTTTTACACGCTGCTTGCGCTGATCGGCACGCTGGTGTCGGTGGCGGCGGTGGCTTACGCGTTCAGCCGCGTTGAGTGGCCCGGCCGCAGCGTGGTCTTCTTCCTTATGCTCTCCACCTTGCTCATCCCGGCCCAGGCGCTGATCGTGCCGCAGTATGTGTTCTTCAACAAGCTCGATTGGATCGGCACCTTCAACCCCATCATCATCCCCGGCTATTTCGCCGGAGGCGCAGCCATGATCTTTTTGCTGCGGCAGGCCATGGCACAAATTCCGAAAGAACTGGATGAGTCCGCGTTCCTAGACGGCGCCACGCATGTGCAGGTGTGGTGGCACATTATCCTGCCGCTGGTGCGCGCGCCGTTGGCCACCGTGGCCACCTTCCTCTTCGTGGCCAACTGGAACAACCTGCTCGGGCCAATCATCTACCTGCAAACGGTCGACCTGTATACGCTGCCGGTGTTCGTCGCCAATCTATACAACATCAACAGCTCGGTGCAGCCCTGGCCGACCATCATGGCCGCGGCGGTGCTCACCACGGTACCGCTGATCGTTGTGTTCTTCTTCGCTCAGCGTTTCCTGCTCGATAACCCGCTGATGGGCGGCTTGAAGGGTTAGGCCAGTGAGCGCCCAGATCCCCACGCTGACCCGCGCCCAGGCGCTGGGCCTGCGGCAGATGTCGAGCTTTGTTGGCATGACGCCGTCGGCCGAGATTCTGGCAGCCATTCAAGCGCAGCATTTGGGCGGCATCACGCTCTTCCGCCCGCTCAACATTGACAACCCGGCCCAAGTGCGCGAACTAACCACCGCCTTGCAGCGCGCTGCCGCTACCGCTGGCCAGCCGCCGCTGCTGATTGGCGTAGATCAAGAGGGCGGCACGCTCATGGCGCTAGCCGAGACCACCCAGTTCCCCGGGAACCTGGCGCTGGGCGCGGCCCGCTCACCTGAATTGGCGCGGCGCACGGGTTACGCGCTGGGGCTAGAGCTGGCCGCCATGGGCCTAAACGTGAACTACGCGCCCGTCTGTGACCTGAACGTTAACCTCGCCAACCCGGTGGTGGGCACGCGCTCGTTCGGCAGCGACCCGGCGCGCGTGGCCGAGCTGGGCGCGGCACTGGTAACCGGCCTGCAAGCGGCGGGGGTGGCCGCCACGGCCAAGCACTTCCCTGGCCACGGCGACACGCCGATTGACAGCCACCACGGCACGCCGGTGGTGCCGCACGACGCTGACCATTTGCGCCGCGTTGAGCTGCGTCCGTTCGCGGCGGCGATTGCGGCTGGCGTCAAGCTGGTCATGACTGGGCACGTGGCACTGCCAGCCATCACCGGCCGCGCCGATCTGCCGGCCACGCTCTCGCCTGAAATTCTGGGTGGGCTGCTGCGCGGCGAATTAGGCTTCGACGGGGTCATCATCAGCGACGCGCTCGACATGAAAGCCTTTGCGCAGGGCGAGGCCTTCGTCGGCGCGGTTGGGCTGGCAGCGGCGGCTGGCGTCGATTTGCTCACGCTCAATGCCGAACTGGCCGAGCACCGCACCGTGCTGCACGCTTTAGAGCTGGCCGCCGACCGCGGGCTATTGACCCCAGCCGCCATTCAGGCCTCGGCAGCGCGCGTGCTGGCGCTGAAGGCTTGGTGCGCCCAGGTGGCGGCGCCTTCTTTGGAGGTCGTGGGCTGCGCCGAGCACCAGGCACTGGCCTTAGAGATCGCGGCCAAGTCAGTCACACTGGTGCGCGATACAGCCGGCCGCCTGCCGCTGGATCCGGCCAGGCCGCCGCGCTTGGCCGTGGTGGTACCCCAGCCGCGCGACCTGACCCCGGCGGATACCTCTTCCTACGTGAAGCCAGAGCTGGCCGCCGCGCTGCGGGCCTACTCGCCGCAGGTCGATGAATTCAGCGTGCCGCTCGACCCGAGCGCTGCCGAAGTCAGCAGCTTGAGCGACACGCTGCGGGCCGGGGGCTATGAACAGGTGGTCATTGGCACCATCAATGCCAACGATCACACCGGGCAAGCGGCGCTGGTGAACGCGCTTCTGGCGCACGGTCTGCCGGTGATTGCCGTGGCACTGCGCATGCCGCATGACCTCTTGGCCTACCCCAGCGCGCCGACGTATGTGTGCACCTACAGCATTTTGCCGCCGGCCATGCAAGCGGCGGCGCAGGCGCTGTTTGGCCAGATTCCTTTTGTGGGCCAATTGCCGGTGACGCTGCCGGCGCACTAAACCAACCCCGGCGGCCAGACCGGCGCATAACTGGCATACAATGGCGGGCATGACCCCCGAAATTGAACTCTCGCTGATGGCCGATAGCCCGGCCAATATTCAGCCGCTGCTCGACCAGTTTGAGGCCGCGCACGGTCTGCGCGTGCGCCTGCGCCTGATGCGCTGGGATGTGGCCTGGAGCGACCTGGTAAAGGTCGCGCTCTACGGCGACGGGCCGGACATCTCTGAAATTGGCAGCACCTGGCTGGGCGACCTGGTGGCCATGAACGCCCTGCGCCCATTCGAGCCGGACGAGCTGGCGCGGCTGGGCGGCGCGGGTGCTTTTCTGCCTAGCACCTGGCAGGCCAGCCAGCTGATTGCCGACCCGCACCAGTGGGCTGTGCCCTGGCTGACCGGCGCGCGGCTGCTGTTCTATCGCCGTAACCTGTTGGCTCAGGCCGGGGTAGACGAGGCCAGCGCCTTCGCCAACCCGGAACAACTGCTGCGCACGGTGGCGCAGTTGGCGGCGGCCGGCGTGGCCGTGCCATGGACCGTGCCGACCGGCGCGACGCACACCACCCTGCTGAATATTGCCAGCTGGGTGTGGGGCGCGGGCGGCGAGCTCATCAGCAGCGACGGCAAACGCACCGAATTCAGCCAGTCGGCCGCGCGGGCCGGCATGCGCGCCTATTACGCGCTGGGCCGCTACCTGGCCCCCAACGTGCGCGCGCTGACGGGCTTGCAGCCCGATGACCAATTTTTGCGCTCGGCCGAGACGGCCCTGACCATCAGCGGGCCATGGCTGTTCGGCGCGGCCCAGGCGGGCGCCGCCGCCGATTTGGGCGAGCAGTTGGGCGTGGCGCTGCCGCCGGGGCCATCGTTTGTAGGCGGCTCGCATCTGGTGGTCTGGAAGCACGGCCGCCACGCCGAGGCCGCGGTGCAGCTGGCCGACTTTCTGACCCGCAGCGCGCCGCAACTGGCCTATAGCCAGGCGGTGGGGCTATTCCCTACTCGGCTGGAGGCGCTGGCGGCACCGCCCTTCGCCACGCACCCCTTCTGGCAGCTGGCCACGCGCGGGCTGCGCACCGGCCGCTCGCTGCCAGTGACGCGCTCGTGGGGGCTGATGGAAGACCGGCTCTCGCTGGCATTGGCAGCGCTGTGGGGCGATGTGCTGGCCGACCCCGAAGGCGACTTGGATGAGGTCATTCGGCGGCGCCTTGAGCCGCTGGCCAAGCGGCTGGATTTGGTTTTAGGGCAGGCTTGAAATTCGTCGCTCGACAAACCGGCCACGAATTTCAGGATGGGGTTAGTCTCAGACCTCAATATCATTTCTAGTCGAACGCTGGCCGTGAATCAAACGATGGACGCTCGAAGGAGCGACGACAGACCAAGCGCTACATGCCCCCGCTGATTATCCGCAACGCCACGCTCGTCCTCGCTGACCGATTGCTGCCTGACGGCGCAGTGTTCGCCGAGGGCGGCACGATCACTTGGATTGGTCAGGCCGCAGAGTTGCCGCTCACGCCCGACGCAGAGATCATTGACGCAGGCGGCGGCTATGTGTCGGCCGGGCTGATTGACCTGCAACTTAACGGCGCGTTCGGGCACGACTTCACCATTGACCCAAACACCATCAGCACGGTCGCCGCGCAACTGCCGCGCTATGGCGTGACCGCCTTCTTGCCCACGATCATCACGGCCCCCCGAGGGACAATACCGGCGGCCCAAACCACGCTCGGGGCAGCCTCACCGCCCAGCACGCTCGCCGCGCGGCCACTGGGGCTGCACCTCGAAGGTCCATTCCTCAACCCGGTGCGGCGCGGCGCGCACCCACCCGAACATCTGCGCGCGCCCGATTTGGATGAGGCCGCGGATTGGTCACCGGCCACCGGCGTGCGGCTGGTCACACTCGCACCCGAGCTGCCTGGCGCGCTGGATTTGATTGCCGCCCTCACCCGGCGCGGCGTAGTGGTCTCGCTCGGCCACACCGACGCGACCTTCGCCCAGGCCCAGGCCGGGCTGGCAGCGGGCGCGGCCTATGGCACGCATCTCTTCAACGCCATGGCCCCGCTCAACCATCGCGAGCCCGGCATTGGCGGCGCACTGCTGGCGTGCGCCGCGCCGGTCGTCGGGCTGATTGCCGACGGCGTGCATGTGCATCCCGGCGCGGTGGCCCTGGCCTGGCGCGCCAAGGGGCCGGGCGGAATCAACCTCGTCAGCGATGCCATGGCCGGCCTGGGCCTGGGCGACGGCCAGTATCGCTTGGGCGAGCGCGATGTCACTGTGCAAGGCAGCGCGGCGCGGCTGGCCGATGGCACGCTGGCCGGCAGCGTGCTCAGCCTGGATCAGGCCGTGCGCAACATTATTCAAATGACCGGCTGCTCGATCGTTGAAGCCATCGGCGCAGCCACGCTGGTGCCGGCGGCAGTCTTGGGCGAACAGAACCGATACGGCACGCTGCACCCCGGTGCGGCAGCCGACCTGGTGAGTTGGTCGCCGGAGCTGCAGGTGACGGCCACCTGGATTGGTGGGCAGTTGGCTTATTCAGCCGAGAGGAGCCCCGTACATGGGCTTACGCGATGAAATCTATGAACAGCCGGCCGTGCTGCGGCGCTGGCTGGAGACACAGCTAAGCCAGGTCAACACGATCGCCGCGGCCATTCGCGCGCGGCAGGTAGAGTTCGTGTTCCTGGCGGCGCGCGGCACCAGCGACCACGCCGGCATCTACGCGCAATATCTGTGGGGCCAGCGCAACGGGCTGGCGGTGGCCTTCTCTGCGCCGAGCTTATTCACCCGCTACGGCGGCACACCGCGCTTGGATAAAGCGCTCGTCGTGGGTGTATCGCAATCCGGCGAGTCGCCGGATGTGGTGGCGGTGCTGACCGAGGGCCGCCGGCAGGGCGCGCTGACCCTGGCGCTAACCAATAAGCCTGGCTCGCCGCTGGCCCAGGCCGCCGAATACACCCTTGACCTGCAAGCCGGTGAGGAGCGCGCAGTAGCCGCCACCAAGACCTATACCGCCGAGCTGCTGGCGCTGGCGGCGCTCTCGGCGGCGCTTAATCCGCAAGGCGGCGCGCTGGAGGCCTTGCGCCAGGTGCCGGCCGCGGTGGAGGCGGCGCTGCGTCTAGAGCCGCAGGTCGAGCAGGTCGCCACGGCGCAGCGCGGCATGGAGCATTGTGTCGTCTTGGGACGCGGGCTGCACTACACCACGGCGCAAGAATGGGCGCTCAAGCTCAAAGAGCTGGCCTACGTGCTGGCCGACCCCTACTCGGCGGCGGATTTTCAGCACGGGCCAATTGCAGTGGTGGACCCGGGCTTTCCGGTGCTGGCTGTGGCGCCCAGCGGCGCGGTACAGGCCGACGTGGTGGCGCTGCTGCGGCGGCTGCGCGATAAGTACGCGGCCGATCTGCTCATTCTATCGGATGACGCCGAGGCCCTGGCGCTGGGTCAGCACAGCATCGCGCTGCCCACTGGCATGCCCGAGTGGCTGCTGCCCTTGGTCGCCATCGTGCCGGCGCAGCTCTACTGCTACCACCTCACGCGCGCCAAAGGCCACGACCCCGATACGCCGCGCCACATCCGCAAGGTCACGCTGACACGCTAAGCGTCGCGCAGTAGCGCTTACAGCGCTTCCATAAACTGATTCAATTCTTCCACGCGCCGCTGGCTCACCGCCCAATCCCAGGCGGCGCGCACGTTGTCGCGCTCGGCGCTCAGCACCGCCAGCGCATCAGACAATTCTTCGCCCTTAAGCTGCTCGCTGTGCGCCGCCATCAGCCGGGCGTAATAGCGGCAGTGGCGGTTGTGCACCGCCGCGCTCGTCTCCGGATCAGCGGCTAGGCGCTCCGCGGCGTACTGCCGCAGTAGGTCGTGCACCTCGTAGCGGCCATCGGCGGTGCGGCGCAGCAAGCTCTTGTCTACCAATCCGGCCAGCACCGTCAGCGAGACCCCCACGATCTCGGTGGCCGCCTCGCGCCGAAAGCCGCCGCGAAAGACCGCCAGCTGCGCAAACACCGTTTGTTCCGCCGGTGAGAGCAGCGCCCAGCTGTGGTCGAAAACCGCCCGCAGGCTGCGGTGGCGCTCTGGCACGTTTTGCAGGCCGGTGGTCAAAAAGTCCAGGCCATGCGCCACCTCGGCCACGATCTCCGCGCACGACAGCACCCGCAGCCAGCTGGCCGCTAGCTCCAACCCCAGCGGCACCCCCTCCACCAATTGGCACAGCCGCACCACCCAGGGCACGTCGGCCGGCTGCAGCGCAAAGCCCGCCACCACCCGGCGCGCCTGCTGCGCAAATAGCGCCACCGCTGAAAAGGCCGCCGCGTCTTCCGGCGTCAGCCCGGCGGCGCTGGCTGGATAGGCCAGGCCCTGCACCTCCAGCAGCCACTCTTCCTGCAAGTTCAGCCGCGCGCGTGAGGTCACCAGCAGCTTGATGCCCGGCACCAGGCGGAGAATATCACCCAGCTGGCGCGCTTCGGCCACCAGATGCTCAAAGTTATCAAGGATCAGCAGCAAGTGCTTGTCACGCAGGTGGTTGAGCAACTGCGCCTGCGGGTGCACCGGGCCTTGCAGGTCATAGTGCAGCGCGTCGGCCATGGCGGCCAACAGCGAGTTGGGCTGGTTGTCCTGTCCCGGCCCGGCGGCCAGCGGCACCACAAACACGCCGTCAGTGAAGCGCGTGTCGAAGCTGGTCTCGGGGTCGATGCAGCGCGCGGCGGCTTGCAGCGCCAGGCGCGTCTTGCCGATGCCGCCCGGCCCCACCAGCGTGAGCAGCTGCGCGTCGCGGTTGTGCAGGTAGCGGCTGATCTCGGCCAGCTCGGCTTCGCGGCCCACAAAGGCCGTCGGCTGGGGCGGCAGGTTATGCGGCGGGGGCGCGGCGGCGGCGCGCAGGCGTTCATATAGCGCGGTGGTCTCGGCCATCGGCGTCACGCCCAGCTCATCGGCCAGAACGCGCCGGCAGGTTTCATACTGCGCCAGGGCCGCGCTGCGCTGGCGGCTGCGGGTCAGCAGCAGCATCAGGTAGCGGTGCACTTCTTCGCGCCAGGGCTCCAGCGCCAGCAGCCGGTTGGCATACTCAATGCCGGCGGCATATTCCTCGCGCTCCAGGTGGCGCACCACCAGCGTGTGCAGCGCCTGCAGCACCATGCCTTTCAACAGGGAGCGTTGGCCGGCAATCCACTCTTCCAGCGCCAGCGCGCCGCCCACATAAAAGCCTTCCAAAAAGTCGCCCTGGTACAGCTCCACACCGCGATGCAGCGCTTCCAGGTCGTGCGGCGGGGCCGTGGGCGCCAGCGCGGCGGTGAAGCTTTCCACGTCTAGCCAGTAGGGCGCGTCGCGGTTGAAGGCCGCCGTCTCCCGGGTGATGGTCAGGTACGGGCCGGCCAACGTGCGCAGGTTCGAGAGGGCGTTGCGTAGATTCTTGGCGGCCGGCGTTTCGGCCATATCGCCCCACAGCAGCCCGGCCAAGGCTTCGCGGCTGTGCGGCCGGCCGGTGACGGCCAGATAGACCAGCAACGCCTGCGTCTTGGAGGAGATGAAGCCCGTGACGGGTGTGTCGTTATTGAGGATCTGGGGCTGGCCCAGCAAGCGAAGGGTCAGGCGGTCTGGCATATGCGCTCGGCAGCCTCACCTTGGCCGGGGCCGTGGAGGCCGCTAAAGGCGAATGCCGGCGAGTATAGCATGGACGCTTGCCCCATCGAGTCCAGGCCGTCGCCGCCAGCATCCACCACGCTGTAGCCGCCGTGGATAGAGCAGTGATCGTCCACGCGCCGCCGGCCTGAGGTGGCCCGGCGCCCCATTTGGTTAGAACGGCCCGCCGGCAGCGCCAGACGGGCCGTTATGTTTGTTTCACCATACGCTCATTTTATTGGTGAGTAACTATTTGGTCGCTGGCTCGGTATAATCTATGGCACGTTGAACCCGTCTTACTCACGTTCCCGTGCCTGAGCTACCTACCAACGAAGCTAGTCTAATTTCTCGCGCCCGGCAGGGCGAGGCCGACGCAGTGGTCGTGCTCTATCGACTGCACTCGCCGGCCATCTTTCGCTACTTCCTGCTGCGGGTCTCCGACCGCGCAACCGCTGAAGACCTCACTGGGGAGGTCTTTGAAAAGATGGTGATTGGCTTGCCGCGCTATGAAGAGCGGGGCCTGCCGTTTGCGGCCTGGTTGTTCCGCATTGCCCATGACCGTTGGGTTGACTCGCAGAGGCGCCTTAAGCACCGGCAAACTGAGCCGCTAACTGACTGGCTGGAGACCGATGAGCCTGGCACCGAAGCGCAAGCCATGGCCCGCGCCGAGCGCACCCGCCTGTTGACGCAGATTGAAACATTGACGGAAGAACAGCGCAGTGTCATTCAAATGCGCTTTGTCGAAGGCTATAGCCTAGAAGAGACGGCGAACTTGCTGGGCAAGAACACCGGCGCGATCAAAGCCTTGCAGCACCGTGCCCTACAGCAACTGGCCCGCAAGCTCGATGACTAGCCCAATGAACCAACGCTCGACCGCCGACGAAATCTTGCAGCAGTGCCTGGCCGATGTGGCCGCAGGCCGGCGCACGCCTGCCGAGTGTGCGGCCGCCTATCCGGAATGGCCCGACCTGCGCGCGGAGTTGGAAGCCGCCCAAGTGCTGGGCGCGTTCAGCGCACTGGGCAGCGCCCGGCCCAGCGCGGCGGCCAACCGGCGCAATGAGGCTCGGCTGCGCGCCGCACTGGCCGCCCAAACTAATCGGCAGCCGGCCGTGGCCTGGTGGCCGCGCTGGGCCACTGCTGTGGCGCTCGCAACAGTGCTGGCGGTGGGGGGCCTGGGCGTCACGGCCGCTTCAGCCGGAAGCCTACCCGGCCATGCGCTTTACCCGATCAAACGCGTTACTGAAAATGTGCGCGGGCTGCTGACGCCCGCCAGCGAGCAGGCCGCCTGGCATGCCCAACTGGCGAATGAGCGCACCGAGGAGCTGCTGGCTCTGGCCGCGCAGCCCAGCACTGAGCCGGCGCTAATGAATCGGGCCGCAGCCGATCTTGCCAGCGAGACGAACGCAGCCTTGGCGTCGGTAGCCGGTGCCGATTCAGACGACCAGGCCGCGCTGCTGGAAACGATCATCGAGCAGATTGACGATCAGGAAGCGGCGCTGACGACTGCGCAAGCCGGGCAGTCTGATAACCCGGCGGTCGACGAGGCGCTGGCGGAAACACGCGCCAATCGCACCGAGGCGCAGGAACAACTCAGCGTCGTGCAGGGCAACGGCGCGCCCGCGGGCACCATTCCAACGGCCATGGCCACGTCCAGCCCGACCGGCACAGTGTCCCCCACCGCCACTATTTTGGCGACAGCCACCGCCACGCGCACCACACCGCCAACAGCCACCGACCGGCCCAGTAACACGCCCAGGCCTACCACCCTGCCCCCCGGCCAGGCCAGCAAGACGGTCACCGCGGTCCTCCCCACCGCGACGGATCGTCCCACCAATGTGCCACCGGGCCAGGAGAAGAAGACGCCGACTGTCACACCGACGTCGCCGGCCACGAACACCAGCGCACCGAATACGCCGGTGCCCAGTGCGACGGCTACACCGTCGCCCGGCAACAACGGCAACGGCCCGAACTGCAACGCCAACGGCCCGAATTCGCCCAACTATTGCACGCCCACACCCGGCGGTCAGGGCGGCGGGAATCCCTCCGATTCCCCGACCCCAACCCCGACTGAACTCGGTGGGGGCGGTGGTGGCCAGCCTAATTGCAACGCCCAAAGCCCCGCCTCGCCCAACTATTGCACGCCCACACCCGGCCCGACCGATGAAGGCGGTGGTGGCGGCGGCAGCGGCGGTGGCCATCAGCCGAATTGCAATGCGCAAAATCCAAGCTCGCAGAACTACTGCACGCCTACCCCGGCCGGCCAGCGGCGGCCCATTCAAATCGGCTAGCCAAATCGGCTAGCGCGCACGCGCTGGAACCTGCTTAAAGCCAGCGGGCCGCCGGAACATCCGGCGGCCCGCTTCGTTTTACGCTACTGACCAACGCGCTTAGGGCTTGCCATGCCCGTTGCCGTTGTTCCCATTATTCCCGTTGTTGCCATTGCCATGGTTGCCGTTATTGCCGTTGCCATGGTTACCGTTATTGCCATTGTTGCCGTTGCCGTGATTGCCGTTGTTGCCTGAGCCATTCTCCGTCACGCTCACGGCCGTGGGCGTGGCGCCAGGGCCGGTAGGCGTGGCGGTGACCGCACAATGCGGGTTGTGGGCAGCCGCGTTGCCATGCTGGCAACCAGGCACCGTGCCATTGGTGGCGGTCGGGCCAGCAGCCATGGCTTCCTCCGCGCGCAAGGCCTGGCGCACATGGCCCACGCCCAGCAGCGCCGGCTTGCCATACAGCTTGAATAGCTCGCCCAGCCCCACGCCGCTGCGGAACTGATCGACCAGCTCGGCCACGGTCACGCCGCAGTCGGCGGGGTAGGCCAGGCCGTCGGCAGCACAGCGCGCCTGCGACTCAGCGGCCATGGCATACAGCTTCACCATGACACCAAAGCCCAGGCCGTCGGCGTGCAGCCGCGCGATCTCATTCGTCGCCTGCACCACACTGCCATCATCATCCAGATTCCAGGCGACCGCCAAGCGGGCCAGCGCCATGCGCAGGTCATGCGCCAGTGCATCGTCGTCCGTCGTCACCTGCACAGGGCCGGCCTGCCCATCGACTTTGACCGTCATCGTATGCGTGCCATCGGCATTGGCGGTGATGGCGGTGACTGTGCCAGCCGCTGCGCCGGGCGTTGCGGCATCAGCCAGCATGCAGGGCACGCTGGCCGGGCACAGCACCCAGATGCGCAGCTCACTCAGCGCGTGGCTCAGGTCGGCCGCGCTGGCGTCGTCAAAGTAGCGGCCGAGCAAATCCACAATCGGATGCCCAGCCTCGCCCTCGGCCAGCCTGACCGTGCACAGCGCGCCACCGCCAGTATCCACTGTGACTTGTTGATTGGCCTCGTCCACTGCCACGACGGTGCCGGTGACCGTGGTGCCGGCGCAGGGCGGTGGGGCATCACTAGCGGCAACGGCTAGGCCTAGCGGAATAACCGCCAGGGCCAGCAAGCCGCTAACCCATTTACTCGTTGAGACTTTCATACCTAATACCTCCTCCCCCCTCCGTTACAGCCGTTAAACCGCATGAGCGGGGCCGCGGGAGGTTGGCGCGCCGGTACTAGGTAAGGGTATAGATTTGGGTCTAGAAGGCGAAAAGTGCCGAGAAAAACGGGTCAGCCGTTGCGGCTGACGGGCACGGCCTGGCGCACCGGCGGCAGGCCCAGGGCCGTTTCATGGCCGCTGTCGAACAGGCCGGCGGTGGTGATACCCCGGTCGGCGCTCAGCGGCGTTGTGGCGGGGCGCGGGGTCTGCGGCGCGCCGGTGTTGACGCGCAGCGCGGGGCCAAACTGCGCATCGGCCATGCGGCCGGTGACCACAATCAGGGGAACGTTCAGGCCGGTTTGCTCGAGCGTGCTGGCAATCTGCGGCAGCGTGAGGTTGGGCAGGTCGGGGCGAGCCACCACCATTTGCCAGGGCGTGGTCAACAGCGCGCTGCACAGGTCGCCCCAGGTAGCCACGCGGCGCGCCTTCACCAGATAGCCGGCGCGCACGAGCTTGTAGCGCAAGCTCTGCAAGTCATCATCCAACTGGCCAACAAACAAGACCAGCAATGGCAGTGGGTCAGCCATGGTATGTACCTGTGCAGGAGTGAGACGCCGGGTACACGTCTGCCGTCTGCTGGCCAACGCGAACAGCGGGGGGTCCAACGCCGTCACGTGGCCAGCAGAGAGCAGTCGTGTACAAGGACTAGACCGCACTATTTGGGAATTGGATACTGGCCGAACGCGATTTGGTTAAATTCGTTTTACGCCCAAATCGCGCCGTTTTGGGCGGGTTGGTTGGCAGGGGACAGGCAAGCGGCGGTCAGTTTTGCGCGGCGGCGCGGGCGGCGGCCAGCACCGCCTGCAGCGGCACGCCCTGCGTCTCGGCGGCCTGGCGGCAGTCGGCATACTCGGGCACGGCGCGGCGGCGGCCCTGCCACCAGGTGACTTTCACGCGGATGGGGCCGTAGGTGGTGCTGACCGTCTCGATCTGGCGCGGCAGGCTGAGGCGCTCGACGGTGTGGCGGCGCACGCCCAGCGTGGTGGTCTCGGCCAGCAGCACGGCCAGCAATGGCTCAGCCAGGTCCGGGTGGCAGAGCACGGATAGGGTGACAGCCGGGCGGTTCTTCTTCATCTGGATGGGCGTCAGGGTCACATCCAGCGCGCCGGCGGCGAAGAGGCGGCTGCTGACGAAATCGTAGACCTGCGGGTTGAGGTCGTCGATGTTCGTCTCGAGCACGGTCAGATGCTCGAGCAATAGGCCGGCGCTGGGCGCCTGGGCCTCGCCCAGCCACAGCCGCAGAAGGTTGGGGAACGGGAACGTCTTGCGCCCCGCCCCGCTGCCCACGCGACCGAGCGTCATGGGCGGGAACGCGCCGAAGCCAGCCGCCAGCGAGGTGAGCAGCGCCGCGCCGGTGGGCGTGACCAGCTCGGCGGGCGTCTCGACCCAATAGACCGGCACACCCTCCAGCAGCTTGAGCGTGGCCGGGGCCGGCAGCGGCAACTGGCCGTGCGCGGCCTGGGTGAAGCCGCGCGCCATTGGCAGCGGCGAGACGTAGATGGCCTCTAGCCCCAGGTCGGCCACGCCGGCCAATGCGCCCACAATGTCAGCCAATGTGTCGTCGCCGCCCAGCTCGTGCAGATGCACCTGCTCGAGCGGCTCGTTGTGAATGCCGGCCTCGACCTCGGCCACGCGCCCGACGATCTTAACGGCCTGCGCCTTAATCGTCTCGGGCAGGTCAGCGCGCGTGATGATCTCGAGCAGGTCAGGCACATGGCGGTGCGCTTCCTGCTTGGGCACGCGCACAGTGGCCAGCGTGGCCGAGAGCGCGTTGCGCGTGACCTTCTCAAACGTCACAGCGCAGTCGGGCAGCTGCAGCGCGGCTACGGCGCTTTGAATGGCCGCGGCCGAGGCGCCGGCATCGACCAGCGCGCCGAGCACCATGTCGCCGCTGGCGCCGCCGATGCTATCGAAGTAACCGATCTTCACCAGGCTACTCCGCTGAGAGCTTGGGCGCGGGGGCGACGATGCGGTGGGCGAACATGGCCGCGCCGAAGCCGTTGTCGATATTGACGACGGCCACGCCGGGGGTGCAGGTATTCAGCATGGTCAGCAGCGGCGCCAGGCCATTGAAGCTGGCCCCGTAACCCACGCTGGTAGGCACGGCCACAATCGGGCAAGCCGCCAGCCCGCCCACCACGGTGGCCAGCGCGCCCTCCATGCCGGCTACCACGATGATGGCCTGCGCCGCCCATAGCACCTCGCGCTGGTCGAGCAGGCGGTGCAGCCCGGCCGCGCCCACATCCCATACGCGCTGGACGCTGACGCCCAGCCATTCGAGCGTGACGGCGGCCTCTTCGGCCACGGGCAGGTCGCTGGTGCCGGCGGCCAGCACGGCCACAAAGCCCGCTTCAGCTTTCGGTTCGGCAAAGCCGCCCACGGTGATGAGGCGCGGCGCGGCGTGATAGGCGGCCCCCGGCTGAGCGGCCAGCACCTGGGCGGCCATCTCCGCATCGGCGCGGGTGACCAGCGCGCTGCCGCTGTGCGCCACCATGCGCTGCACGATGGCGACAACCTGCGCGGGGGTCTTGCCCTGGCCAAAGACCACCTCCGGCGCGCCCTGGCGCAGCGCGCGGTGATGGTCGAGACGCGCGAAGTCTAAGTCTTCGTAGGGCAGGTCGCGCAGGTGGGCCAGGGCGGCTTCGGGCGTGGTGCGGCCCGCGGCCACCTCAGTCAGGATGGAATGTAAGCGGTTGAGCACGGACGGCCGTAGGCATGGTGGCGTTAAGGCTGCCGGAGCGATAGCCGGCCAGGTCGAGAGCGATGTATTCAAAGCCGAGCGCTTTGAGCGCGGTGTCGATCTCGGCGCGGTGGGCCAGCACGAGGGCGAAATCGGCCTCGTCCACCTCCAGGCGGGCGATCGGGGCATGGTGGCGTACGCGGGCCTGGCGCAGACCCAGCGCGGCCAGCACCTGCTCGGCGCGCTCGACTTCGCTGAGGACTTGCAGCGTGATGGGTGTGCCATAAGGCACGCGCGACGCCAGGCAGGCCATGCTGGGTTTGTCCCAGTTGGGCAGGCCCAGCGCCTGCGCGGCGGCGCGCACTTCGGCTTTGGTGAACTGCGCTTCGAGCAGCGGCGAGCGCACGCCCTGTTCGCTGGCGGCGCGCCGGCCGGGGCGCGGGTCGCGCGTGTCGTCGAGGTTGGTGCCATCGAGCACGGCGGTGTAGCCGTGGGCGCTGGCGTAGCCGGTGAGCAGGCCGTAGACCTCGTGCTTGCACCAATAACAGCGCTGCGGGGTGTTCTCCAGATAGCGCTGGTCTTCGACTTCGTGGCTGTCGAGCAGCACATGGCGAATGCCAATGCCGGCGGCCAGGGTTTCGGTCTCGGCGCGCTCGGCGGCGGCCAGGCTGGGTGAGACGGCCGTGACGGCCAGGGCCTGATCGCCCAATTCGTCGTGGGCCACGCGGGCCAGCAGGGTGCTGTCGACGCCGCCAGAGAAGGCAACGATGGCGCTGCCGCCGGCGGCGCGGATGCGGGCGCGGAGCGTGTTGAGTTTGACGTACATAGCGGGGCTTTCAATGGGAAGCATGACCAACAGCCGTGCGTGCGGCTGAGGGGATTATACCGCACAGGGGAGGCGGAAGGGCCTACGCGCTACGAGCTTCGCTCGCTGCGCTGAGGGACTCAAGGGGCTCGGGGTAGATTGCACGCTCTTGGGCCTTGCGGCGGCTGACGCTCCATACCCTCGCTGCTGTCATTTCGAACCCCCCTCAGGCGGGTCTTCCTAACATTGCCTTTAAGGGGTGACGCGAGGCGTCTTGCTTATAGCTAACTGCCCCAATACGTTCCAGGGCCAACGCAACAAGAGGAGGCGTTTGAACGTATGCAGCGATTCTCCACTAAGGGGAGCGGATGCTCACAAAGTGCGGTGACTTCTTCAGTCAAGACTCGCTCGTTCGATTTGGGCGAATAGGTCCACCCGAGACGCTTCGCGTCACCCCTTACGGGCAGCGTGAGGACCAACGACATGAGGGGGTTCGAAATGACATGAGGTGGGGTGTGGGGCTTCGACTGCTGCGAGGCGCAGGAGGAGCTTCTAGTGCCGGCCGCTGTCGTAGAGGCGCGGCGCGGAAATGCCGTCATGGACTTCTGCGAGAGCGTCATCGCTGTCACCATCGTCATGGATTTCTACGAGAGCGTCATCGCTGTCACCGGCGTCATGGACTTCTGCGAGAGCGTCATCGCCGTCACCGGCATCGACTGATGCGGTGCAGGTTTCGCGGTGCTGACATGGCTGTCAGGGCTGACCAGGCGAAGGGGGTGCGGTTGGAAAGGAGCGGCCCGGTGGCGCAGGGCGGGCGCGGGTGGCGCTTATCCAATAGCGTGGCAAGGAAATGTGTTGTTAGCAAGAGGGAGTTTGGTTAGCGTTTGGGGATGAAGCCGGCATGTCACAAAACGCCCTACAATCTCGTCTTACCTGTGAATTGAATGGGGGCCGCGTAGGCGAAAGGCGCTGCTGTGCAGACCGATCCGTTTGAAGACTATCGCTCGCTGCTGTTTGCGATGGCCTACCGCATGCTGGGCAGCGCCATGGAGGCGGAGGACATCGTGCAGGAGGCGTATTTGCGCTATCGCGCCACACCGCCCGAGTCGATCCGCGCGCTTAAGAGCTATCTGACGACGATTGTGCATCACCTGTGCCTGGACCAGCTGAAATCGGCGCAGAGCCAGCGCGAACACTACGTGGGGCCATGGCTGCCCGAACCGATCATGACCGGCGAGGGCGCCGCGCTGCTCTCGCCACTGCGGCAGATCACCGACCGCGAGTCAATCTCGATGGCGTTCCTGGTGCTGCTGGAGAGCCTATCGCCGCTGGAACGGGCCGTATTTCTGCTGCGCGAAGTGTTTGACTATGAATACACCGAAATCGCCCAGGTGACCGGGCGCGACGAAGCCGCCTGCCGCCAGCTGTTCAGCCGGGCCAAGAAGCACATCAAAGAAAATCGCCCGCGCTTTCCGGCCACGCCCGAGGTGCACGCCGAAATGGTGGGGCGGTTCGTGGAAGCCTGGACGGCGGGTGATGTGGACGGCCTGATGGGCCTGCTGGGCGAGGAGGTCACGGCCTGGTCTGACAGCGGCGGCAAGGTAGCTGGGGCGGCGCGGCAGCCCATTCACGGGCGGGCCACGGTGGCGCGCGGCTTTATCAGCCTGCTGGCGCGGGCGCCGGCCGGCACCACGCTCGAAGTGGCCGAGGCGAACGGCCAGCCCGCGCTGCTGGTGCGGGTGCGGGGCCAGGTATTCAGCGTGCTCACGCTGGAAGTGGCCGACGGGTTGATCCAGGCGGTGCGCAATGTGGCCAATCCGGACAAGCTGGCACATCTAAAACTGCCGCCCAGCACCGGCCCGGCCTGGACGATTAAGGCGTAGTCAGCCAGCGTAAGCGTTGTTCAAGCACTCGATGAAAGGCGGAGCCAGATATGCAAACATTCGTGACGGTTGTTCAAGTGTTATTGACGATCTTCTTCTTCGCGGGCGGCACCCTCAAGCTCGTCCGGCCGTATGCCAAATTCAAGACCATGCCCTATCAGGAATGGGCGCAGGACTTTGCGCCCTGGCAGGTGCGGCTGATTGGGGTGCTCGAAGTAGCAGGCGGGCTGGGCATCGGCGCGGCGCTGTTCTGGCCGGCCTGGAGGCCGCTCACACCGCTGGCGGCCGCCGGTGGGGCGCTGATCATGGCGGGCGCGATGGCCACGCATCTGCGCCGCGCGGAGTATGTGAATATGGCCGGCAACTCGGTGTGGCTGGGGTTGACCTTGTTTATGACCTACAGCAAGTTGATGTTGATGGCCGGCTAATCGACTAATTGGACGGTCGCGGGGGGGCGGGGGAGCGATACGATGGGACCACGTCGGTAGTATCCCTCACCGCAAAGCGTTGCGTTGAGAAGAAAATTTATCTGACCGATCACGAAAAAAGCGAGCTAGTGCGCAGACAGGCTGCCCACCAGCTCGCTTTTTTCGTCTGCTCGATGAGGACGGCTGCGACAAATCAGCAGTGGGGTAGAAAGCAACTATCGGGTTAATGCTGGACTCGTCAACAATCGGATGGCAACTGTGGCGCAATGGCGACGAACCGGCGCGGCTCTGGGGATTAAAACACAGCGCCCGCTTCACTTCGAGGCGGGCGCTGTGTTATTCAAACGTATGTGGGGCAGCCGGTCAGGCGTGCGCGATCATGACGTGCTTGGTGATCTGGTAATCGCCCATGGCCTCGGCGGAGAGGTCTTTGCCGAAGCCAGACTGCTTGAAGCCGCCGTGCGGGGTCTCGCTGGTCAGCGGCATGTGGTCGTTGATCCAGACCGTGCCAAACTCAAGCTGCGCGCTGAGGCGCATGGCGCGGCCAATGTCGTGGGTGAAGACGGACGCGGCCAGGCCATAGAGCACATCATTGCCGTAGGTGATGGCCTGGGCCTCGTCGGTGAAGCTGTTGAGCGTGACCACCGGGCCAAAGACTTCGCTCTGAATGACCTCGCTCGACTGCTCGGCATCAGCGATGACGGTAGGGGCATAGTAATAGCCCTCGCTGAAGCCAACGGGCCTGTCGCCGCCCAGCAGCACCTTGGCCCCGGCCGCCTTGGCGCGATCTACGAAGCCGCTGACGCGCTCACGCTGCGCCCCGGAGATCAGCGGGCCCATCTGCGTGTCGTCGTCGAACGGCTGGCCGACCTTGATGGCGCGCATGGCCTCGACCACCGCCTCTTCGACATCTTTGCGTTTCGCCTGCGCCACGTAGACGCGCGTGGCGGCCGTGCAGTCTTGGCCGGTGTTTAGCGTGGCGGCCATGGCGGCCTTGCCGGCCACAAGCTCAATATCGGCATCATCAAATACCAAAATCGGCGCTTTGCCGCCTAGCTCTAGATGCACGCGCTTGAGCGTGTCGGCGGCGGTACGCATGATCTTCTTGCCGGTGGCGGTGGAGCCGGTGAGGCTGATCATGCGCAGATCGGGGTGCTCCACCAGGGCCTGGCCGGTGTCATTGCCGCCGGTGACGATATTGACCACGCCCTCGGGCAGGCCGCTCTCAGCCAACAGGTCGGCCAGCATGAGGGTGGTGAGCGGCGTGCCGGGGGCAGGCTTGAGCACCACGGTGCAGCCGGCCGCCAGGGCCGGGCCCAGCTTCCAGGCGGCCATCATCAGCGGATAGTTCCAGGGGCAGATTTGGCCCACAGGGCCGACCGGCTCGCGGCGATACATGGACGTATAGCCAGCCATGAACTCGCCGGCGTGCGAGCCATGCGTGTCGCGCGCGGCGGCTGAGAAGAAGCGCAGGTTATCCACCGCGAAGGGCAGATCGCCGCCCAGGCTGACGTATTTGTAGGGCTTGCCGGTGTTCTCGCTCTCCACGCGGCCCAACTCTTCGGCGTGGGCTTCGAGCAGGTCGGCCAGCTTCCAGAGCACCCTGGCGCGCTCAGCGGGCGTCTTTTTTGACCAGCGCCCGTCATAGAAGGCAGCCTTGGCGGCCTGCACGGCGGCATCCACATCGGCGCGGCTGCCGTTGACCACGTCGGCCAAGTGGGCGCCGGTGGCGGGGTTCTCCACCGCCATAGTGCCGCCGCCCTGCCCGTCTGTCCACGCGCCGTTGATCCACAGTTTGTGTTCCATCGTCAGGCTCCTGGAAAAACTAGTCGCGGTGTGCGAGGCTGAGGGGGCACGTTATCGCACAGCGCGCGTTGGAGAGCAAGTGCCGGACAGTGGAGCCGAGCGCCGTCCCTGGTGGAGGCCAGCCACGTTTGGGCTGGCGCCGACCAGCTCGACCGGCACAGCGTTATGTTGGACCAGCATAGCGCAATTTGTGAAGCCAGCCAATTAGCGCGATTTGAGGCAGAATAGTGGGTAATATCGGCCGGAACCCTTGTGGGGGTTGGGGCGTCTTAATCGCGTAAACATTAGCCCTCTGATCTAATTTAGGAGGGCCCTTTTGAAAGGAATTTAGACATGTCGAAGTTATTGGGGATCTGGGCGCGGCTGGCTTTGGCGGTCAGTGTGCTGGCCGTGGCGCTGGTGGGCGTGGCCCCGGCGGCAGCGGCCAACTGCCAGTTTTTATTTGGCTTTGCGGCGCTGCACAATCAAATTCCAGCCATCGTGGGCGATTGCGCCGGGCCGGAGGTGTACACCGCCGCCGGCAGCACGCAGCTGACCACCAACGGCACGCTGATCTGGACCAAGGCCGATGGCTGGGTGGGGTTCAGCAACGGCTATCTCACCTGGACGAATGTGAACGGCAAGCTGGCCGTGCGCCTGGCCAACCAGCGCTTCCCCGGCGAAGCGAACCCGGGCGGCCTGCCGCTCACCACCGGCTACACCGATGACCGCAGCAGCCCGGCGGCGCTGATCCTGTCGCTGGTGAATGCGCTGAACCGCAAGGAGTATCTGCGCGCCTATAGCTATTGGGAGCCGACGGCCGCGCAGCTGAAGAGCCTGGCCGAATTTACCAAGGGCTATGCTGATACGCAGAGCGTCAGCGCCATCTTGGGCGTGATCCGCGTGGGCGCGGCGGCGGGCAACCTATATGCCGGCGTGCCGGTGACGCTGGTGGCCATCACCACCAAGGGCGTCACGCAGACTTTTGTGGGCTGCTACAACCTGCACCTGGCCCAGCCGGCCAACCAGGGCACGCCGCCCTTCCAGGGCTGGGGCTTGCAGTCGGCCACGGTGAAGGTGGTGGCGAACAACGCCAACCTGACCGACCTACTGAGCAAGGCTTGCCCGGCCGATGCCGGCCAGCCGCAGACGCCCGCGCCGGTGTTTGACGTGAACGCTGTGACGGCCAACCGCTACCTGGACGACCGCAGCACGGCGGCGGAAGTGCTGCGCAGCCTGGTGAACGCGCTGAACCGCCGCGAGTATCTGCGCGCCTACAGCTACTGGGAGCCTAAGGCGCCCGGCCTGGCCAGCTACGCCGACTTTGCAAAGGGCTATGCCGACACGGCCAGCGTGGCGCTGCTGCTGGGCAGCGGGACCAGTGACGCCGGCGCGGGGCAGCTTTACTACAAGCTGCCGGTGGCGCTGGTGGCGACGGCCACCAATAACGAGGTGCGCACCTATGTGGGCTGCTACACGCTGCACCAGAGCCAGCCGGCGGTGCAGGGCACGCCGCCCTTCCAGTCGCTGGGCATTCAGTCGGCCAAGGTGACGCAGGTGGCCAACAACAGCAACCTGGCGCAGCTGCTGACGACGGCCTGCCAGTAAGTCTCAAAAGTAAAGACAACCGCCGGGTTGGGTCGAACAGACCTAGCCCGGCGGTTTTGCGTTTAAGGCGGACCTAACCCCCGGCCCCTCCCCGGCGCGGGGAGGGGTGACTGTATTAGAAGGCCGCGATCACTCTCAACCGTATGATTGACTGTGGCTTTCCAGCACATTGGGATCCTAAGCTTAGAATTCCACGTGGACAAGTTGTCGC
>JADMIO011545388.1_pt1 | contig 33601 bp, 26 predicted proteins | sample 8958161 | NCBI WGS metagenome assembly JADMIO01 (sample SAMN16585339, study PRJNA669376) | soil metagenome | isolation source: Crop rotation soil | place: USA: Cullars Rotation, Alabama | collected 2011 | reverse complement strand
CGACTTCAAGTCACGTGAATTCCAAGCTTCGGATCCCACTGTGCTGGAAAGATCGACGGAGAGACGTGGCGCGTCATCAGCGCCGGCGCCGATCACGCGTTCAACCCCGAGAGCTGGTCGAAGCCCATCGCGCTCGATGCGAGTGAAGACATCGTCTTCGAAAACGGCAAGTTCACCCGGTACGTCGACCTTGCCGAATACATGAAAGCGAAGGTGCCGGCGAAGATCGCGCCGGTCGCGCAGCCGTCCGATTCGCTGCGCGACGCGACCAACGGCTGGTATCGGCCGGGCGGCGGCGTCATCGCGCCGGAGCTCGTGAGGCGCGTCGAGCCGCTGTATCCCGATGAGATCCGCAAGCTGCACATCGATGGCTTGGTGATTTTGCAGGTGGCGATCGGCGCGAGCGGCGCAGTGGAAGACGTGCGCCTGCTGCGCAGTTTGACGCCGGAGCTCGATACGGCGGCGATGACCGCGGTGCGTCAATGGCAATACAAGCCGGCGATGCTCGATCGCAATGCCGTGCCGTCGCTGATCAACGTGCCGGTGCTCTTCAAGCTGCAGTGACTGCGGTGACGAGGGCCATTCTCGCGGTCGTTCTGTTGGCGTCTTCGGCGCTCGCTGATTTTCACGAGTTCACCGCCGTTCCGAAAGATCCGTCGATCGAGTCGAAGCTGCGCTTCGCCGCGGAGAAGACGCTGCGCGAGTTTCCGAAGCTGAAGAGTGAAGACCTCGCGATCAGCGCGGTCGACATCACGCATGCGGCGACGATCGCGCGCGGCGATTTTCATGGCGACGCGAGCTTTTATCCCGCATCGGTCATCAAGTTGTTTTTCATGGTGAACGCATTCGCGCGACACAAGGAATCCCTCGGCGACATGGACCGCGCGCTGAAAGAGATGATCACCGTGTCCGACAACGACGCGACGGCGTTCATCGTCGACGTCACCACGGACACATGCAGCGGCTCGAGCCTCGAAGGGCGCGCGCTGCGCAAATTCATGGAGCGCCGCCGCACGACGAATCGCGCATTCGCGCGTTACGGCTACGACATCAGCGCGATGGCCAAGCCATGGAGCTTCGGACCGTTCGGCCGCGACAAGCAGCTCATGGGGCCCAATCTCGAGAATCGCAATCGCCTGACTGCGAATGCGACGGCATCGCTCCTGTTGTGGATCGTCCGGCGTCGCGCGATCTCGGCCGCCGCGAGCGAGATGATGATGACGCTGCTCGCGCGACCGCTCGATCCTCTACGCGCCGACGAGAATCAGGTCAAGGAGTTCATCGGCGAAGCGCTCCCCGCGGGATCGAAGCTGTGGTCGAAGGCCGGTTGGACGACGCAAGTGCGGCACGACGCCGCGTATGTCGAGCTTCCCGACGGCAAGAAGCTCGTCCTCGTGATCTTCACGCGCGGTACCGCCGATGACGTCACGCTCCTGCCGGCGATCACGCGGAACGTGCTTGCCGAGTGGCAGTAGCGCCCCGTACACCGCCGGTTGTCTAGCCGCACGGCAGATGCCGCACGGCTAGACATGAAAGGCTCAGGGAGGATTCATCGTCGCCGGTGAAGCGAGCGTGAACGCGGCGTTTTGGAGGGCTTTGAAGCCGTCCTCAGATCTCGATCTCTTCCGCGGTCGCAATGAAGATCAGCTCTGCGCCGGGGTGGTCGAGATAGTCGGTCGTATCGAGTTGCGCGTACTTGCGATTGCGGAAACGCGCTTGTAATTCCGGCGGGAAGACCGTGGGCACCTCGACGTGCACCTCGGCCGTATCGAACAAATCGAACTGCAGTTCGGGCAATTCGCTCAAGTCCCACGCCGCGGGATCGGGATTCGCCACGGCGATGATGTAGTTGGCGGTCGCTTCGACGGCGAGCTCGCGCACGATCTCGTCGTCGCTTTCCGCGGGCGCCAAGGCATAGACGAGATGCGCGTGGCCGTCATGCCACGCAAGGCGATAGGCGCCGTCGCCTACGGGGCGGGCGGCGGGGAGGTGGCGCACGCCGCGCGTCTTCGTGTTGTACGTCTGCGCGGCGAGGATGGCGTTGAGGTCACGCGGATCGTCTGCGAGGACGTCGATGAAACCCCAGAACCGATCGCGCTTCGTCGCGGGCGGAAGGCGTTTGCGCCCGACGGCAATGAGACGCCGTTTGGACGTGCCGTCCGGCGCGAGCACGATCAGAATGCGCTGCACGTCGCCGATGTCCTCGGGATCGAAATGCTCGACGCGCGGGCGGTAGAGGATCGAGATCGTGCCGCGCTCGAGCAGCGTCTGCGGCTTTTCGACGGCGGTCATCACGCGAGAGGGCCTATTGCACAAACAATGCTGAGCTCAATTCGCGATCGGATCACGGTCCGTCTCGGGCGCGCTGAGATCGCGGCCGAGCGGCGAACGTCGCACGCGGCATGAAGAAAGGGATAGGAGCGACTACACTTTTCCGATCCATGAAGTATTTGATCATCGCCGCCGCGGCTGTCTTCGCCGTGATCGTGATCGCCGCTTGGGGCAAGCGTCACGCGCGCAAGCTGCACCGCTCGCGCCGCATTCACGTCGATCGCTTCAAGCTCAAGCGACGGCACGCGGACATCGAGCTGCAAGTATTCGGCAGCCGCGACGTCGTGCAAGCCGTGCAGACGTACGCGAAAGAACATCGCGTCACGATCGATACGGCGACGAAGCAGGCGCGCACGTACCTTCGCGAGATCGTCCCGAAATTCAACCTTCTCGCGTATTACCGCATCGGCGCGCCGGTCGCGCGCGCGATCATGCACTTCCTCTATCGCCCGGTCGTGGAGCGCAAGCCGATCCGCGACTTCCTCGATCGCGCGCCGAAAAACGCGGTGATGGTCTACATCATCAACCACCGCTCGAACGCGGACTACGTCCTCGTCGCCCACATGCTGTTCAAGTTCATCTCGCTCTCGTACGCGATCGGCGAGTGGGCGCGCGTGTGGCCGCTCAATCACGTTTTCAAGTGGTTCGGCGGGTATTTCGTGCGGCGCCGCTATCGCGAGCCGCTGTATCACACCGTCCTTTCGCAGTTCGTCCAGACGATCACGAAAAACGGCGTGACGCAGGGCGTGTTCATCGAAGGCGCGCTCACGCGCGACGGAGCGTTCGGCAAGCCGAAGCTGGGGATGCTCGACTACTTCGTCACCGCGAAGCGCGACGGCGATTTCGACGCGCCGTTTTTCATCATCCCCACCGCCGTCAACTTCGACCGCGTCCTCGAAGACCGCACCCTCACCGAAGAGCTCCTCGGCCGCGAAGAGCGCTCGACGAAATCCGAGAAGCTCAAGACGACGCTGCAATATCTCTTCAAGAACACCTTCCGCAGTCTCTTCAAGCGCTTCAAGCGCTACGGCTATGCGATCGTCACGTTCGGCAATCCGATCTCGATCGACGATTTCATTCGCGATCATCCCGCCGCGGTCTCGCATTCGTTCGAGGAGCGGAAGCCGGAGCTGCAGCGGCTCGCTGACGCGATCATGACCGAGATCTCGAATGCGCTTCCGCTGACGCCGGTGACGATCGTCGCGACCGTGTTTCAGCGGAAGAAGATCGTCGCGGAGCGCGAGATGGCGGGCGAGATCGCGAAGCTGCGCGAGGAGTGGCGAGACCGGCCATGGCTCTTGCGCGAGAAGACCGACGCGGAGGTTTGGGAGACCGCGCGCAACGTGCTCGAGCTGCGGCGCCTCGTGATTCCGGTCGACCAATGGCACGACGAGCTGTTCGGCGAGGGCGGCATCTCGACGATCGAGGAAGCGTGGCAGTGGAATCCCGACGAGATCCTGCTGCGCGACTACTACGCGAATACGCTGATGCGCTACGAAGACGTGAAGCGCCGCGGCTGGCCGGAGCGGAAGCGCGACGAGAAGGCGATCGCGGCGCGCGCCGCCGCGACGGTGTAGCGCGCATCATCGAACCGGCAGCGTCTTCACCGGCGTCGTGTCTTCGATGAAGATCATCGCGTCGAGCTTCCGCGGCAGCGACTCGATCTGCACGCGATCGGACGGCGGATCGGGCGCCGATGATGCCGGGCCGGTGCGGTATTCGCGCGGTCCGTGCAGCGCGTCGGGCAAGATTCCTCGCAGCGGAATGAGAATGCGCGCGAGGCCCGCGCTGCGAAACAGCGCTTCGTACGAATCGGGCGAGGCGGGGCGGAAGCTGGTGATCACTTCCGGCGGCCCGCCGCCGAGCGGGAACGGCCACTGCACGAAGCTGCCGGTCCACGCGCAAGTGCCGATCGCAAAATAGTTTTCGCCGAGCGATCGCGCGAGATGCAACCCCATCGATTGCGTGTAGCCGAAGATCTCGATGCGCGTCTTTCCGATGTGCTCCTGATGCGCCCACAGAATGATCTTGCCGCTCGCGGTGCGATGATCTCGGAGCCAGAGCGCGTTCTGGGCCATGAGGTAGTCGCGCTGCTCGCGGTAGACGCCGAGATCGGTGCGATACCAATTCGCGACGATGCTCGCGTTGTGAACCGCATCCTCGAATGCGCGCGCGGATGATCGCGCGACGAGCTCGTCGCGGCTCGCCGTCAATTGGTCGACGACGCCGAAAAGCGAGGCGCGGCACGCAGCCGTGATCTCGGTCTCGCGAATGCAGAAATACACGTCCTTCGCCGCGGCGCCCTGCGCGGGATCGATCGGCGCGAGATAGGCGACGACGTTGTTCGCAGCGTTGAACTGGTCGTGCATGTCGAAGCCGCTGATCTGAACCGGCGGCCGCGATCCGCGCTGCGCGTTGTAGCTGCGCATCCACTCGACGACGTCCAGGATCTCCTGCGTGTTCCAGAAGACGTAACCAAGGTCGCGGTACGTTGCGGCGAGGACCTCGCGCGGATTCTCGCGGCCGCCGAGAACGTAGGCATTGAGTTTCTCGAAGCGCGGGAACGGCGCCTCGAAGGCGACCGCCTCGAAGCCGAGCTCGCGCACGAGGAAATCGATGACCCGCAGTTTGACGGTCTCGAATTCGTGCGTGCCGTGCGTGCCGTCGCCGAGGCCTACGATCGTCGCGTTGCCGACCATCGTGCGAAGCGGCTCCAGATCGCTCGACGACGCGACGAGCTCCGTCGATGTGAGCGGATGCGCGTTCGCGTCGAGCCACTCGGTGAGCGGCGGCGCGGGAAACGAAGGCGCCGCGACCGCGCGGCGCCGTTGTGCGATGGCGGGAAACGCGAATACGGCAACGACCAGGAGAGCAGCGAACCGTCTCATCGGCGCAGCGTGCGAACGGGCGTCGTCTCCTCGATGTACACGATCGCGTCGAGCTTCTGCGGCAGCGATTCGCTCTTCACGAAGTCATCGCGCGATCCGGACTGCACGCCGGCGTATCGGAATTCACGCGGGCCGGCAAGCCAGTCCGGAACCGCGCCGCGCAGCGGGATGAGCAGGCGCGGCGCCGCCGCGGCGTGCAGAAGCGTTTCGTAATATTCGGCGCCCGCCGCGCGGAACGTTGCGGTGCGTTCCTGGAGCGCCGTCGGATCGCCGCTCCACAACAGGAACGTTCCGCGGAACGTGCACGTACCGATGACGAAATAGTCGGCGGCGAGAGCGTTCGCGAGAAGGATTCCCATGGAGTCCCATCCGCGATTGATCTGCGTCTTTCCCAAGTGTTCCTGATGGGCCCAGAGGATGAGGCGTTCCGTCGTCCCGTAGTGGTGCTTCACCCACTGCGCGTTTTTCGCCATGTTCTTGTCGCGCAGCTCGAAGAGGTGCCCGCTGGCGTAACGGTCGACGATGACCGTCGCGTTCTGAAGCGCCTCGTCGTAGTCGTGCTGCGAGCTGCGCGACACGAAAGCATCGCGACTGGCCGCGAGGCGCGTGCGAATTTGCCCGACTGCGCTGAAGCAAGCCGGCGGAAGCTCGTCCGTGACCTGATCATTCGGCAGGCACCCATAAGCGGCAGCAGCATCCGATGAAAACGCAGGATCGACCGACGCGAGATACGACACGAGGTCCGCCGCTGCGCGGACCTGATCGGAGATGTCGAAGCCGACGATTTGGACGGGCGGCTTGGATCCGCGATGGTCGTTGTAGTCGCGCATCCATTCCGCGAGCGCGACGATCTCTTCGCTGTCCCAATAGGGATAGAGACTGTGGATGGAGCCGAGGATGTCGCGCGGATTTCCGGGACCGCCGAGAACGTACGCGTTGAGCTCGCGGAACGCCGGAAACGAGGCTTCGAACGCGACGGTCTCGAACCCCATCTCGCGCACGAGAAAGTCGACGATGCGGAGCTTCACGGTGAAGAACTCGTGCGTGCCGTGCGTGCCGTCGCCGAGTCCAACCGTCGTCGCGTCGCCGACCATCGCGCGCAGCGGCTCGAGATCGTACCGATACGGCGAGGGATCGACGGAGGCGAGCTGCGCCGCATTCGCAAGCAGCCAGCCGGCGGGCGTGGAGGGATCGATCGATGGCTTGGGCGCGGCGCGGCGTCGCTGCGCTTGGACCGGTGTGACGATGAGGAAAAGTGCGAGGGCGTATGTCGCGAACCGGTGGATTCGTTTCATGGCGGGAGCGTCCGAACGGGAGCCGTTTCTTCGATGTAGATGATGGCGTCCAGCTGTGCGGGCAGCGAAACGCGGGCAATCGCATCGGGTGTCTCGTTCGTCGAGCTGCTCGCGGCAGCGAAGCGGTAATCGCGCGGGCCCTTCAACCAATCCGGAACGCTTCCTCGCAGCGGAATGAGGAGGCGCGGAATGCGCGCGCTTTGAAAAAATGCCTCATACGATTCCGGCGCCGCCGGGCGAAATGCCTTCGCCTCTTCGGTGACGACGCCGGTGCCGAACCACTGCATGAACGTTCCGCGAAGCGTGCATGTGCCGATGACGAAGTAGTCATCGCCGAGCGCCTGTGCGAGATGCATCCCCATCGAATCCCATCCGCTGCCGATCGGCACGCGCGTCTTTCCGACGTGCACCTGGTGCGCCCAGAGGATGATGCGTCCGCTCGAACCGTAGTGTTGCTTCAGCCATAGCGCATTTTTCGCCATCGTCGCGTCGCGCACCACCACGAAATTGCCGTCGCCGAAATGATCGATGACGATGGTCGCGCTCTGCAGCGCCTCGTCGTACGAGCGTCGCGAGGTCCGCGCGACGAACGCGTCGCGATTCGATGCAAGGCGTTCGCGAATCGCAACGATCGCCTTCGCGCAGGCCTCCGGCAGGTGGAATGTGAACTGATCCTTCGGCACGCAGCCATACGACGACGCCGCGTCCGCGGAGAACGATGGATCGACTGCGGCGAGATAGGAGACGACGTCGTTCGCCGCGCGCGCCTGATCGTAGTAATCGAAGCCCGCGATCTCGACCGGCGGCTTCGATCCGCGGTGCGCGTTGTAATCGCGCATCCACTCGATCACTGCGAGAATCTCTTCGGTGTTCCAGAAGAAATACCCGAGCTCGCGACGCGAGGCCGCGAGGATCTCGCGCGGATTTCCGGATCCGCCGAGAACGTATGCATTGAGCTCGCGGTAGCGCGGAAACGCCGCTTCGAATGCGACGGTCTCGAATCCCATCTCGCGCACGAGAAAATCGATGATCCGCAGCTTGACCGTCTCGAATTCGTGCGTGCCGTGCGTGTCGTCGCCGAGTCCGACCGTCGTCGCGTTGCCGATCATCGTGCGCAGCGCCGCGAGGTCGTACGAAAACGGCAGCAACTCCGTGGACACGAGCTGGGTCGCATTCGCGGCCAGCCAGCCCGCGGGCGTCGACGGATCGATCGACGGCTGCGATGCGGCGCGGCGGCGTTGGGCGGCGGCCGGGAGAGCCGCGAGGACGAGCAGCACTGCGATCAGACGTCTCATCGGATGAACGAGCGGCGGCCTCTCTCGAGCCTCCGCGCTCCTAAGCGGTTACGCTGTCGAGAAATCCATAGAGCGCGTCGAGCGTGCGGGACGTCGCTCGTTCGGCCTCGTCCACCTTGTCTGGCGTGTCGCAAAGGCGGCGCAGGATCGAGCGCGACGTTTCCGAATGCACGACGTCGGCTTCCATGTGTACCGAGAAGAACGCAACATCGCGCGGCGCGCCGATCGAATACCACTTCGCGAGCCCTTCGATCTTCGCCTTCGCGACGCCGGGAATCTGCGATTCGTACGCGTACAGCGCCGCGAGCCCTTCGTGGAGAGCGCCTTCCCGCGCGAGCGAGTGCATCGTGGCGATCAGATTGCGCGTCGCGGCATTCGGCGCGCCGCTCGTCACCTCATCGCGCTCGAGCCCCAGCGATTCGCAGAAGCGGAGCCAGAGCTCGGGATGATTCTCCTCGCCGCGCTCCTCCTCGATCAGATTCTCGAGGAGCATCTGGCGCGTCGCGAGGTCGCTCGTGTGCATGTGCATCGCGCTGATGAACGTGGGAAACGCCATCGCGTAGTGAAAGTAGTTGCGCGCATAGTCGCGGAGCTCTTCCCGCGACAGCTCGCCGCACGTCCAGCGCTGATAAAACGTGTGATCCAGCAGGCGGCGGCGCGAGATGCGCGAATCGAGCGTTTGAATCGGGTCCATCGATACCTCCGCGGAGTAGCGTAGCAGTTCGGCGCCGCGACATCCACGCGCGGCTCATTTCCCGTCGCACGCCGCCGCGATCTCCGCGCGCAGCCACGCGTGGCCCGGATCCCATTGCCGGTGCTCGTGCCAGATGAGCGTCACCGGAGTGCGCGGCACGATCATCGGCGCGTCGAACATGCGCAGCGGAAGACGCCGCGCCGCGTGTCGCGCGAGCCGCTGCGGAATCACGCCGACGAGATCGGTGGACGCTGCGACGGCCGGAATCGCGAGGAAGCTCGCGACGACGACGGCGACGTTGCGCTGCTTTCCCGCGCTCCGCAGCACCACATCCAGCAATCCTTCGCTGCCCTCGCTGCCATAGATGAGGCGAATGTGCGAGCGCTTGAAGTACTCGCGCGTCGTCAGCCGCTGCGGCGCCGCGCCGCTGCGGAGCACGCACACCATGCGCTCCTCGAGCAGCTTTTGCGCGAGAAGTTTCGTCCCCGCGAGGCGCGTCTCGTCATAGAAGCCGAGCGCGGCGTCGGCCGCGCCGCTGGCGAGCGAATCCGCCGGCATTTCGAAGAGCGTGGACGGACGATCGAAGCGGATTTGCACGCGAGGGGCGATGCGGCCGAGGCGGCGGAGGAGGCGCGGGGCGATGAGCCATTCGATGTAGTCGTTGGCGATGATGCGAAAGCGCGTTTCGGCCGATTCGGGATCGAACGTCGGCGGACCTTCGATCGCCGTGCGAAGGCGCAGCATCGCATCGGCGAGCGGCGTTGCCAGCTCGCGTGCGCGCGCGGTCGGCACCATCTTCGCGCCGTCTCGGACGAGAAGCGGATCGTCGAACAACCGCCGTAGCTGCGCGAGCGCATTGCTCATCGACGGCTGCGTCACGCCCACGCGCGTCGCCGCCCGAGTCACGCTCCCCTCGGCCAAAAGCGCCTCGAGCGCGAAGAGCAGATTGAGATTGATGGCGTCGAGCTTCATTCGCACCGTGAATGTTAGGGCATCCCAATAATCGATTTCACAAATGATCGTCGGCGCGCTACCGTCGTCGGCATCATGTTCCTCTTCGGCGTGCTTCTTTCGATCACCGCCGCCCTGCCGCCGCTCATCCCGCGAAACGTGCTGTTCGGGAACCCGCGCTGGGCCCCGAAGATCTCGCCCGACGGCGCGCACATCGCGTATCTCGCGCCCGACGAAAAAGGCGTGGAGAACATCTGGGTGCGCAGCGTCGGAAAAAACGACGATCGCCTGGTGACGCACGACCGCCGCGGTTTCGTGCGCTACGACTGGGTCGGCAGCGACCGCCTCGTCTTCGTGCGCGACTCCGACGGCGACGAGAACTTTCACTGCTTTCTCGCACGCGTCGACGGCGCGCCGGTGCGCGATCTCACGCCGTTCGAAGGCGTGCGCGCGACCGATCTCCTCATCTCGCGGAAGCGGCCCAACGAGATCGTCGTGGCCATGAACCTGCGCGATCTGCACGAGAAAGATCTGTACAGGATCGATCTCGAGAGCGGCGCAATCGAGCATCAAGGGCAGAGTCCCGGCGACGTGTTGAGCTGGACGGCGGATGCGGACCTCGTCGTGCGCGGCGCCACTGCGCTGGAAGCGGGATCGCTGCGTACGGTGCTGCGCGTGCGCGACGCGGCCGATCAGCCGTGGCGCGATCTCGCGGCGTGGAATTTCGAGGACGCGACGCAGTCGGGACAGGACTCGCGCAACTCTTCGATCATCGCTGCGTTCACGCCGGACGGCAGCGCGGTGGACGTCGTCTCCGCGCGAACCACCGATCGCGCGGCGATCGTGCGCATCGACTTGAAGACCGGCAAGGAGACCACGCTTCTTTACGATCCGGAGCGCGAGCCCGCGCTCGATTACGCCAACGGCGTGCGACCATGGGTGTTCCTCCATCCGACGACCGGTGCGCTGCTCGCCGCCGCATTCGAAGGCGGCGACTTTCGGTGGCACTTTCTCGACGACAGCGTCCGCGCCGACTTCGAGCGCATCGAGCGCGCGCAGCCCGGCTTCGCCTACGTCCTCAACAGCGACAGTGCGAACTCGAAGTGGGTCGTCGAGGTCGAGCACAACGACGGCCCGCAGCGCTTCTTCCTCTACGATCGCGCGACGAAGGCGCTCGAGCCGCTCTACGTCGATCAGCCCGAGCTCGAGAAGTATTCGCTCGCGACGCCGAAGCCGATCACGATCCGCTCGCGCGACGGATTGCAGCTCCCCGCATATGTCACGCTGCCGGTCGGCCTTCCGCCGAAGAATCTGCCGATGGTCCTCCTGGTCCATGGAGGTCCGTGGGAGCGCGACCACTGGGGCTACGACCCGGAGGTGCAGCTCTATGCGAATCGCGGCTATGCGGTGTTGCAGGTGAATTACCGCGGCTCGACGGGATTCGGCAAGGCGTATCTCAACGCCGGGAACCATCAGTTCGGACGCGGCACGCAAAACGATCTCGCCGACGCGGTCGCGTGGGCGATTCGCGAAGGCATCGCCGATCCGAAGCGCGTCGCGATCTCCGGCGGCTCCGGCGGCGGCTACTCCGCGCTGCGCGGCGTGACCGAGACGCCCGAGGTTTACGCGTGCGCCGTCGCGCATGCCGCGCCGTTCGACTTCGCGCTTCTCTATTCGCAAATGCCTCCGCACTGGAAAGCGATCAAAGGCCGCTGGATTCGCCGCTTCGGCGATCCCGAGCACGACGCGGAGCTGAACAAACGCCTCTCTCCGCTGTATCACGTCGATCGCATTCGCGTGCCGGTGTTCATCGCGCAAGGCGCAAACGACGTCCGCGTCGGCATCGACCAGGCCGAATTGATGGTCAAAGCGATGCGCGCGCAGAAGCTCGAGCCGGAATACGTCGTCTACACTGACGAAGGGCACGGCCTAGGCCGGCCCGAAACACTGCAGGATCAGTTCGGCCGCATCGAGCGATTCCTCTCGAAATGCATCGGCGGCCGCGCTGAAGAGTTCAAGCCCGTGACTGGTGCGAACGTGGAGCTGCGATGACGCGTGTGATTCTGGCGGTGGCGCTCATGACCGCGACGGTGGAAGCGTCGACGACCGAGTGGCGCGTCGCGCATCAAGCGGAGATCGTGCGCGAGCTCGAGACATTTCTTGCGATTCCGAACGTTGCCGCCGATACGCCCAACATCGAGCGCAATGCAGCCGCGCTTCTCAAGATGCTCGCTCGCCGCGGCGTGAAAGCGCAGCTCTTGCGCGTCGAAGGCGCGCCGCCCGCCGTCTTCGGCACGCTCGACGCTCCCGGGGCCGCGAGGACGATCACGTTTTATGCGCACTACGACGGCCAGCCGGTCGTCGCGAGCGAATGGAACGGCAGTCCATGGACGCCCGTGCAGCGCGGCGAAGGCGACGACGCGCGCATCTACGCGCGCTCTTCGAGCGACGACAAGGGTGCGATCATCGCGATGCTCGCGGCACTCGACGCTCTCGCCGCGCAGAACATCAAGCCGAAAGTAAACCTCCGTTTCTTTTTCGAAGGGGAAGAAGAGGCGGGCTCGCCGCATCTCGAAACGATCCTCGCCAAATATGCGGCGCTTCTGAAGACCGACGCGTGGCTGTTGTGCGACGGCCCCGTGCATCAGAGCGGAAAGAAGCAGATCTTCTACGGCGCGCGCGGCATGACGGAGCTCGAGATCACCGTCTTCGGTCCGACGCGCGCGCTGCACAGCGGGCACTACGGAAACTGGGTGCCGAATCCGATCGTCGTGCTCACGCATCTCGTCGATTCCTTGCGCGACGTCGACGGCCGCGTGCTCGTTTCGGGTTTCTACGACGACGTGGTGCCGCCGACGGAGGAGGAGCATCGCGCGGTCGCTGCGCTGCCGCCCGTCGAAGACCAGTTGCGCGCCGAGTTCGGCGTCGCGGTTCCGGAGGCGGGCGCGACGAATCTCAACGAGCGGCTCATGCTGCCGGCGCTCAATCTGCGCGGCATCGCGTCGGGAAGCGTCGGCGCGAATGCGTCGAACACGATTCAGCGCGATGCGACCGCGTCCATCGACTTTCGCCTCGTGCCGAATCAGCGTCCCGAAACGATTCGCGATCTCGTCGAGGCGCACGTCGCCGCGCAGGGGTTTCACATCGTGCGCGACACGCCCGACGCCGCGACGCGGCTCGCCCACGCGCGCATCGCCAAGCTCACCTGGCGCCTCGGCTATCCCGCATTGCGCACGCCGATCGATCTGCCGATCTCGCGCGAAGTCGCGGACATCACGCGCGCCACGTTCGGCGAGGTCGTCACCATCCCGACGCTCGGCGGCAGCATCGGCATGTATCTCTTCCACGAAGCGGGCGGCGCGCCGGTGATCGGCGTGCCGATCGCGAACTACGACAACAACCAGCACGCGCCGAACGAGAACCTCCGCCTCGGCAATTTCTGGGACGGCATCGAGCTCTTCGCCGCCCTCTTCTCCCGACTCGGTCCGTGAGCCATGCGCAGCGCGGTCGTCATCGCAGCCCTCGCGGGCGTGCTGGCCAGCGGTGTGCGCGCGGGCGACGTCGTGGTGCATCGCGCCGCGGGGCGCATCGTCGTCGACGGCGCGCTCGACGAGCCGGCGTGGCGGGATGCTTACACGAGCGACGAATTCTTCGAGACATTTCCGGGCGACAACACGCCTCCGCGCGTTGCGACGCGGGTGTTCGCAACCTACGACGCGCAGGCGTTGTATGTCGCGGCGAAATGCTCCGATCCCGATCCTCGCGCGATTCGCGCGCCGCTTTCGGATCGCGATGCGCTCGAAGACACCGCGGATGCGTTCATCATCTTCTTGAACACGCGCAACAGCCGGAGCAACGTTCTGCTGCTGCGCGTGAGTCCGCGCAACGCGCAGGCCGACTCGCTGTTCAACGACGTCACGTCGGTCGACGATCCGGCGCCCGATTTCGATTTTCAATCGGCCGCGCGGATCGTCGCGGATGGCTGGCAGGTGGAGATCCGCATTCCATTCCGCTCGCTGCGCTATTCGCGCGATGCGGTGCAGCGATGGGGCGTCTTGTTTCAGAGGCTGTATCCGCGCGAGACGCAACACATCTTCTCGAGCGCGCCGCTGCCGCGCGAGTCGAACTGCTTGATGTGTCGCGAGCAGGCCATCGCCGGCCTCGACGATTTGCCGGGCTCCGGCGGATTCGTCGCCGTGCCGTACGCGCGCGCGGCAGAGAAGGAGCTCGAGGGCGGGCTCGACGTGAAGTGGAATCCGAACGCGAGCACGACGATCGATGCGACGCTGAATCCCGACTTCTCGCAGGTCGAGTCGGACGTGCCGCAGGTCTCCGCGAACCGGCGCTTCTCGCTTTTCTTTCCGGAGAAGCGATCGTTTTTTCTCGAAGGGAAGGATCTTTTCGCGATGCCGATCAACGCGGTGCACACGCGCTCGATCACCGCGCCGCGTTTCGGCATTCGCGACACGGCGAAGATCGGCGCGCTCACGTACGCCGTTCTGTTTGCGGACGATCGCGGCGGCGGCTCGATCATCGCGCCCGGTCCGCTCTCGTCGGAGCTCGTTCCCGCCGGTGAATCGCGATTCGCGATCGCGCGCGCGCGCCTCGAGCGCGGCGATTCCTTTGCCGGCGCGCTGGTCGTCGACCGCAGCGGCAGCCGCGTCTTCGGTCCCGATCTCCAATGGCGTCCGACCGAAAACGACGTCGTCACCTCGCAACTCCTCGGCAGCAGCGGACATGGCGAATCGGGCGCCGCGTTCATCGCGAACTGGCAGCACGCCGCGGCGCGCGCGGAGTGGCTTCTCGACGTGCAGTCGTTCGGCGACGGATTTCGCGCCGACGCCGGATTCGTTCCGCAGGTCGGCTATCGCGAAGTCAGCGGCAACATCGGCCCGCGATTCTGGCGCGATGAAAGGACCTTCTATTTCCTTCGCCCGTACATTGCGGCGGACGTACAGCAAACGACTGATGGCGAGACGATTCTCGAAACGATCTATCCCGGCTTGTTCGTCTACGGGACGCGCAACCTCACCGGCGAAGTCACGCTTCGTCCGCGCGAGCGCGTGCGCGCCGGCGAGGCGCTCATCGATCAGGCGTTCGCGACTGCGTCCGTGCAGCTCGACCCCGGCCGGCGCATCACACGCGTGAAGGTGGAGGTGACGTACGGCGATGCCGTCGATTTCGACGCCGCGCGAAAGGGTCGGGGAGGAGCGGTGACGCTCGCGATCCAGGCCCAGCCCAACGATCACCTCGAATTGCGCTTCGATGGCGCGCGCGAGTGGATCGATGGCGGGTTCACCGCCGTCGTCGCGCGAACGCGCGCCACGTACAGCTTCACGCCGCGGTCGCGGCTGCGCGCGATCCTCGAGCGCGGCGACGAATCGCACTCCGCTTCGCTTCTGTACAGCTACCGCGTGAATTGGCAGACGGCGCTGTTTGCGGGGTTCGGCGATGACGGCGGAACGCGCTCGTTTTTTGTGAAGATCGCGTACGCCGTTGGAGTGCCGTAGATATACTCCGCGCGTCATGCCGCACAACACCTTCAATACGTTGGATACCTTTGAAAACGGCCGCTTCTACTCGCTGCCGAAGCTCGAGCAGGCGGGAATCGGACCGGTCTCGAAGCTGCCGGTCAGCATCCGCATCGTCCTCGAGTCCGTCCTGCGCAACATCGACGGAAAGAAGATCGCCGAAGATGACGTCGTTGCGCTCGCGAACTGGAAGGCGGTCGAGGAGCGCGAGAACGAAATCCCGTTCATGGTCGCGCGCGTATTGCTGCAGGACTTCACGGGCGTGCCGCTGCTCGTCGACCTCGCGGCGATGCGCTCCGCGGCGAGCCGTTTCGGAAAAGATGCGGGCATCATCGAGCCGCTCGTCCCGGTCGACCTCGTGATCGATCACTCGGTGCAGGTCGACTTCTCGAATCGCCACGACGCGCTGGCGATGAACATGGACATCGAGTTCAAGCGCAACAAGCAGCGCTATCAGTTCCTCAAGTGGGGCACGCAGGCGTTCAACGGTTTCCAAGTCGTGCCGCCAGGAATCGGCATCGTGCATCAGGTCAATCTCGAATATCTCGCGCGCGGCGTGCTCGAGCGCGACGGCATCTACTATCCCGACTCGCTGGTCGGCACCGACTCGCACACCACGATGATCAACGGCCTGGGCATCGTCGGCTGGGGCGTCGGCGGGATCGAGGCGGAAGCGGGGATGCTTGGTCAACCTGTTTACTTCTTGACTCCGGACGTCGTCGGAGTGCATCTCACCGGGCAGCTGAAGGAAGGCGTGACGGCGACGGACCTCGTCCTTACGATCACGCAGCTGTTGCGGCACGCGAAAGTCGTCGGCAAGTTCGTCGAATATTTCGGCGACGGCGCCGAGTCGCTGCCGGTCGCGGATCGCGCGACGATCGCGAACATGGCGCCGGAGTACGGCGCGACGATGGGCTTTTTTCCGATCGACGAAGAGTCGTGCCGCTATCTCGCGCTCACGGGACGCACCGACGAGCAGATCGGCGTATTCCGCAACTACTTCCGCGCGCAGGGAATGTTCGGCATGCCGAAAAAAGGCGACATCGAGTACACCAAAGTGCTCGAGCTCGACCTCTCGTCGGTGAAAGGAAGCGTCGCCGGCCCGAAGCGCCCGCAGGATCGCATCGAGCTCGAGGTGCTCAAGCCGACGTTCGCCAACATGCTGCAGGCCGAGCAGCCGAACGGCTACGGCAAGCCGGCGACGGAGATCGAGCGGAAAGTGAAAACGCTCGTGGGCGTTCCGACCTCGAAGGGCGAGGTCGCCGGCGGCGGCGAGCAGAGACAGGAAGCCGTGCCCGAGCCCACGGCGACGCGCAACACGAGCGAGTTGTCGGAATACGAGATGGTGAACAACCGTCCGTCGCCCGATCGCGTGGCCGTCGAAGACTTGAAAGACGAGTTCCCGGTCGCTGTCGCCGAGCTGCATCACGGCGACGTGTTGATCGCCGCGATCACCTCGTGCACCAACACGTCGAATCCCTCGGTGATGCTCGCGGCGGGACTTCTCGCCAAGAAGGCGGTCGAGAAGGGGCTGCGCGTGCCGTCTGTCGTCAAGACGTCGCTCGCGCCGGGGTCGCGCGTCGTCACCGAGTATTACAACAAAGCGGGGCTCTCCGGCTATCTCGACCAGCTCGGCTTCCAGACCGTCGGGTATGGATGCACGACTTGCATCGGCAACTCCGGTCCGCTCGATCCGCGCATCGAGGATGTGATCACCAAACACGATCTCATCGGCGTCTCGGTGCTCAGCGGCAACCGCAACTTCGAGGCCCGCGTGCACCAGTCGATCCGCGCGAACTTCCTGATGTCGCCGCCGCTCGTCGTCGCATTCGCGATCGCCGGACGCATCGACATCGACATGACCAACGACCCGCTCGGCTATGACCGAGATCGTCAACCTGTTTACCTTCGTGAGATCTGGCCGTCGATGGACGAAGTGCGCGACGCAGTGGCGTCCGCGCTTTCGCCGGACGACTTCCGCCGCCTGTATGGCAACTTCGCGGAGCAGAACCCGCTGTGGAACGAGATCCCCTCGAAGGCCGGGAAGCTCTACGAGTGGGATCCGCAATCGACGTACATCCAGGAGCCGCCGTTTTTCGACGACTTCGGGATGGAGGCGGGGAAGGCGGAGAACATCACCGGCGCGCGGCCGCTCGCCATCTTCGGCGATTCGGTGACGACGGATCACATCAGTCCCGCCGGCTCGATCAAGGCGACCTCGCCGGCCGGCCGCTATCTCATCGAAAACGGCGTGGCCATCGAAGACTTCAACAGCTACGGCTCGCGACGCGGCAACGATCGCGTGATGACGCGCGGCACGTTCGCAAACGTTCGGATCAAAAATCTGATGGTGCCGGGCGTCGAAGGCGGCGTTACGGTGCATTACCCGTCGGCGGAGCGGCTGCCGATTTACGACGCCGCCGTTCGCTACGCCGAGGAAAACGTTCCGCTCGTCGTGATCGCGGGACAGGAATACGGAACGGGCAGCTCCCGCGACTGGGCCGCAAAAGGCACGAAGCTCCTCGGCGTCCGCGCCGTCGTCGCACAGAGCTTCGAGCGCATCCATCGCTCGAATCTCGTCGGCATGGGCGTCTTGCCGCTGCAGTTCGAGGAGGGAACGGGCGCGCCGACACTCGCCCTCGACGGCACCGAGACGTTCGACGTCATCGGTATCGAAGGAACGCTCCGCCCGCGGCAGCAAGCGACGTTGCGCATCCATCGCAATGGCGACGCGACGGACGTCCCGGTCACGGTGCGCATCGACACGCCGATCGAAGTCGATTACTACGTGCACGGCGGGATCCTGCCGTTCGTGCTGCGGCAGCTCATGAGGACGTAACACGCTTCGCGTCCTTGGGCGTGACGCCCGAGGCTACGGCAACCATGCGCCCTCACCTCGTCGCCGCAGTCGCGCTCGCGCTCTTCGCGATCTTCGTCCTCACCGACATCGCCACGACGTCGCCGACGTATGACGAGCCGGCGCATCTCGTCGCCGGCGTTTCGTATTTGACGACGGGTGACTTTCGCTTGAATCCCGAACATCCGCCGCTCCTCAAGATGATTGCAGCTGCGCCAGTGCTCCTGATGCGCATCGCGTTTCCAGGAAACGCGAGCGTGCGCGAAGCGTGGGCGATGTCCGTCGTAAACGTGAATGCCGAGTGGTCGGTTGGGCGGCATTGGTTTACGAGCGATGCGCCGTTCTTCCGCGCGCGGGTGATGATCCTCATGCTGGGCATCGCGCTCGGCGCGCTGATTTTTCTCTGGTCGAAGGAGCTTTGGGGCGCGTGGGGCGGCGCGATCTCGGCCGCGCTCTTCGCGCTCGATCCGAACTTCATCGCGCACAGCGGCCTCGTGACGACGGACGTCGGAGTCTCGCTGCTGATGTTCGCGGCCGTCTACTTTTTCTGGCGCTGGCATCAGCGGCCGGCGCTCGCGAACGCGATCGCGTTCGTCATCGCGTTTGCGCTCGCGCAGATCGCGAAGTTTTCCGCGATCGTCCTCGTGCCGATTGTGATCGTGCTCGCATTACGGCATCGCGCGCGCATCAAACGATCGGCGTTGCTGATTGCCGCCGCCGCGGTCGCGACGATCGCGGTGATCTGGGCGGCGTACGCCTTCCGATGGTCGGCCGCCGCCGATCCCGCGCGCGCCGCGGATGAAGAAGCGATCGCCCGCGCGAATCCCGCGCAGCCGGAGCTCGATGCGCCGGAATCGCTGCCGCACGGCTACTTCCCGACGCGCGACATCGTCGAGGAATGGGCGGCAAAAAAATCGGGCGATCGCACCGCAACCGCGAAGGTACCGCTCGGCTTCTCGCGACGTTTGCTCCTTTTCGCCGCGGAGAAGCATCTGCTTCCCGAGGGGTATGTGTTCGGGATGTCGTGGGTGGGATCGATGTCGGTGTTTCGCGTTTCCTATCTCAACGGACAGCACTCCGACACGGGGTTCGGCTCGTACTTTTTGTGGACGACTCTCTACAAGACGCCCTTGCCGTCGATCGCCCTCATCGCCGCGGGGCTTTGGCTTGCGCGAAAAAAAGCCGGCCCGTTTCTCTTCTGGCCCGTGGTCATCTATCTCGCCGTGACGCTCACCTCGAACCTCAACATCGGCCATCGCCATCTGTTGCCGATTTTTCCCTTCGTGTATGTTGCGTGCGGATCGCTGAGCGCCGTGCGCGGGCGCGCGGGCAGGATCGCTTGCGCCGCGCTCTTCGCATCATTGATCGCGATCGATGCGTGGATGCACGGCCGCCATCTCTCGTACATGAACGTGCCGAACGGCTGGACCAAACTCTCCGACTCCAACTTCGACTGGGGGCAAGACCTCGAGCGCCTTGGCACCTGGTTGCGCGAGCACGACGTCCGCGAGCCGGTGAACCTCGTCTACTTCGGCACCGCCGATCCGCGCTGGTACGGCATCAACGCTCGCGACTTGCGGAACTCGTCATTCCCCGATCCACAGGTCCCCGGATATTTCGCCATCAGCTCCGCCGACTATCTCGGCATCTTCTTCGGTCCCGCGCGCCGCACGTATTGGAGCGAATATCTGGAGCGCGCCGGCGCGACTCCCGTGGACACCGCGGGCTCGACGATCTTCATCTATCGCATCGAGAGGAAGCCGTGAGTCGCGCGCTGCCGGTTGCGATCGCCGCCGCTGCGCTCGTTGTGTTCGTCGTGTTCTCGACGGGCAACATCCTCACGAATTCTCTGACCACCGACGAAGGCGTGCATCTCGCGGCCGGCTGGTCGTATCACGTGACCGGCGACTATCGCCTCAACGCCGAACATCCGCCGCTGCTCAAGAAACTGGCGACGCTGCCGATGCTCTCGATGGACATCTGGCCGCGCGACATGAAAGAAGCTGGCGAAGGGCAGGGCGCGTTCGCCGAGGTCCGGAAGCGATGGGATGAGTCGCTGTACAACGTGCCCTCGCAGTGGTGGCTCGCGCACGAATTGCTCTTCGGACGGCGCGACAGCGCCGCCGGAACGCCGACGACGATCGCCGTGCCGCGGTCGGTGTTCCTCAACGACGCGGAGACGATCATTCGCCGCGGGCGCTTCGTCATGCTTCTGTTCGGCGTCGCGCTGGGCATCGCGATCTTTCTCTGGTCGCGCGAGCTGTGGGGGTTGTGGGGCGCGGCGATCTCGACGCTGCTCTACGCATTCGATCCGAATTTCATCGCGCACAGCGGACTCGTGACGACGGACGTCGGCACCGCGTTTTTCATGTTCGTCGCGATTTGGTTTTTCTGGCGTGCGTGCGAGCGATTGACGATCGGCAACGCGGCCGTTTTTTCGATCGCCTTCGCGCTCGCGCAGACGTCGAAGTATTCGGCGGTGCTGCTCGTGCCGATGATCCTCGTCATCGCCGTGCATCGTTTCGTTCGAAAGAGGACGCCGGTGCGCAACGTCGCGATTCTCATCGCCGCCGCGATCGTCGTCACGATCGGGACGCTGTGGGCCGTCTACGGATTCCGCTATGCCGCGAGCCCGGGCGAGGAGCGGCCGCTCCGCAAGACGATCGAGGAATGGTATGCGACGGCGGCGCTCGTTCCGCGCTATCCCGACGGGCCGCCGGATGAAGTCGTGCGCAGCATGCGCGGGTTTACGCGCGTCGGCCTCGCCGGGCGCGCGGTGCTCTACGCGAAGCAGCTGCACATCGTGCCGGAGTCGTATCTATGGGGATTCGCAGTGGTGCGGCGCAGCTCGTTCGTGCGCGATGCGTTTCTTCGCGGCGAATTCAGAAGCACCGGGTTCCGCAGCTACTTCCTCTGGACGTTTCTCTACAAGACGACGGTTCCCGCGCTGATTGCGATCGCGGTCGCGCTGTGGACTGCGCGGCGCACGAAACAATCGGCGCTGCCGTTTCTCCTCTGGCCGGTCGTCATCTATCTCGCGGTCTCGATTCCTTCGGCGATGAACATCGGGCATCGCCATCTCTTTCCGATCTATCCCTTTCTCTACGTGCTCTGCGGCTCGCTCGCGCTGACGTGGAAAAAGCGGCGCGGAGCGGCGCTCGCGATTCTCGCGGCGGCGCTCGTGATCGCGAGTCTCGTCGTGATCGCGCCGCGTCCCGCGTCGATGTGGGGACGGCATCTCTCCTACATGAACGAGCTCTCCGGCGGTCCGTGGAACGGCCACGAAAAGCTCCTCGACTCGAACATCGACTGGGGCCAAGACCTCGGCCGCCTCGCCGCGTGGTTGCGCGCGCACGATGTCCGCGAGCCGATCAATCTGGTCTACAACAGCAGCAGCGATCCCTCGTACTACGGCATCGCATATCGCAACCTCGTGTTCGGCTCGTCGTTCGTACCCGAGCTGCCGATCAGCGAGGCGCGGCCGGGCATTTTCGCGATCACCGTGTCACGGCTGCAGGGCATCGGCATCGTTCCGGAAGAAAGACAAACGTACAAGCGTTTCCTCGCGGACCACGGTGCAGTCGAGGTCGGCAGGGCCGGCTATTCCATGGTGATCTATCGCATCAAGTGATGGCGTGCCGTTCGCAAATTACGGCGCGTATGAGCAAGAAAAACAACATGAACCCCGACTTCTACTACGAAGGCGACCGCAACCATCAGGGCGAGGGCATTCTGCAAGAGCAGAACAAGCAGGCTCTTTCTGGAGAGGAAGCGGAGCGTCGCGCCGTCAAGGCGGGGCGGAACTTCATTCCGGGCGCGGCGCCGGTGGGCGAAGCGGAGAAGAAGCGCAAATAGATGACGATCGATGACGTTCTCGCGCCGCGTGCCGCCGGCATTTCCGAACGCGCGCGGCGCATGCCGGCCTCTCCGATCCGCAGGCTCGCGCCGCTCGCCGACGCGGCGAAGGCGCGTGGCGTGCGCGTGTATCACCTCAACATCGGCCAGCCGGACATCGAGACGCCGGCTCCGATCCGCGAGCGTCTGCATCAGCTCGACGACCGCGTGCTCGAATATTCGCCGTCGACCGGCACGCCGGAGTTTCTTCGCTCGCTGCAGACGTATTACGAGCGGCGCGTCGGCGTCGCGCTCGGCATCGATCAGATCCTCGCGACGACCGGCGGCAGCGAGGCGATCCTCTTCGCATTCCTCGCCTGCGCGAACGAAGGCGACGACATCATGGTGGTCGAGCCGTTCTACGCGAACTACACCGCGTTCGCGACGATGGCGGGCGTGAACCTCGTCCCCGTGCGCAGCCGCGGCCGCGACGGATTTCATCTTCCTCCGCGCGAGGTGTGGGAGCGCGCGCTCACGCCGCGCACGCGCGCGATTCTCCTCTGCAATCCGAACAATCCGACCGGCACGGTGTACTCGCGCGACGAGCTCGAAGCGCTCTCCGCGTTCTGCCGCGATCGCGGTTTGTTTCTCATCTCCGACGAGGTCTATCGCGAGTTCGTCTACGACGGCCGCAGAGCGGTGAGCGCGCTCGAGCTCCCGGACGCGGAGGACTTCGCGATCGTCGTCGACAGTCTCTCCAAGCGCTACAGCGCCTGCGGCATCCGCCTCGGCGCGCTCGTCACGCGAAACGTGGACGTGTACAACGCATGCCTCCGCATGGCGCAAGGGCGGCTCTCGCCGCCGGGTATCGCGCAGTTCATCGCCGTCGGCGCCGATGCGCTCGGCGACGACTACACGCGCGGCATCGTGCAGGAATATCAGCGCCGCCGCGACGCCCTGTTCGAAGGGCTGACGTCGATTCCAGGCGTGTTCCTCACGAAGCCGGAGGGAGCGTTCTATTGCGTCGCGAAACTGCCCGTCGACGACGCCGATCGCTTCGCCGCCTGGCTCCTCGGCGACTTCACTTACGAAGGCGCGACCGTCATGCTCGCTCCCGCAAGCGGCTTCTACGCCTCGGCGTTGGGCAAGGATGAAGTGCGCATCGCGTACGTGCTGAATGAAGAGGATCTCCGCGCTGCGGTGCGCGTGTTGGCCGAGGCGTTGCGCGCGTATCCGGCGTAGACGCTGCGCCGAGGTATCATCGTTGGCGATGAATGGCGATGACGTTCTAGGCGTGCTCAGGGAGATTCGCGACGAAGTGCGCGCGACGAACCAGCGCCTCGACCAAACGAACCAACGCCTCGACCAAACGAATTCGCGGCTCGACGGGACCAATTCGCGGCTCGAATCGCTCGAAGGACGCGTCGAATTTCTCGAGCACCGAGTCTCCGAAGGGTTCGAGCGCCTGACTGATCGAATGAATGCGATCGATCATTCACGAGTAGAGAGTGAGATGCGCATCGCGACGGCGGTCTTGGAGCTGACGGAATCGAATCGGCAGATCCGCGATCTGCTCGCGAACAAACTCGATGATCACGACATGGTGATGGAACACGAAGGTCGCATTCGCGTGCTCGAGGATCGGGCCGCCCACCTGTCCTCGGAGTAGCATCCTCGCTCGTGGCCGCGGCACGTTCACGCAGATCGGTGATGTGGCCGAGGTGGAGGAGAAGATGACGGCGATGTTCCGGAAGCTCGAGTCGCCGGTGCTCACCGACATCGCCGTGCAACTCGGCGATGACAAGCAGCTGGTGCCGGATCTCTACGCGGGCGAGCCGCTCGTCGTCACGCTGAAGTCGAGCGCGGTTTCGCAACCGTCCGGGCGCATCGCCGCGGATGGTTGGAACAGCACATTTTCGGCGTCGCCCGATACGACGCATCGCGGCATTGCGAAACTGTGGGCTCGGCAGAAGATCGATGCGGTGCGCGACAGCGTGTTCACCGGTGCGAATGCGGATGATGCGCGCAAGGAGATCGTCGCACTCGCGCTCGCACATCATCTCGTGACGGAGCACACGAGCCTCGTCGCCGTCGACACGACGCCGGCCGGCGTCGACGCGCAAACGTGCACCTCGGAGCGCATCCCGGTGAACCTGCCGGATGGGTGGGGCGGAATCGAAGGCGCGCTGCCGCAGACGGCGACGAACGCGAAGCTGTGGATGCTCCTCGGCTGCGCGCTGCTCTTGGTCGCGTGGAGGATGCGCTCGTGAAACGGCTCATTCTTCTCGCAGCATTGATGGCGATCGCATTCGGCGCATGGATTCCGATCAAAGCGCAGCTCGCGCAAATTCTGCTGCGCATCGCATGGCAGCGCCACGCCAAACCGTGGCCGTGGGCCGACACCCATCCCGTGGCGCGCATGGTCATCGGCGACGAGGACTTCATCGTGCTCGAAGGCGCGAATGGCCGCGCGCTCGCATTCGCGCCCGGCCATCTCGAGCACACGCCGCTGCCGGGCGAGCGGGGGAACTGCGTGATCTCCGCGCATCGCGACACGCACTTCGCCGCGCTCCGCAACGCGCAACTCGGCGATGCGATCCGCGTGCAGCGCGCGGGCGGCGATTGGATTGCGTACACGATCGTCGCCCAGCGCATCGTGGACAAGCGCGACGTGTGGGTCACTCGCAGCACGAGCGATACGACGCTCACGCTCGTGACGTGTTATCCGTTCGACGCGATCGTCGCCGGAGGTCCGCAGCGTTATGTCGTTGTCGCGCGCGCCGCCGCGGCGCGCAGCGCTTCGAGCATGCCGCCGAGGTTCCAGGTGTCGATGCCTTCGACGAGCTTTCCGTCGCGGGCGACGAGCCACGAAGTGCCGCGGAGGTCGATGGACGCGCCGCTCGGAGCGATGTCGAAGAGCTGACCCTGATGCGATCCGGTCGCGTGCCATCGCACCGCGGCGCGATTGCCTTCACTCAAGATCTCTTCCACCTCGATGCGAAGATCGGGGAGCGCGTCGAGGAAAGTCTTGCGAGCGGCGCGGAACTCGTCGGGACCGTGGACGTCGCCGCCCTCCATGTGCCCGACCGCATCGCGCGCCATCAGCTCATCGATCGCCGCGTCCTGCCGGTCGTTCCACACCTCTTCGAACCATCGCCGGCCCAACGATGCGGCTTCGTCGCTCATGGGGGTTTCCTCCGCGCGGCATTTTACGCCGGTAGAATGCGGAGCCGATGATCACGATCCGGCCCGCGCGCCGCACCGACCTCGAAGCACTCGCGAGGTTGCGCCACGCCTTGTGGTGCGACGCGCGCGTGAAGGATCACGAGGCGGAGCTCGTCGCGATTCTCGACGGCGATCCGACGCTCGTGGAGATCGTCGCGGAAGACGCGGATGGCGCGCTCGTCGGATTCGTCGAGGTCGGGTTGCGATCGGTCGCCGACGGATGCGATCGCAAACAGCCGGTGGGCTACCTCGAAGGTTGGTACGTCGCCGACGAACATCGGCGAGGCGGCGTCGGTGCGCGGCTCGTTCGCGCCGCGGAGGATTGGGCGCGCGCGCAAGGCTGCGCCGAGATGGCATCCGACACGTGGATCGATAACCTCCCTTCGCAACGCGCGCACGAAGCGCTCGGCTACGAAGTCGTGGATCGCGTCGTCGCGTACCGCAAGCCGCTGCGGCGTTCGCCGCTGATCTCCCCGAATGAAATCGACGACCGTCACGTCCTCATCGATGCGCGTCCCGGAAATGACGCGTACGCGGCAGGGCATCTCGCCGGCGCGATCCACGCGGATCTCAACACGCAGCTGAGCGCGCCGAACGATCCCCGCGTCGGCGGACGCCACCCGCTGCCTTCGCTCGAGGCATGGACGACGCGCCTCGGCGCGTGGGGGATCACACCGGCGAGCGACGTCGTGATCTACGACGACGCAGACGGCTCGAACGCTGCGGCGCGCGCGTGGTGGATGTTGCGCAGCGTGGGACACGAGCGCGTGCGCGTGCTCGACGGCGGATTCCGCGCGGCGGTCGAAGCGGGTCTCGGGGTGACGGCGGACGTTTCGACGCCGAAGGCGACGACGCCTTATCCCGCCGCCGCGTGGCAGTTGCCGACGGTGGACATGGCGTTCGTGGATCGCGCGCGCAGCGACGCCGGCTGGAAAATTCTCGACGTACGCAGCACGCCGCGATTTCTCGGCGATACCGAACCGATCGACCCCGTCGCGGGACACATCCCCGGCGCGGTGAATCTCCCGTTCGCGGACAACATGCGCAACGGCGTCTTCAAATCGCCCGACGAACTTCGGGCGCAATACGAAGCGCTTCTCGATGGCACGCCGCCCGATCATCTCGTCGTTCATTGCGGGTCGGGCGTCACCGCGTGTCACACGCTGCTCGCACTGGAGGCCGCGGGTCTCGCCGGCGCATCGCTCTACGTCGGCAGCTGGAGCGAGTGGTGCCGCAACGAAAAGCCGCTCGGGACGGGACCGTGATGGTTCAGATCTCGACAGGCAGTCGCGTCGGTCCCTACGAAATCGTCGCGCCGCTCGGCGCGGGCGGAATGGGAGAAGTGTGGCGCGGCCGCGACACGCGCCTCGACCGCAGCGTCGCGATCAAGATCCTCCCCACGGACCTCAAGGCGAATCGCGAGCTCAAGATGCGCCTCGAGCGCGAGGCGAAAGCGATCTCGCAGCTCAACCATCCGCACATCTGCACGCTGTACGACGTGGGCCATGACGACGGCACGGACTACCTCGTCATGGAGCTGCTGGAAGGGGAGACGCTCGCCGAGCGCATCTCGCGCGGGCCGCTGCCGTTCGCGGACGTCGTGCGCTTCGGATCGCAGATCGCCGAAGCGTTGGCGGTCGCGCATCGCAACGGCGTCGTGCATCGCGATCTCAAGCCGGGCAACATCATGTTGACGCGCAGCGGCGCGAAGCTGCTCGACTTCGGCCTCGCGAAGAATGCGCCGGTCGCGAATCCTTCCGACGCGCTCACCGTCCGCGATCCGATCACCGAACAGGGCGTCGTCCTCGGCACCTACCAATACATGGCGCCCGAACAGCTCGAAGGCCTCAGCGTCGACACGCGCACGGACATCTTCGCGCTCGGCGCCGTCCTCTACGAGATGGCAACCGGTAAACGCGCCTTTACCGGTAAGAGCCGCACGAGCGTGATCGTCGCCATCATGTCCACCGAGCCGCTGCCGATGTCGGCGATGCAGATCGTGACGCCGCCCGCGCTCGAGCAGCTCGTGCAGATGTGTCTCGCGAAAGATCCCGACGACCGCATTCAGAACGCGCACGACGTCGCGCTGATGCTCGCGGCGATTGGTTCTGCCCCGCCGTCGACCCAGTCGCGCGTCGCGCCGCCGTCGAAGATCGCGCGCCTCGGCTGGATCGCCGCCGCCGTTCTCGCGGCCGCGCTCGCATTCGCAATCGCGATGCAAATGCGCTCGCGTCCGGCTGCGGCGCTGCCGGTTCGCTTCATCATCTCGCCTCCGCCGCATCGCAACATCCAGCGCACGGCCGCGGTGTCGCCGGATGGACGCCGCGTCGTATTCCGCGCCGTCGACATCGACGGCAACGCGTCGCTCTGGCTGCGATCGATCGACTCGCTCGATGCGAAGCCGCTCGCCGGCACCGAAAACGCCACGTTCGCGTTCTGGTCGCCGGACGGACGCTACGTCGGTTTCTTCGCCCGGCAACGCTTGCGTCGTTACGACACCGGCGACGGAAGCGTGCGCACGATCGTCGAGCGCGTGAACGGCAGTCCGACCGGCGCGTCGTGGAATCGCGAGGACGTGATTCTCTATTCGGCGGAAGGTCCGCTGTTTCGCGTATCGGCGACGGGCGGCGATCCCGTGCAGCTGACGAAGCTCGCGCCGCACGAGACGTTTCACGGATGGCCGTGCTTTCTCCCGGACGGCAAGCGGTTTCTCTACGTGAGCGGCGGCAGCGCGGGCACCGGCGGTATCTACGCGGCTTCGCTCGATTCCGCGGAGCGCAAGCGAATCCTTCCGCTCGAGCGCCTTTACGAGCTCACGCCGGTGTTCTTCGCGTCGAATCATCTTTTCTATCTGCGCAAGAACGCGCTCGTCGCGCAGCCGTTCGACGTCGATGATCTGGAGCTGCGCGGCAATGCGACGATCATCGACGACAACCTCGAATACAGCGGGCCGGGCCGAACGCCGGTGTCGATCTCGCAGAACGGCACGATCGTCTACCGGCAGTCGGGCGCGCCGGTGATCGTGCAGCTCGCGTTCGTGGATCGCGCCGGTCGCGAGCTCGGCCCCATCGGCGACGCAGGACCGTATTCGCTCGCGCGTCTCTCGCCCGATGGACGGCGCATTCTCGTGACGCGCGACGATCCCACGAGCGCAGTGTGGCTGATCGACGTCGATCGCGGCACCTCGGCGCGGCGCACGTTCGAAGAATGGTCGGGATGGCCGGTGTGGCTGCGCGACGGAAAGTCGTTCGCGTACGCGATCATCGCCGATTCTCCGCCGAACGTGTTTCTCAGCCGTCCGCGCGAGAAGGCGGTGCGGCTCACGACGGCGACGGTCGCGCAATATCCCGTGTCGTCGGCGCCAAACGGTCTCGTCGTGTTCACGACGGGCGCGGATCTTTTTGCAGTGCCGTCGACGCCGCCGTACAAAGCATTCCCGCTGCTCGATTCGCAATTCCGCGAGAACGACGGCGCCGTTTCGCCCGACGGCCGCTGGCTCGCGTACACCTCGAATCAGAGCGGAAAGCGGCAGGCATACGTCACGACATTTCCGGAAGCGGGTCCGCAGTGGGAGATCTCCGCCGGAACTGCAGACCGCCCGCACTGGAGCGCCGACGGCCGCGAGCTCTTTTGGTACGACGAAGAGAAAAAGCAGCTGATGGCCGCGAAGATCGACGTCGTCGAAGAGGAGATCCGCGCCGAGATTCCGCGCGCGCTGTTTCCGATGTCGTCGCCGAACTTCGACGTCGCTGCCGATGGGCGATTCCTCGTCGCGAAGCCGGCGCTCAATCCGAATGCGCCTCCGCTCACCGTCGTGCTCAATTGGGCGCCGCGGTAGCGTCGATCACAGCGCGCCCGCGCTTCCGCGGCGTAGATTCCGGTCATTGGGCGACCTGCTCCTCGCGATTCTCCTCACCGTGCGCGAGACCGCCGGCGTTGCGCGCGCGAGCGAAGTCGTGCGTTCCGGGATCCCGCTTCCGCGAGCGCTCGACGTGCGCACGCTCGAGCGTCTTGCGATCGTCGACGACGCGAAACGCGGCGTGCCCGCTCAGTTCGAGGTGCTCGCGCGATGGAACGCCGCACGCGACGATGAATCTGCGCCGATTCAATGGCTCCTCGCAACGTTTCCTGCGACGGTCGCCGCAAACGGGAGCGCAAAGTACACGCTGCTGACCGACAGCGGAACCGCGGGGTTCGGCACCGATCTGCGCGTGACGCAGCGCGGCACGCGATTCACGATCGATGCGGGCGGCGCGACATTCATCCTCGAGCCGCAGTCGCTCTTCGAAGAGATCCGCGGCGGTGCGGCGACGCTCGCGCGCGGCGGATCGCTCACGCTGCGCGCGAACGGAGGCGACGCTGTATACGCGACTACGCGCCGAGCGTTCATCGAACATCAAAGCGCGCTGAGCGCGACGATCGTCATCGACGGCGTGTACGGCAACGGCCTGACTTCGACGCGGCGTTACACGTTTGCCGCGGGCACTCCGATCGCGATCGTGCGGCAGACGCTCGCCTGGGAACAAACGCGCTGCGCAGCAGGCGAGATCGCGTGCAACGGCGCGCCGAACGGAGTGCGCGTCGGCCGCATTCGCGACACGCTCCGCGGCGCCGTCACGGCACGGGCCGCGATCACCATCCGCGGCGCGCGAAGCGACGCGCCGATGGAGGGCGGGATTGCGATCGGGCAGACGGCATCGATCGCGCAGCTCCTTCGCGCGAATCGCCGCGCGCCGCCGCGGTTCGAGATTGCGATGCCGTCGGCGATGGCAAGCGGCGCGAAGGCGGGCGGCGCGGCGCTCGCGATCGGAGATCTCGCCGTCGCTTTCGATCACATGCATCGCTACGAGCCGCAAGCGCTGCGCATTCTCGAAGACGGCTCGCTCGCGATCGACGTGGCGAGCGATGAGGTCTGGCTCGGCGCGCGGCAAGCGCTGTATGCGACGTTCGCGATCGGCATCGCGTCGCCGGAGCGCGTGTGGGCGGCGGTGAATCATCCGCTGCGCGCCTGGCCGAGCGCGGCCGCGTTCGCGTCATCGGGTGCAACCGGCGATCTCCCCCTGGGCGCGCTGCCGCCCGACCTCGCGGATTACGATCGCGCCGTCGCGCAGGCGCTCGACAACACGCTGCGCGCGACCGACTCCGTCGGCATCTACGGACTCATGTCGTACGGTCTCTTTCCGCGCCACTGGGGCGAACGCGATTTACGCCGATGAGGTCGATTGCGGCGGCGACGATCCGACACCGGGCGAATCGCGGGACGACGTGTATTGGTGCTCGACGTGGACCGATTATCACAATGCGTCGTTGACCGCCGCCGCGCGCGCCATGCGCAGCGGCGAGGTGGAGTGGCTCGACGAGATCGCGCGGCCCGCCGCGCTGCGCCAGCTCTACACGCAGATCTTTCAATGTTCACCCGATGACGACTATTTCTATTGCGGGCAGGCGCCGGCCGGCTATGGCGGCTATCGCGCCGATTTCAATTCGTCGCACGCGTATTTCGACAATCTTCAGCTCTATTACTGGCTCACCGGCGATCGCGCCGTCGTCGAAACCTTGCAGCGCGGCGCGCGCTCGATGCGCGAGTACCTTTGCCTCCGCCGTCCGGCCTCGGCGTGTTGGCCGAGCGATGCGCCGGTCGACGAATTCGCGAATCTCACCGGCCGCGTCGCATCGCAATGGATCGCGACGTTCCGCTTCGTCGGTCTCGCCGGCGATGCGTCGTATCTCGACGACTATCGCAATGATCTCGCCCGTGCGCTCACCCAGCAGTATCTCGCCCTCGACAGCGCCGGCTTCCTCCTCGGCGGCTGGCAACCCGTGACGTCAGCCGGCACGCACACGACCGATCAGCTGTGGATGACGGCCTTGTACGACGTGAAGAATCTCGAGCAGCTCCTGCGCGACACGAACGACGCGCCTACCGGCAATCCGCCGGTGCGTCCCAGCGAAGTGCTGTTGCGTTTCGCGCGTGCCCTCCAGCGTTACGGACCCGGAACCGCGGCGGGCGCGTGGCCGAACTCGTTCGATGTGACGTGGACGGGCGCGCGCATCGGCGGGTCGATCGTGTCCGTGCGCGCAACGCCGGGCGGCAGCGATCCGCTGTTGTATGACACCGGCAAAGCGACGCTCGCCGGTGCGATCGCGCGCGCAGCTCTCCTGGGCAACGATGCGTCGCTGCGTGCGCTTGCCCGCGATCTCACGATGCTCGCAATCAACGCCTCGCTCGCCGAAAACACACCCCTTGGCAAAACCCAAGCCGAATATCTCGCGCGCCTCCACGCGGCGGTCGCGAGCCTTTCGCCGCCGCCGCCCGCCCCGCCGGCTGGGCGGAGGAGGGCGGTGGCGCAGTAGGGTGATCGGGGGCGGATCACGGCGGTTGCGTTTGCGCTCGTAATCGACCTTCCGCCTTCCCTCTACCCGGAGTTTTTCGCGAGTGCCGTAGTGCCGCGCAACGCGACGCGTCAACGCCTCCACCGCCCGACCGCGTCGACGCGTCGCGCCACGCGGCACTTCGCGATGTGCAGCGACGGCCGCAGGAGCGACCGTCGCTCAGGCCGAAGAGCTCTCCGCTCCGCTTTTGTAGCCATGTCTCGAGCGCGTCGCTCCGCCGTCCGTCGCGATCGATCGGCCAGTTCCGCGGCGCCTCGCGTCGTCATCGCCGTCGGGAGCCGGAGGCCTCGACTACGCGCCGCCCGCGGCGGCGACTGAGTGATGCGCAGCCGCGTCGCGCAGCGCGAGCGCCAGACGTCTTTCTTGGTCAACATGTTGACCATGCTACTCGCTGGCGTGGGCGCGCGCTCCCGGCCGCGGTCTACCGCGCGGTGCGACGCGCTGCTCGTGATTCTTCGCGAGGACTGTGGTGCGCCGCGTTTGCAGCAGCGCGACCTCGATCACGCGAGCGTGTGATCATGTGGACGCGGATCCGCACGCGTCGCCGGTGCCCGCAAGCGCGAAGGCGGGCGCTTCGTACGCCGCAACGGACAGTGCTACATGTGACGTTCCTGTCGATACCACCTGGCGTGTCGCTTGAGGATGACGTGAAGTATCCATCCCCCAAAAATCGCTCCTCCGCCATATATGAACGCGAAGCGCACGTCTGACATGAGTACCGATGAGAGGTCGTGTTCACCACCTGGCCAGATGATCCAAGCGATGAATAGAGTTGGACTTGGCAACAGTAACCCACCGACTATTCCAGCCATAGTCACAACAGCGAGTCGCCATCCATGGCCAAACATGCTCTTCGTTTTCGATACTGATCCATTCATCAAGGTTACCTGAACGGCGTGTTCTCCAGATATTTCATCGTTTGCACGCTCCGTCGACGCAAAGGGCATGCTTTGTTTCGCAGCTTCTTTCGAATCGACGTGGCCACGACGCCGAACAATGGCGCTTCCCACGCCTGTCTCGCTCTTGGGAGGACGATGTCACTCGCAGTGATGCCCAGTAGTATCTGGCCGCGGCGTTACGGGAAGTACGATGTTGTGCGCCTCGTGCAAGTCGACCGTTATCGGTAGCGCGGCGAACTCTAGATTGCGTGACGATGTGCGGTAGCGGTACTCCTCATCACGCGAGGCCCACCTTGTACGCTGGTGTTTCAACAAAGGCCATGCCAGTGAAGATGAGCGATGTTTGAGAGCCCACGATGGGTTGTACAGTTCGATGCGTACAAGAGAATGAGCTGTCTCCGGTGTGCCGCCATGGTCCATGAGGCCAGCCTCCCAGTGATCAGTGAATTGACCAATGAATTCATCGCGCGTCAGTGTCGCGAGACCCGATTCGTCGGTCTTAGGAAAAAGAATATGGTAAGGATTCTTTTTACCGGTCGTCACGGTCAACTGAACGATGATATTACTGAGGTCGCACTTGCTGTCGCATTTGAGACGAACCGTTATCCGCTCAGGTACATTCATTTGAACCAACCCAAGATTGTCTCAATCAAACCCGGACGCAACGGCTTGATTTCATCGTGGCGTACCGGTATAGGCTCGCTCGTCGCCGCTTGCGAGCCGCCGCCAGAGGTTTTAGGACGACCGTCAGGTGCTGCTTTGAGTGCGGGGACGCGATTCCCGGGAACCGTGGCTCTATGGGTGGGTTTCGTAGGCAGTTCGTATTTTTGCTGGGCGGCCGTGGCATTATTGAGAGGTCTATCGGTTGTCACATGTGTCGGTCTGCGAATTCCGTCCGGACCCGTATTTGGTATTTCTCCCGTCGCACGAGCGACTTCGGCTTCGCCAGGCCCCATGTATCGGGTGATGCGCTCCGCTCTGGAGGCTATGCCAACCGCCTCGTCGCCAATGAATGGGCTAACGATGCTCGCTAGGAAGAGCATGTTCCCCGCTGTCTCTATAGGCCTGCCGCGCGGATCGATGACGAATGGATGCTCGGCCGATGGGATCTGCTCCATCATCTGACGAAGGAGTGCAGCGTCAGGATCTTCGTCAGGTTTCGGCACAATGCCGCACGTTTGGCGGCCGTCAGCATCCTTCGCGCTGACGGGATTATTCAGCGCATAGGCATAGCGATTCCAGCTCTGCGGCATTCCAAGGTTCGTGCTCGAGATCGGATCCGCGGAGACGAATCGTCCACTGCCCGCCTCATAAAACCGTGCGTGCATATAATCCGGCCACCCCACCACCCCACCACCCAACGCCGCGTCGTCCCGCTCATGCGCGGTAAACATCAGCGTCCCGCCGC
>JADMIO011385367.1_pt1 | contig 33602 bp, 33 predicted proteins | sample 8958161 | NCBI WGS metagenome assembly JADMIO01 (sample SAMN16585339, study PRJNA669376) | soil metagenome | isolation source: Crop rotation soil | place: USA: Cullars Rotation, Alabama | collected 2011 | reverse complement strand
CGCGACAACTTGTCCACGTGGAATTCTAAGCTTAGGATCCCAATGTGCTGGAAAGCCCTTATACATCACGGCTACCTCGTCTGCAATTTCGCGGATGACGGCCAGGTCATGGGAGATAAAGATCATGGCCATCTGACGTTCTTCTTTTATCCTCAGCAACAACTCAAGAATTGTTTTTTGAACGGTTACATCCAATGCCGTGGTCGGTTCATCAGCGATTAACAATTCCGGATTACAGCTCAGCGCCATCGCAATCATTACCCTTTGTTTTTGTCCGCCGGAAAGCTGATGCGGGTAGCTTTCAAAGATCTGCTCAGGGCGGGGGAGCTGTACTTCTTTAAACAATTCAATGGTCTTCTCCCGGGCTTCGCTTTTGCTGGTATGCTGATGCAGGATGATCGCTTCCTGAACCTGATAGCCGCAGGTAAATACAGGATTCAGGGAGGTCATGGGTTCCTGAAAAATCATCGCAATCTTATTGCCTCTGTATTTTCTGATCTCTGCCGGAGATAAAGCAAGCAGGTCAATTTTATCGAACTCAATGTCGCCGGTAATTTTTGTGCTTTCCGGATCATGAAGCCTCATGATGGAAAATGAAGTCACCGATTTGCCTGATCCCGATTCCCCGACAATGCCGAGTACTTTTCCTTTCTCCAGCCTGAAACTGATGTCATTCACAGCTTTTAGCCAGGATTTGTCTTCTTTATTCAGGAATTGTATGTCGAGGTTTCTAACGTTTAGCATCTGACAACCAAGGTAGTGTTTTGATCTTGAAAAAATTGAAATCAAGATAGGCAATTTTATGGCCTGAATTCCGCGTTATTGTGTTATTTTTGCAAAATGGAAAGAGAAATTCTGGATACCAAGCGTAAAGCTTTGAAGATTAACTTAAACCCTAAGATCTACGGAACCTTTGCAGAGATTGGTGCAGGACAGGAAGTGGCCCGTAACTTTTTTACCGCAGGGGCTGCTTCAGGAACGGTTGCTAAGACCATGTCTGCTTACGACATGACCTTTAGTGATGCGATCTATGGTGTCGAAGAATCAGGAAGATATGTGAGTCAATCCAGGTTATTGAAAATGCTGGGCCATGAGTTTGCCTTGTTGAACGAAAGGTTAAACGGAGAGAAATACGACGACCGTACTTTCTTTGCCTTTGCAGATACGGTAACAACTTTAAATTATAACAAATCAAATGATCCGCATGGCTGGATCGGAATCCGTTTTCAGGCAGAGCCGGGAGGGGAACCCAACGAGATCTTTTTCCATGTAAGGCTACTTGATACTGATGCTGCCTTGCAGCAGAATGTATTGGGAATTATTGGCGTAAACCTTGTTTATGCTGCTTTCTACTATAACCAGGATCCGAAAACAATGATCGAATCTCTGGCAGATAACCTGACTGTAGGTTCTGTGGAGATCGATTTAATCTCTGTAAACGGACCTGCATTTAAAAACATCAATAACATCCTTTTAAACCTTTATCTGATCGTAAAGGACTTCTCGGATGCCGCTATATTTGATTCCCTGGGTAAGCCTTGTTTACCTAAAGACCTTTTGTATAAAAAGGACATCATGATCTTGCGGACCAAATATGCGCAGAAATCCAATCCTAATTTTAGCATGTTAAATAAGGCGGTGGATCAGTTTGTGCACTCAGAAAGCGTCAGCAAAGAGAACTTAAGTGTTTTGATTGAAGTACTGATGTCGAATGTGTTGAGCTCAGGAGAGGAAGAACCGGAAAGCTTTGACCTGGAGGCCGTGGCCAAAAGAGCAGAAGATATGTGTAAAACGGGCAACCTGGTGATGGTTTCTAACTTTACAAGACACAACAAACTGGCTAAATATTTAGACCGTTGCAAGCCGAAAAGTGTGGGGATTTCTACGAACATCAACAACCTTAAATTTGTGTTCAACTCCAGTAATTTCGGAGATAATTATTCCAGTCAGCTTTTGAGTTATGTGAGCGACATGTTCAGCAAGAATGTGCGCTTATTCGCTTACCCGTTTTTAGATAAAAAGACCAATACGGTCATCACCAGTGCCAATATGCCCGTAACACCGGATGCAAAACCGTTGTTCGACTTCCTGATCCTGAACGGATACATTGCCGATATCAGGGACTACAGCGAAGGAGATGTGAAAACGGTTTAAAGGTAAGCGTCTTTGATGACTACCGCCATCAGCCTTTCCGGATGTTCTATGTGCTTAAAGCCAAATTGTTCATATAATCCATGCGCATCCATGGTGGCGAGCATGTACCTTCTCAGCCCTTGCAGGTCAGGGTGGAAAAGCATGAGGGACATCAGTTTTTTGGAAAGACCCTGGCCGCGGTAGATCTCGGAAACATAGACATCAGCAAGGTAGGCAAAGGTCGCCTTATCCGTAATCCATCTGGCAAATCCAACCTGTGCTGAATCTTTATAGATGCCAAAACAAAGAGAATTGTCTATGGATTTCTGAACTGTTTGTAAAGGGATGTTCTGCGCCCAGTAGGATTGGGTGCTCAGGTAATGGTGGACCGCAACAGCATCTATTTTCTGTGGGTCGTCTGAATAAATAAAACCACTATCAATAATTTCCATGAGTATCGGTTTATACTTATAAAATTACCTCATCTTATTTAAGGGAAATCCTGAGGATAAGATGAGGTAACAAAAGTTAGTTACGCATATTGATGAACTGTAATGGCTGTCCGAAGTCTTCGCCTCTGCAAAGAGAAATGACTGCCTGAAGGTCATCAATGCTCTTGCTCTGTACACGAACCTGGTCATCCATCATCGAAGCCTGAACTTTTAGTCCGCTTGCTTTTATTTTTGCAACAATTTTTTTAGCGGTTTCTTTGTCAATACCTTCTTTTACAGAGATCTCTTTTCTGATCATATTTCCTGAAGCATATTGCTCTTTACCAAAATCCAAACTGCTGGAATCCAGTCCTTGTTTAACCATTCTGGAAATAATAGCGTCCTGAATTGCTTTTAAACGCATATCATCCTCTGTTACAATAGTGATCTGATTGGTCTTCTTATCATGGTCTATCGTACTTTTAGAAGTGTTGAAATCATAACGGTTCAGGATTTCTTTTTTTGCATTGTTCATCGCGTTATCAAAAGTTTGCGCGTCAACTTTACTTACAATATCAAAAGTGGGCATGATTATAGCTTTAGAATAAAAAATATATTAGATTTAACGTAAAAATTAACCCGTTGAGGGTTGTTCTCACAAATATAAAACATTAAACAAAGAATACGATCAACAATAAAACTTATAAATAAAAGAATATGAAAGGCAATAAATCAAGAGTACAAAAGAAAGCTGATAAAAAGGCAGCCAAAAAACAATTGGAAAAGAGTCTTAGTGATAAGTTCTTTGAAGTAGTAAAACATTTAGGCCATGATGCCGAGAAAATAGGGGATGATATTGCCAAAGCAAGTAAAGTTGTAGCTGGTAAATTGTCTAAGAAATTCCTGGAAGTAAGGAAAGCGGTAAACGAGAAACTGGAAGAAGCAGCTGCTGCAAGTGATAACGTTAAAAAGAAAGCAGAGAAAGCTGGAAAGAAAGCGGAGAAAAAAGCTAAATCTGTAAAGAAAGAGGTAAAGAAAGAAGTTTCCAAAGACGTTAAAAATGCAAAGAAAGTCGTTAAGAAAGCCGTTGCAAAAGCAAAACCGGTAGTTCAAAGCGTGAAAGTTGAAGCGATCGCTACGGAAGAAAAAGCGGCTGATGCTATTGCTAAAACCGCTAAAAACGTGGTTGCTAAAGCAAAACCTGCTGCTAAAGCAGTAGCTGAGAGCACTGCCGATGCGAAAAAAGAAGTGGTGGCCGCAGTAAAAGCACCTGCTAAAGCAGCGGCTAAGCCTGCAGCAAAACCTGCTGTTGCGAAGAAACCTGTTGCCACTAAGGCTCCGGCCACGAAACCTGTTGCTGCTGCTAAACCTGCGACAGCTAAACCTGCAGCGACAAAAGCGGCAGCACCGAAAGCCGCTCCGGCAAAAACAGAAACTCCTGAAGCAAAACCTGAAGCAGCTGCTGAACCTGCAACACCTGTCAAGGATGCGGTAGAGAGCAAATAGCGGGAGGTTAAGTTTTAGTTCTATGGTTAGGTAATAATTAACAATTACTTAACAATAGAATTTGCAGTTTTGAGCATCCCTGTTTCTTACAGGGATTTTTTTATTTTATACATGACGAGAAAAAAGGCACCATTTCTAAATAGAGAGATCAGTTGGTTATATTTTAACGAACGGGTCTTGCAGGAAGCTGCAGATGAAACGGTTCCCCTGATTGAGCGGATCAAGTTCCTGTCTATATTCTCTTCCAATCTGGAAGAGTTTTATAGGGTTAGGGTAGCCACAATGAGTCGTTTAGCAAACCTAAACGAAAAAGCAAAGGCCTTACTGGGCTTCAATCCCAAAAAGATCTTAAATGAAATAAAGAATATTGTAGTCAAACAGGAACGGAAGTTCGAACAGTTGTTCCAGGCCACCCTGATCAATGAACTGGCACAAAACAGGATCTTTATCCTGAATGAAACCCAGCTCAACGTAGCCAGGGGAGAGTTCGTCAGAAACCATTTCCGCGATAAGATCCTTTCTAACCTTGTTCCCATCATGGTAGACCTGGATAAACCTTTTCCGGAACTCAAGGATCGCTACCTGTACTTTTTCGTAAGATTGTCTAAAAAGTCATCCAAAACAAGTGCAAGGTATTCCCTGATTGAACTGCCTCCCGACCTTCCAAGGTTTTTGGTCTTACCGGAAACCAATGGCCTTAAGTTCATTATCCTTGCAGAAGACATCATCAAATACTGCCTGGACGATATATTTTATGTTTTTAACTACGATGAGCTTGATGCTTATTCCATTCAGCTGACCAGAGATGCCGAGCTGGACATCGATAAAAATGTAAGCGATAAGTTTATTGAAGAACTGAGAACCAGCCTTGATAAACGCAAAAAAGGAAAGCCAATGCGCTTGCTGTACGATACGGAAATGCCTTTCGAGATGCTGACCGTACTCGTGAATAAAATGAAAATTGAGGCGGAAAGCCTGATCCCCGGAAACCGTTACCATAGGTTCGGCGATTTTATCTCCTTCCCGAATGTAGGGGGGAAAGAACTGGAATATGCCCCAAACCCAGCGATCAAAGTGGCAGGATTACACCGCACGGAAAGTATTTTCAATAAACTGGCCACACGGGATTACCTGATCAACCTGCCTTATCAGTCGTACGATTACATCATCCTGTTCCTCAGAGAAGCTGCAATTGATCCGAAAGTAACAGAAATCAATATTACATTATACCGCCTTGCGGAAAATTCCAGAGTGGTCAATGCCCTGATCAATGCCGCTAAAAATGGCAAGAAAGTAAACTGTCTGGTAGAACTCAAAGCCAGGTTTGATGAACAGGCAAATATCTTCTGGAGCACCAGGCTCAAGGAAGAAGGAGTCAATGTAAATTATGGCCTTACCGATTATAAGGTGCATTCCAAGATCTGCCTGGTGAAAAGAATGGAAAAAGGAAGGGCAGTTTATTATGCCAACCTTGCTACCGGAAATTTCAATGAGAAAACCGCCAGAATCTATTGCGACCATAGCATCTTTACGTCCAAAAAAGAAATCACGCATGACCTGCTGAAACTTTTTACGGCTTTAAATAAAAAGACGGTAGCAACGGGCTTCAAGCATTTGATTGTCTCTCCTTTAGAGTCAAGAACGAAGTTTTATGGCCTGATCGACCGGGAAATAAGGATCGCCAAACAAGGCAAACCAGCCTATATGATCCTGAAAGTAAACAGCCTCGCGGATGAAGGTGTGGTAGAGAAATTATATGAAGCAAGCAATGCAGGGGTAAAGATCAAGATGATCGTGAGGGGTATCTGTACCCTGGTACCGGGAATTGTAGGTTTCAGCGAAAACATTACCGTCATCAGCATCATCGATAAATTCCTGGAACATGCCCGGGTCTTCATCTTTGGAAATAATGGAAAAGAAGAAATGTTCCTTTCTTCGGCGGATTTAATGAGCCGGAATTTTGAACACCGGGTAGAAGTAGGCTTCCCCGTATTGGATAAGGAAGTGAGACAGGAAATCAGAGACATCATCGAATTCCAGTTACAGGACAATGTGAAAGCCCGCGACATCACGAAGCTGAACAACAACAAATACCATAAAAACAGAATCAATACAAAAGTTAGGGCGCAGGTGCAGACCTACAATTACTTAAAAAATAAACATCAATAAAGCCAATGCTTAGATATGCTGCTATAGATATAGGGTCAAATGCCGTTAGGTTATTAATTGCTGACATCACAAAAACGGACGAAGGGTTCGGCTTTAAAAAGAATACTTTAATCAGGGTTCCCTTGCGACTGGGGGATGATGCCTTTTTAGACCATCGGATCTCTGAGCGTAAAATGGAAGACCTGCTGAAAACAATGGCTGCTTTCAAAAACCTGATGGACGTATATCAGGTCTCTAAATACCTGGCTTGTGCCACTTCAGCGATGCGTGAAGCAGATAATGGAGCCGAGATCATCAAAAAAGTAAAGAAGCTGACAGACCTTGACCTGGAAATTATCGAGGGGCAAAGAGAAGCGAATATCATCTATTCCAATCATATTGAAGAGAACCTGGACAACAAGAAAAGTTACCTTTATATTGATGTAGGCGGAGGTAGTACAGAGCTTTCTGTCTTTGTAAACCGCATTCCGATTGCCTCTAAATCTTTTGACATTGGAACGATCAGAATCCTTGACAATCAGGATCGGGAAGAGACCTGGGAAGAGATGAAACTCTGGGTAAAAGAGAATACCAAAACTTTGAAAAATATGGCGGCTATCGGGACAGGTGGAAACATCAATAAGCTGTACCGCATGTCTGATGAGAAAGAAGGAATGCCAATGTCTTTCCTAAAGTTAAAAGGCCTTTATAATAACCTGAACGCCCATTCTTTAAAAGAAAGAATCCAGGTTTTCGGACTAAACCCGGATCGTGCAGACGTAATCATTCCTGCCTGTGAAATCTACATTACGTTGCTAAAATGGACAGGCATCAAACAAATCTATGTGCCTAAAGTAGGAATGGCCGATGGGATCATCAATCTGCTGATTGAAGAAAACCTGGTACAACCGGCCTATAAATAAGCTAAAGCAAGGTATCGGCCATGGTGACTCACTGTGGCCGGAGCCGTGTTTCTATAACTCAGGTCTAAAGGATCATAACTGCTGATTTTGATGCTGGCCGCTTCAATGGGGAATCTTTCTCCAGCTATGGTATGAATAAAGTCAGGGCATAGGGAGCTTTGGGTAAAATATCGTAGCCGCTGACAAGTAACCACGCCGCTTGCGCATTGTCCACTGATCTTTACTTCCGTGCAGCAAAGTTTCCCAGGAGCAAAAGCATGCCAGTTCTTCTTTCGCGAATGAATTTTATAAACGGCTTCTTTCATGCTCCATAACAACCATACCATCTGACAGGGATTAGAAGCACTGTGAATGAGCTGCTGCTCTTCCAAAGAAAATACTTTTTGAAGGTATCCTTTTCTGCGCCAGTTGCTCTCGGCATCTGCCTGATGCAAATCGACAATATCGTTTCCGATCACTTCTCTTTCAATTTAGTTTCAATGATTTCTATAGCTGCACTGACATTGAGCATGCGCTCCATAGACAGGTTGTCTATTTCAATGTCGAACTCTTCTTCGACGTCCAGCACGACGTCTACCAGATTGGCAGAGTTAATCTTCAGGTCTTTTGTGAAATCAGTGGTTTCACTGAGGTATTCTAATGCATCCTTGTCATGACTGTAGCTGGCAACAATGGTTTTTAATTTTGAGAGTAATAATTGTCTGTCCATGTTTAATCCTTAATACCTCTATCAAACAGATCAGGAGGCAATATGTTTTTTTAAAATAATGCAGGCATTTACATCTCCAAATCCGAAGCTTGCCTTCGCAATGATATCGATATTTTTAATCCGCATCTTTTGAGGGATTTTAGTGGAATCGATCATTCGCGTAATCTCCGGATGCAAATCTTCACAGTTGAGGTTTGGCGCAATAAAACCATGATGAAGCTGTAATACCGCCGCTACAGATTCTATACTTCCTGCAGCACTCAGACAATGCCCAACCATAGATTTTAAAGAATTGATCATAGGGAAATCTTTGCCTGATCTTTGCAGGGCGATGCTCCAGTTCTCTATTTCCAGGGCATCTTTCGAAGTGGCAGTAAGGTGGCCATTGATGAGGTCAATGTCTTTCGCCTCAATACCTGAATCCCGGACGGCTGTGGTAATACAGCGTTGTACGGCCTGTGCATTTGGAGCGGTCATGGTTCCTGTACCGCGTTGTCCGCCGGAGTTCAGGTTTCCTCCAAGTACCTCTGCATAAATCCTGACCCCACGGGAAAGCGCGCTTTCCAATGATTCTAAGACCAGCGCCCCGGCACCACTGCCCGGAACAAAACCACTGGCACTGGCACTCATCGGTCTGGAACCCTGCTCAGGCGATTGGTTGTGTTTAAAGGTACAAACCCGCATGGCATCGAATCCGCCCCAGATATAAGGGCCACTGTCGCTGGTACCCCCGGCAAGCATTCTTGTCGCCTGACCGGATTTGATGCGCTCATAAGCCATTAAAATGCTTTCTGTGCCCGTTGTACAAGCCGAAGAGTTGGTGCTGACCTGGTTGCCCAGTCCCAGCTTTCCGCCGATATACGCACTGATGCCGCTGGCCATGGTTTGTGCCACTACCGTACTGCCCAGTTTACGGGCCTTAAGGTCATCAATCTGATAAACAGCTTCCCTGAATTTATCGACTCCGGAAGTCCCTGTTCCAAAAATGGTTCCGCTCTCCCAATCCGGTTCTTCTTCTCCTGCAACAGGCAGGCCTGCATCTTTCCAGGCATCCATCGCGGCGATGACACCATAAAGAATTCCGGAACTGTTAAAGTTTTTCAATTCCAGTTCCGAAAAATAACCAGCAATCAATGCCGGAGAAAGCTCCGGTTTTCCTGCAATCTGACAGGAAAACTGAAGCTGTTCCAATATCGGATCATGCGCAATACCGGAATGGCCTTGCCGTATGGCTTCCAGGAATGGGGTTAATCCAACTCCATTTGGTGCTACAACACCCAGACCAGTGATGACGACTCTGTTAGGCATTCATTTTATTGGTCACCATTCCTGCTATGGTTCCTTTACAAACCACTTCGCCAGCAGCATTGGTCATCTGAACGGTGCAGTTTAATTTTTTAAAACGGAAATAAACCTTCTCTGCAGTGACTGTTACCTTTTCTCCAGGGAAAACAGGCTTCATGAAATCGATCGCGGTAGAGGTCAGCATGACGTGTCCGGGAACACCTGCAGCTGCGGTTGCTGTTAAATAAATACCGAGGCAAACCAAGCCAATCTGTGCCATTGTTTCTGTTAGAATTACACCTGGTGTTACGGGATGATCTTTAAAATGACCTTTGTAAAAGTCCAGGTCTTCAGAAAAAGTATAGGATCCGGTCACACCGTTTTCGTCAATGTGCTGCAGCTCATCAACAAATAAAAAGGGTTTGCTATAAGGTAAGTGGCTTAGTATTTCTGCTGTATTCATGTTTTTTCTATAATTAATCGGCTAATTTACCACTTTAATAATATTCTCTGTGCAGAAAAACCAGGTCCGAAACTGAGCATCAGGCCAAGATCTCCTTTTTTTTGAGGGGTATCGAGGAAACGGGCCAATACATAGAGGACTGTGGCGCTCGACATATTGCCGTATTGCCTCAATACTTCTTTAGTGTCATCAATGTTTTTCCCGGCTTTACTAAATAATTCTTCCACCACCTGTATGATTTTTTTGCCTCCCGGATGGAATATCAAATGATCGATCTCTGAGATGCTCCATCCGTGTTTTGCCAGAAAAGGATGGATGATCTGGGGGAAATGCAGCTCAATTTGTTCCGGGACAGCAACATCCAGCACCATGGTTAAACCTGTGTTTTTCATTTGAAAACCCATCAGTTGCTCCGTATCGTAGAAATGATACATCTCTTCTCCTATGATTTCAGGCCCTTCCTCACTTTCATCAGAAGATAACAACACACAGGCGGCTCCATCTCCAAAGATGGCAGCACTCACGATATTGGCCATTGAAAAATCATGCAGCTGAAAAGTTGCGGTAGGAGACTCTACGGCGATCACTGCGGCACGTTTTCCGGGATTTGCCTGGAGGAAGTTCTTGGCATAAATGATTCCGGAGATGCCTGCCGCACAGCCCATTTCCGTAACTGGCAAACGCACAATGTCTTGTCTGAGCTTCAGGTTATTGATGATATAAGCATCCATTGAGGGAATCATCATACCGGTACAACTTACGGTAATGATGTAATCTAAATCTTCTCCTTTCCAGGATGCCTGTTCTAAAGCGAGCTTTAAACTGGCCGTACCAAGCCGGATGCTTTCGCGGATGTAAATGTCGTTTCTTTCTTCAAAAGAGAGCTGACTGAAAACTTCTTCCGGCGACATGATCGAGTACCTTCGGTCTACCATTGCATTTTCGAAGATCTTCTTTACTTTTCGGATAAACCGATCTTCCTGTCCGGACAACCAGGCATCTAAAAAAGGCAGGATCTCGGCGGTCGTTCTGGAATGTCCGGGCAAGGACTTCGCTACTGTTTTGATTTTTACACTCATATTGAAGGAATTATCCATTGGTAGCGGAAGGCCCATTTCCATCGGATGCTGGTGTTTGTAAAATTTAATTGATTGGAGTAGCGCAGGAGGTCAGCCTTTTTAAATCCCCTTAAAATTGAAACTAAGCCGTCCTGTTTAGACATGCTGTTGAGCCTGAACACAAAACATAAGGCGATAAACAGGTAATAGGGAAGGGCACTGCGCTGCAAATCATTGATCACAATACCTAATCTGGACCGTTGCTTAAAGCCTTTGAGCAATGTTAAAATTTCCTCATCTTTAAAATGATGCAGGGTGAGGGTGCATAGAATGAGGTCGTAATTGTTTTCTGAGTGGATTTCTTCAAAGATGTCAGCACAGCGGAAATCCAGCTGCTCATAACCGGCAGACAATTGCCGGGCATGGCCAATGGTAAAGGAATTGGCGTCTATACCAGTCAGCCGGAATTTCAATTGTTTTTCCTTCGCAAAATCAGCAAGGGTCCTTAGCATATCTCCATTTCCACAACCTACATCGAGAATGCTGATTTCCTGTTCGCGACCCTGTTCCTGTTTCCGGTCTTTGCGAAGCAGCAGCAATTGTTGCACTCCTTCCAGGGTCACCTTATTCCCGCCAAGCAACCTGTTAATTCCTGCGATTTTATCCAGCGCATCCCTCAATATTTCTCCTTCCATGGAAAAATCATCCATGATTTCCGGGGCTTCACTTCTTTGGGAGGTATTTACCATCATTTAGCCATTATAGGTTTTCCATGGGTTTGCCTGATCAGTGCCTGTAATAGCGCAGGGAATTTTATTAATATACGTAGTAATCTGGCAGAGAGTTGCTTCTTTCTCAGAATTCGGGAGATTATTTTTCCGGTCCTCAGTCTTTTATTAAAATGCCTTTTCCATAAGGTCTCATACTGTGTCTCCATTTTTTTACGGGTACTGGTCTTTCCTTCGAGGTAAGAAATCACTGATTCTGCACAAAGTTTGGCGCTATGGATCGCCATGGCCATCCCGTTTCCACAAAGCGGATGAATCAATCCGGCAGTATCTCCAATCATTAATACATGTTGTGATACTGCATTTTTAGGGTCGAAAGAAATCTGACTGATCACCAGCGACTGATCGAACAGCATCCTGGAGTTGTCAAAGATCTTTCTTAAATGCTCATTCTTGTACAAGACCTGCATTCTATGTTCGGGAATACTTTTGTAGCGTTTAAAAGAAGCATAGTCTACCAGGTAACAGATGTTGATCCGGTTTTCTTCGACTTTAGAAACACCACAATATCCGCCATCAAAATTATGGAGGGCAACGAGGTCATCTGGAAAAGGCCCTTCATAATGTGCCTTTACTGCCAGCCATGGTGATTTCTTTTGAATAAAGTCGCGCGATAGTTTCTGATCAAGGGCATCTCTCTTTCCATAGGCACCTATCACAATCCTTGCAGAAATGACTTGTTTATTTCCCAGACTTACCTGGAACTCATCGGTATTAAAACTGATGTCGGTAATGGTTTCATGAATAAACTGACCACCAAGGCCGATTGCATGTTCGTAAAGAAGCGCATCCAGAAGATATCTGCTCATGCCAAAGCCGCCCAATGGAAGTACAGCATTCAGGCAGTTGCCTTCAACTGTAGAAATCTGGAAGTTTTGAATCCTGCAGGGGCCGGCAGCAGGAATGTCCAGGCCCAGCCATTCCAAATAAGGGAGGACCTCATTCGAAATGTATTCACCACATACTTTATGCTGAGGATAGGTATTCTTTTCTATAACTGTAACGGGGAATCCTGATTTTAAAAGATGAATTGCTGCGGTTAAGCCGGCTAATCCTCCCCCTGCGATCAGTATGTCCATTTTGGTTTCCATAACCGTAGATAAGCGTTTTCCTAATAACAAGATAGCAAATCAATTGTTCTTTAACCTGTTTTATAATTTTCATCCCATTACTTTAAGAATTTCACCCCTTCCGGGGTTCATTGTTGTCTACTTTAGGCACGACCGAATATTTAATCAATGAACCCCTGCCTTTTTTAAGCTCATCTGCTTAATGTTTCCGGTTATACCCCTAACCGCTTCTCTCTGAGAAGCTAATTAACTAAACCAAATATCATATGATGAAAAGAATCTCCCTTCTTATTGCGCTATTTTATTGTTGCAGTACGTTCGTATTTGCACAAACAACCCCAATTACCGGTGTTGTGAAAGATAAATTAAACAGCCCTTTGCCGGGTGTTTCCCTGAGGGTTAAAAACTCAGGAGCAGCCACTTCTACCAATTCTGATGGTAAATTTTCTATCGTCGCTAAACCTGGCGACCTCCTCGTGTTCAGTAGTATCGGCTTTGTAACTCAGGAAATTAAGCTGGTCACCGGCCCCCTAAATGTGATACTCGAAGAAGAAAATGCGAGATTAGAGGAAGTCGTAGTCGTTGGTTATGGCACACAACGTAAGAAAGACCTGACGGGTGCCGTTTCCTCCATTTCCGCCAAAAGTGTAGAGAACGTGCCGATTGCGCGTCTCGATCAGATCATTCAGGGACGTGCGGCCGGAGTACAGGTGAGCCAGACACAGTCGCAACCCGGAGGAACAGTAAGTTTAAGAATCCGTGGAACCAACTCCATCAATTCCAGTAATGAACCGCTGTTTGTCATTGATGGTTTTCCGGGAGCGGGAAATTTAAGTTCACTCAATCCCAACGACATTCAGTCGATAGACATCCTGAAAGATGCTTCTTCCATTGCAATTTATGGAAGCAGGGGTGCAAATGGAGTGGTCATCGTAACCACCAAAAAAGGGGCTGCAGGGCAATCGGCCATTAATTTTGAAGCCTATTATGGTCTGCAAAAGGTCCGCAACCCTTATAAAATGATGAATGCAACGGAGTTTGCAAACTACCTCAATGATACCCAGCGACTCACCAATACCGAAACGCCGGGTTCGGCCAGGGCGCTACCTTATACTGATGCACAGATTGCAGCATTGGGGGTGGGAACAGATTGGCAGGATGAGCTGTTCAGAACTGCTCCAATCAGTAATTACCAATTGAATTTTATCGGAGGAACAGCGGAAACGAAATATAACCTGAGCATGAACTATTTTGATCAGCAGGGGATTATTCTCAATTCGGGCTATAAAAAGGCCTCAGTAAGATTTAACCTGGACAAAAAAGTAGGAGAGCAGTTGAACTTCGGTTTTACTTCCCAGCTGACCGGAGCGATTGATAAACGGGCATTGGTGAATACCAGTGGTGGTTCAGGGGGTGGCGTATTGCTGGATGCCTTAAGGATAAATCCTGCCATGCCTGTTTTTACCAATGGTGATTATACGTATCAGAACGGTCCTACGGGTTATGCTTTTGCTTTAGGTAATCCTGTGGCCTATGCAGAAAAATCAAAGAACCAATACAAAAATATGCGTGGCCTGGTCAACTTTTATGGGGAGTATGAAATCGTTAAAGGCTTGAAATTTAAGACCAGCCTGGGGACAGATTTTAACATCGAAACGAGAAATCTTTTTGTGCCTTCAGATTTGTTTCTGGGGAGCAATACCCTCGGATCTGCCAGAAAGGAGTATTCGGATAACCTGGGATGGGTAAATGAAAATACCCTGACCTATGATAAACAGATCAATAAAAACCATGCACTGAATATCGTTGGTGGTTTCAGTATGCAGGAATTTAATACGAGTGATTTCTTTGCAGCCAGTACCAATTTCTTTACCAATGTGCTCGGCCCTGATAACATCGGAATTGGTTCCAATGTCCTGGTTCCCGGTTCAGGAAGAGTGAAGAATTCGCTGGCTTCCTTTTTTGGACGTGCAAATTACAGGCTGATGGACAAATACCTGTTCACCTTTACCATGCGTGCAGATGGTTCTTCGAAGTTCGGAGTCAATAACAAATGGGGATATTTCCCTTCAGGAGCGGTTGCCTGGCGTGTCATCGAAGAAGACTTTATGAAGTCCTTAACATTCATCAGCGACTTAAAGCTTCGTGCAAGTTTGGGTGTTTCCGGAAATCAGGAAATTGATCCTTATCAATCAATGGCGCGTTACCTCAACAACGGGGCAACCTTAGGAAACGGTCGGGTAGTTGGCGTATCTCCAAATAATATCCCAAATCCAAACCTGGCCTGGGAATCCACTTCTTCCTTCGATATCGGAGTAGATGTGGCACTTTTTAAAAACAGAATCACCTTAACTGCAGATTATTATAGTAAACACACCAAAGACCTTTTGTTGAATGTTTCTGTGCCGCGTAGTACCGGTTTCGGAAGTATTCTGCTCAATGCCGGAGGAGTAGATAATAAGGGTTTTGAAATCGCCCTGAACACCGAAAATATCAATGGAAAAACCTTCCAGTGGAGCACAAACCTGAATTTCTCTATGAATCGAAATAAAGTGACCGACCTCGCAGGAGAAAAGGAACGTTTCGTAGGTGATGCCAGTTCCAGTCTTTTCCCTTCCGGAACAGGAGGAACAAACGTCTTGAGAGTAGGGGAGTCTATCGGTTCATTTTATGGTTATCGCTTTTTAGGAATCTGGCAAACACAGGCGGAAATCGATGCCAGTGGAATTAAAGGAGTGCTTCCGGGTGATCCGAAATATGCAGACCTGACCAACGACAAGGTGATCGATGCCAAAGACCGGGAGATTATTGGTCATGCGCAACCTGATTTTATCTATGGAATCACCAACAACTTTACTTACGGAAGGCTAAACCTGAATGTTTTTATTCAAGGTGTTCAGGGAACGGAAGTCCTCAATTTAAACAGGTATGAAATGGAATCCGGTGATTTTACGACCAATAAACTGGCGAGTGTAAACAATCGCTGGACTGGCCCGAATACGAGCAATACGATTCCAAAAGCAAATAGCACGTTACGCAGAAGAACAGGGATCACAAGTGATGTGGTAGAGAATGGGAGTTTCCTTCGCCTGAAAACCGTTTCGCTGTCTTACAACATTCCTATTGGAAAAGTAACGGGAAAAACGATCAAATCTATTAATGTGTATGCAACCGGGACCAATTTGCTGACGATTACCAAATACAGTGGATATGATCCGGAGGTCAACTCCTTTGCATTGAGCAACGGCCTGAGCCTGAATACAGATTATAATGCCTACCCAACGGTAAGAACCTATACTGCAGGGGTAAGATTTGGTTTTTAATTGATCATTTAAGAAAAAAAGACGATGAAAAAGATAATGATATTATTGGCGGTCATGGTATTGATGACGACAGTATCCTGTAAGAAATTTCTCCAGGAAGATCCTTACGATTTTATTTCCAAGGATAAGTTTTATAAGACAGAAGCTGATGCCAATGCGGCATTGAATGGAGTGATCAGCATTATGCAGTTACAACAATACTATGGTCGGACAGTCTGGGTCGTAAACGACCTGACGGGAGATCAGATGAAAGTAGGTTTGCCACAAACCAACCGGCCGGAACTGTACAGTCAGACCTATACTTCTACCAATGGGGAAATCAGCAACTGGTGGAACAATTCTTATGTACTGATCAACCGGGCAAACGATATGATCGGGAATGTAGCAGGAGGACCAATCGCTGAGGGGGCGAAAAATAACCTCCTTGGCAATGCCAGATTCCTGCGTGCCCTGGCTTATTTTGATTTGGTAAGGAGCTTTGGAGAAGTGCCTCTCTTGCTGAAAGCAACCGAAGGAACGGATGATTTAAGACCTTCCAGAAGTCCTCTTAAAGCGGTCTATGAGCAGATTGTGCTGGACTTGAAGTTTGCCGAAGCAAACTGTGTGACCGAAGATAAAATTCCCGCGGCTTTAAAGGGAAGGGTTTCCAGCGGAGCAGCAAGCGCTTTACTGGCAAAAGTCTATTTAACAAGAGCATCTGGCGCTGCGGCAATTGCTACGGATTATCAGGATGCACTTGCCGCCTGCAACAAGGTCATAGCGCTGAGTCCCGGAGTTTACACTTTATTGCCTTTTGCAGAGGTGTTTAATCCGGATAAAAAAGCCGCCAATAAAGAGGAGATCTTTACGGTTCAGTTTGGTCTGGCACCAAACGTTGGAACGATTACACCGAGGATGCATTTGCCAAAAGCTGTTGCACCTTTTGATGGGAATGAAGCATTTTATGTAGAAAATGCTTTTGCTTTATCTTATTCCTCAACAGACCTTAGGAAAGCAGCAACAATAGGAGTGGTGCCCAATACCGCGAACTTTTATTACCTGAAATTCACTGATCCTTCCAGACAGGGGAACAGTGCGAGAAACAATTGGGTGATTCTGCGTTATGCAGATGTTTTACTGATGCAGTCTGAAGCGATGAACCAGATCAACAGCGCTGATCCTAATAAATTTAATGGCATCAATGCGGTTAGAAACCGGGCCGGATTATTGCCTTTGAGCATGGTAACTACTCCAGGTAAAGACGAATTTGTAACCGCCCTTGTAGAAGAAAGAGGTTGGGAATTTGCAGCCGAAGGACAAAGGAGATATGATTTGCTAAGGCTGGGCAGAATGAAACAGCAGCAGCTGAAATTGCACAACATCGTTCTGGATGATAAATACCTGCTGATGCCGGTTCCGGAAACAGAAAGAACATTGAACCCAAACCTGAGTCAGAATACCGGCTTTTAAATAGACAGAATACCCGCTTTAAATAGATGAATATAGAATCCGGCGCTTTGTAGCCGGATTTTTTATGGTGTTAAAAAACGTAACACCTGGTTGCTCTTGTTTTTTTGTAATCCTTTTTATTGAGGTATAATCCAGCGGAAATCTCATGGCTTCCACTTCCATAGCCCTGAAGTTTGCCCAGGGAATAGTCATAGGAATAGCCAATTCTTAAATCTGGTGTCGCAAAGACCTCAGTGATCAGGCCGACAGAATTATTGGTCGGAAGATTCATCTGCAAATTATTGTTGTGCAGGTGATAACTGCCTCTGTAAAAACCACCGATCCATACGCGTTCTTTGATTAAAAAGAAGGCATTGAAATCAATAGAAGCAGGCCCTTTGAAATCATCTTTAACCAAAATGCTTGGTTTAATGTGTATTTCATCACTCAGTGGGAATAAAGCTCCGGCGGTCAGGTAAAAATGAGGTTTAGGTATAGGAACCAGAAAATTATCGTTTTGTTTGCCAGACATATATCTTGCAACGAGGTTGGTGGCAGAAATGCCTGCAAAATATTTCGTTCCGGAGTAATAAATGCCAAAACGGGCATCGGGGTAAGTATGTGTTTGCGACATATAAGGGGTTATCGCTCCATCTCCGGGGCTGATCTCGATGAGTTTGCTTCCGTTAATGCCCATCTGCATCATTCCTGCTGCGAGTCCAAAGGAAAGTGCTGAGCTTCCTTCCTCATTTAACCGGAGGTGGTATGCGTAATTGGCAAAGGCGGTGAGGCTGTTTTGCGCGCCGATCTGATCGTTGGCAATGATTAACCCAAGGCCTACATTGCCATCATAAAAGGAGCCATCAGCTGCAATGGAAAATGATTTTGGAGCTCCGGTAACACCTTGCCATTGCGAACGGTAGGAAGATTGAATATAGTAATCACCCTTTGTGCCGGCATAGGCAGGATTGATATGAAGCCCATTGAAGATGTATTGTGTAAACTGGCTATCCTGTTGGGCGATAAGTCCCTGATGAATGCTGAGAAACAGGAATAATAAAAAAACTTTTTTCATCTTGATAACTGAGTCATGTTAGGTTCTATTTTCCGCGGATAATGGTAATGAAACCTTTGTAAACCTCCCATTTGTTGGATGCAGATTTGATCTTCAATAAATAGAAGTAAGTGCCTTCATTCAATTGGCTGCCATCCCAGTCATTTTTATACCCTTTTTTGTCAAAGACCGTAGAGCCCCATCGGTTGAACATGGTGAGCTCATTGGCTTCAAAAAACTCGAGACCAGGGATGGTGAAGGTGTCGTTTAATCCATCTCCATTTGGGGTAAATACATTGGGAATCGTAATATTGGTGACCGATTTAAGATCGGTTGAGCTGTTGTTGCTCATATTAGGGTCCTGTTCATTCGCGCTTACCGTAGCGGTGTTGCTGATCATCCCGGGATTTAAAGCTTTGACCTTTATTCTGAGGTCTGCAGTCTGTCCATTTTCCAGTTTAACAATTTCCCATACAATGGTTTTGCTTCCCTGGTTGTAGTTCGCAAATCCGAGAGTAGGCCGGCCAAGATCTTCGAGGCTCAATTCATTGGGAAGTACATCCTGAACCTTGATCATATTTGCTGCACCTGCACCGTTATTCTTCACCTGAATAGTGTAATCAAAGGTGTTGTTGATGCTGACCCCTTTTGATTCAGATTGTTTTTTGATCATGACATCTGCACTAACCGAGCCGACCGGATCAGCAGTCAGGACGAGTGGAGGGGAGATGTCGGAAGCACAGCCCTCTGCGTTAAATGAAATGACGGTATAAGTACCGGGAGCGAATGCCTGGTATTCCTCCTGCGTGGCCCCTGGTATGGTTAATTCGTCTTTGATCCATTGATAAGATACCGCGCTCACAGAATTGGCCCGCAACTTTAAAGAAGATCCATTTGGGATATTCGCAGTGGCGGAACCGGAAGATTGCGCAAAGCATGCTGTTGCACTTAGCAACAGCATACCTGACACAAAACTTTTTTTTCTATAGGACATGTATTTATCAATCAATAGCCATTCCTGGCATTTATACAATTTGGTTAGGAAACGGTAATGGTTGGTGTTCCTGGTTTAGGTGCTACCGTGATGATCGTCGATTCTGCTTGTGTACAAGCTGTGCCGCCCGCCGATTTCAGTGTTTTTCCTGTTCCGCTTACATTGTATTTTACGTTCGAGGTAACGGTATAACTTGCAGGAGTGGTAGAAGTCATGTTGAATTTTTTCGAATCTGTACCATCCACAGCACCTGCGCCGGCAGTGGTGCCAATCCAGTCGTAGTCAAAAACTACTCCTGTTGGAAGCCCTGAAGCTGGGGTTGCCAATGAGCTCACTACGGTTTTTGTGGTATTTGTTGTTCCCGCGACACAATAAGATGTTGCTGCGGGGGTAACGGCTACCGTAAAAGTTGGCAACATATAAATATCGATCGCAGCGGAAACGTCACCCGTACAGGCCGCAGGGTCTGCACTGATCACATGGGCTACCCAAAAGTGTTCTCCGGCGGTGGTCATATCCGTACCGCCGGCAACGGTAAGGTCTGCGCTGCCTGCTGTTCCGGAGTAAGTGTTAGTGACAGCAGCAGAACCGCTGACAGGTGCTCCTACTGCATCTACTTTTTGCCAAACGACCTTATCTCCGGTGACAAGGGTGTAACTGCCGGTATAGGCAAGGGTAACTGATCCGGTCCCACATACATAAATGTCCGGTACTGCGGCAAAAACACCCATTGGTAAGATGAATAGTAAACAAAATGCCATTGCTAATCTGATTGTTTTACTTGTCGTTTTCATAATTTTAAGAGTTTGAATTTGGATAAATAGTTAAGAGGGTTATTGAGATAATATATGAGGCGCCCCGGGTTTGGGGTTCACTTTTAACTGGACATTTACCGCGTTGCTGCAACCGTCTGCTGTTAAGCTGAAGATATAGGTGACCGTAATTGCAGCATTAGTGGTATTGATAAGGGTTTCATTAATGGCACTGCTGAGGCCTGAGCCCGAAGCATTGCTGATGCCGGCAACTGTTGCACGGGTCCAGCTAAAGCTGGTGCTGCCCAGACTGCTGGTTGCGGTATAACTGAAGGGACTGCTGCTGCAAATAGCAGGTGTTAAGCTACTTGTCAGGGTAGGCAGAGGCTTTACAGTAAGGATAGTCGTAACCGAATTAGTACAGGTGGTAGTCGGATCTGTATAGGTGTAAGTGATGGTGCTGGTTCCGGCGGAAACGGTGCTCAGGATCCCTGTGCTGCTGTTTATAGTGGCTACTCCGGTAGCACTGCTGGACCACACTCCGCCGGTTGTGGTGCTGGCTAGTGTGGTGCTTTGATTTAAACAAATGCTGGTGGTTCCTGTAATTGGCGCTACCGTGGGGAGGGGATTAACCGTAACAACGGCTGGCAGCCTCAATGATTCTCCTGTACATCCGATTTTAGCAGTCGCTGCGTAATAGGTAGTCGTTGTACTTAATGCAGGCGTCGTGAAACTATTGCCAGTAAAAACAAGGGTACCACTGGCATCATACCAGAGGGTTTGGTTTCCTGAAGGAGCAGTCGCAATTAATGTAGCGGTGGAATTCGCACAAATAGTTGCGTTTTGAACCGTAAATACCGGGCTGGCACTGGTTCTTTGAACTTCATGAACATGTAAGGTAACCAGAAGCCCTACTACGGCACTATAATTTATAGAAAGCCTGTCGAAGGGGAGGGTAGGCTTAACAGAAACGGTAATTGGCGCTCCCGTATTAAAAAGTCCGAGTAGGTCAAGGCTTAATACAGCACCGAGATTAGTCGTCCAGACAGGTGTCGTATTGCTGCCATTGTAGGCATTTACTGTTATATTACTAAGTAAGCCAAGACTTAATACTGAGGGCGGGATGGAAAGGGTTGCCTTTACTTCGTCGTTTGTAACCGATGGGCCCGAGAAATAAAAGCTCTGTTCAACGGTACTTAACAGGAGGGAAGGAGTAATGTCTGAATAGGTGGCCAAATTACCATCTATTGCATTTGATGAATTAACAACTGTTCCATTTCCAGACCATGAAGTCCCTATTGCTGATCCACAGTCGGCGGTATTCGATGTGCTGTAAAAGGCATAAAATACATTTGCACTAGCTGTTTCAGCGGGAGCACCTAAAAGCCCGCCACCAGCTCCGGTTACGATAAGGCGAACCTGATTGAATACGCTGGTTGCATAAACCCCGATATATTGAGTGCCATCTCCTGCTACTAAATTGTAAAAAGTTGAACCAGTGGCAGCAGTAGAATTATTGTAGGCTACTGCGGTAACAGAACTGGCTATTGAGGGAAGCGTTATTGCGGAGACTTTTATAAATACGACTGTATTTGAAGGAACATTGGATGCAAATTGTAAATTGATATACACCGAAACCGCAGATCCACCCAATGCGCCTGTTGTTCCGGTAGCAGAAAGATTCGCAGGCGTTGATCCTGCCGGAGGAGTTGTAGTACTGGCTCCTCTGACATTCGCCAGACCGGTAACCGTCCCTGTTCCACCTTGTGTGCTCAATGTGGCATAAGTTCTCAATTGCCCTTTTGCCATATTCCCTCCTCCAGCCACTAACATTAAAGTCAGTAGCAACCAAAAATAACCGGTAAATCTATTTTTCAGTCTGAACAAGAGCATAGTAAGCGGCAATTATGGCTGTTTTAAATGCGCCTGAGAGCGTCAAAACAGTCAATTGGTTTTTTATTACCTCAAACTTAGGCCAGAACAGGGGCTTAATTTCTGTTCATATTGTTCATTTTTGCTGGTATTATTGATGCTTTTTTTATTCAAAAAACATCAAATCAATGTTGTTTGCGCCTTTAATCATTAATTGGTCAAGGTTTTTTGCTTTTTATGAAAAAATATTCATTCTGTTCAGGGTTTTTGTAATAATATTCGATACTTTTTTGGACATTCATTCGATCAAATTCTAAGGCAATACCAGAAACATAAGATTAGCGTTGGCTATCCAATAGCTGAGAAGTATACGACAAAGGGCATCCGGTTCCGGATGCCCTTTGTGGCTAAGCCCTCTTCTTAAGAATCGGGATTTATGTTATTTAATTAGCTGTCCAGCAAGGCTGCTGCAGCATCATCTAAGAACCAGGTTACACTTCCATCAATTGGTTGGATCAATTGTGTAGGGTATAATTTGGTGTTCTTTTTCTTATCCTCAATGACATGTTTTACGGCATTGGCCTTGTTTTCTCCAAAAACCAGGAAGGCAATGTTTCTTGCTTTGTTGATCAGTGGAGCGGTAAAGCTGATGCGGTAAGTAGATAACTTCTCTACAAATACAGAATCAACTTCTACTTCCTTGCTGTTTAAGATCGAAGTTCCGGGAAAGAGGGAAGCTGTATGTGCATCATCACCCATTCCTAAAAGGATCAGGTCGAAATTTAGATCTGAACCCTTGAAATGCGCGTTGATTGCTTTTGTGTACTCAATAGCCGCCTTTTCAGGAGCCAGGGTAGTGTCTACATAGAAAATCTGATCTTCAGGAATCTCCAGCAGGTCAAGCATCGCATTTTTTGCCATCAGGCCATTGTAACTCTCATGAGTCGGCATCACATTGCGCTCATCTCCAAAAAAGAAATAGACTTTAGTCCAGTCGATCTTTTCTTTATAGGTTGTTGCCAGCGAATGATACAATGCCTTTGGAGAGTTCCCCCCGGTTAATACGAAGTTGAAAATGCCATGTTCTTCAATCGCTTTATTCGCAATTGCCACAATGTAATCAACAAGATCTTCCTGTAATTCTTCCTGGGTTTTATAAATCAATAAGTTCATCACGAGTTGTTTTTATTGTCAAGAGGCCAATCCTAAAGCTGTACACGACCGCTTTAAGATTAGCCTCTTAAAAAATTTTATTTTTTAATCCTTGTTCAATGGTAAAGTAAACCAATGGAAACCATCTCTGGCGATCAGCGCTTCTGCATCTTCAGGACCCCATGAATCTGCAGTATAGTTAGGGAAGCTCAATGATTTTTTAGTCTCCCATGCATGTACAATCGGCATCAATAATTCCCAGGCACTTTCTACCTGATCCGCACGCATAAACTGTGTCTGATCTCCGGTCATCACATCCAATAACAAGGTTTCATAAGCTTCCGGTGCCTGCGCGGTATAAGTTCCTTTATAATCGAAAACCATGTCTACAGGATTTAAGACCATGTCCAGTCCAGGTCTTTTCGCCTGAACCTGCAAACGGATACTCATTTCCGGCTGGATGCTGATGATCAGCCTGTTTTGTTGCCAGTGTTCGGTTACGCCAGAAGGGAAAACCTGATGAGGCACATCTTTAAACTGAATGGTGATCAATGAAGAAGTCTGGAATAAACGCTTTCCTGTACGTACATAGAAAGGAATTCCCTGCCATCTCCAGTTGTCTACAAAGAATTTAATTGCAGCAAAGGTTTCTGTATTTGAATCCGGATCAACGCCATTCTCATGGCGGTATCCCGGTACTTCTTTACCCTCTACCCATCCTTTGGTATACTGTCCGCGGACGGTGCTAAACCTGATGTCTTCCGGACTGAAAGGACGCATTGCCTTCAATACATCTACTTTTTTATTTCTGATCTCATCCGCATCAAAGTTAATCGGAGTTTCCATTCCAATTAAACAAAGCAATTGAAGCAGGTGATTCTGGATCATGTCTCTCAACGCACCGGCACCTTCATAGTAACCACCTCTATCACCCACACCCAATTGCTCCGTTACAGAGATCTGTACGTGGTCAATATAGGTCCTGTTCCAAAGTGGCTCCAGGAAGGAGTTGGCAAAACGGAAGGCCATGATGTTTTGAACCGTTTCTTTGCCCAGATAATGATCGATGCGATAGATTTGTTTCTCGGTAAAGATACTGGTCAGGATACTGTTGAGTTCTCTTGCGGTTTCCAGATCTCTTCCAAAAGGTTTTTCAATCACGATTCTGCAATTGTCTTCCTCTCCGGCAAGGTCATATTCTGAAATGCATTTGGCAATCAGCGGAAACAGGTTCGGTGCTACCGCAAGGTAGTACAGGACTTGTGTATTCTGACCAAATTCTTCCTTGTACTTCTCAATATTGGTTTTTAAAACGCCAAAAGTTTCCGGAGCTTCTACATCAACCGGGCTATAATGAATATGTTCTGCAAATTTGCTCCACTTTTCTTCCTTCACCTTACCGGATCTGGAGAAGCTGTTTACGCCTTCCATCAATGTTTTTCTGAAGTCATCATCAGTAAGCTTCTTTCGGGCTGTACCAATGATCGCATATTTTGCCGGCATAAAGCCATCAGAATACAGATTGTAAAGTGCAGGCGCAAGTTTGCGCAAATTTAAATCACCGGTACCACCAAAAATGACGATTATGGTTGGATTGAGGTTGATGCTTGTTTTCATTGTTGTGAATTTGTGTCTTTAGTTCACTGGGGTTATTTATAAATTGTCTGAATTCCAGTCTGCGTGAAATATTCCTTCGCTGTCTGTACGTTCAAAAGTATGTGCGCCAAAAAAGTCTCGCTGCGCCTGCGTTAAGTTCAACGGTGAATTTGCTGTTCTTAACGAATCATAATAGGTTAGGGCAGAGGCAAAACACGGTACGGCAATACCATGATTGATTGCAGTAACCACCACATTTCTTGTTCCTGGAATGATGTCTTTCAACTGTTGCTGAATGCTTTCATCGGAATAAAGGTGAGGTAGTTGAGGTTGTTTTTTATAAGCCTGATAAATATCTTCCAGCAATACTGCCCTGATGATACATCCTCCACGCCAGATCTGAGAGATCTCCTGTAGGTTCAGCTCATATTTATATTCTATAGAAGCCTGATTTAATAAATGTAAACCCTGTGCATAAGAAGTGATCATGGCAAAATAAAGCGCCTGCTCTAAATGAACGATAAATTCTTCCGGGTTGTCAATTTTTAGAGAAGGATGAGGTAAAGCTTTGTCAAGTGCTACCCTTAAATCTTTAAATTTAGAAAGATCTCTGGCACTTACCGATTCATTGATGGTAGGAATTGGCAACTGAAGATCCATAGAAACCTGGGAAGTCCATTTTCCGGTTCCTTTAGATTTTGCCTGGTCCTTGATCACATCAATCAGGAAACCTCCGGATTTTTCATCCTTTACTTTGAAAATATCTCTGGTTACTTCCAATAGAAACGATTTCAAACGGCCATTGTTCCATTTTTCAAATACCGCATAGATTTGCTCGTTGTTGTAACCCAGGCTGTTTTTCAACAGGTCATAAGTTTCCGCAAGGATTTGCATCATGCTATATTCAATGCCATTGTGCACCATTTTAACAAAATGTCCGGAAGCTCCGGGGCCAATATAAGCCACACATGGATCACCATTCACTTTTGCAGAAACTGCTTCAAGAATTGGCTTCACCGCTTCGTAAGCCGCTTTATCACCACCAGGCATCATGCTAGGTCCGAACCTTGCACCTTCTTCACCGCCGGAGATGCCCATTCCGAAGAAATGGATCCCCTGATCAGCCAGTTCTAAGGAGCGTCTGGTGGTATCTGTGAAATGTGAGTTTCCACTGTCAATGATCAGATCACCCTTGTCCAATAAAGGAAGAAGTTCCTGGATGACGCTGTCTACAATCGGTCCTGCGGGTACCAAAAGAACGATTCTTCTTGGTAATTCCAGGCTTTGGATGAAATCTTCAAGGACAGCATAACCTTTCAATTGATGTGCTTTTCCGTCCTCTTCCAGCTTCTTTAACATGTCCTGACTCTTATCATAACCTGTTACTGAGTAGCCATTGTCGGCCATATTAAGCAATAAATTGCGGCCCATTGTGCCCAGGCCAATCATTCCTAAAGTGTACTTGTTCATTATCTGCTATTTATTTTTTAGGGTGTGTGGTGAATACATGAAACTTCTCTTCCAGGTCCCATAATTTTGCACCACCCTTGATTCCGTCTTTATTGGAAACAAGCTTGATGTTATGGTCTAATGGGAAATTAATCTCTTTGGAGTTGCCACCACCGATATATAGGGTATCGTAGTTAAATACGGTTTTGTAAATTTCAATCACGCGTTCCAGGCGCTCATTCCATTCTTTTTTTCCTTGTTTCTCAAAGGCTTTATTGCCAAGGTAATCATCGTAATCCTTGGTTTTGGTGATCGGAAGATGCGCGAGCTCAAGATGTGGAAGCAGGTCTCCGTCAAATACTAAAGCAGTACCGAAACCGGTTCCGACAGTAAAGACAATCTCAAAGCCTTTTCCGGATACAATTCCAAGTGCCTGCTGATCCGCATCATTGATCAGGCGGACCGGTTTCCCAAAGGTATCGCTGATCTGTTGTGCCAGGTCTACATTGGTCCACTTGTTTTTTGCCAGATTTGGTGCGGTTTGCACTATGCCACATTTTACGTAACCGGGAAAGCCAATAGAAATTTTCTCGAAAGGAAGGTCTAGCGTCGCCACCAGCTCCTTAATAGATTTGATGACTTCCTCCGGACTGGAGTTTTTGGGAGTGGGAAGTTTTTTGAATTCGGAAAGCTGTTCACCCTTAGGGTCTAAAATACATGCTTTGATGCTTGTTCCACCGATATCGATGGATAAAATATTGCTGTTTTTCTGTTCTTCAGGCATGTAGAATTGGTATAAAGATAACCCGGTGTATTAATAACACTCAAAATAACAAAAAATCGGTCATTTAAAGATGCTAAACCTCAAGATAATACAATAAAAAAACATTACTCCCTGTTTATCGGTGTCTTAAGCGTGTGGGGCTGGTTAGTGTCCCCATGAGCAATTGCTAAATTTCACGCTTGCTCTTCTTCTGACCGGAATTGATTTTTTCCTTCAATTTCCGGACTGAAACCCAAACAACGCAAAAACCTCCGTATGCGGTATATATCTTATCGCTTTCTATTGTACCAGGATCGAGGAGGAGCAAAGTGGTGTACATCAGTTTTGTACCACCACAAAGGGAAGTTGTGGCAAAAAATACAGCTCCTATTTCCTCCAGATTGACTTCATGAAACCGCTTTTGATAAATGCTGGCCATCAGATAAACCAAGAGCAATACTCCTCCCAAAAGTAGAACGGTAAAAGTATTTATCCCGATAATCAATTTAAGATTTCTCTTTTGTTTCGGTTCCCGATGGATCTTTATAGATGGATTTATAACTCCAATACCCCATACAGGAAGAACCGATTAACCCGGTAATCAGCAGAGGCCAGATCCCGAATTCCATTCCTAACATTGACGCACCCATAAAGCCGATAAAGGCTTGTTCAATCACCTTACAAATATCATCAAAGGCATTCCTGGAAGACCCTTGACTTGTATTTTTATCATTCATCTTTGAATTGGTTTAATGTCTTCCTCAAAACTACATCTATTATTTTACTAAAACAACTTTAAAATAAAGTTTAAGTTAATTAAAATGTGTAATTAGGTTTTTTAAACAATTTAAATGATAAATGCAGGTGTTTTAGAAACAAGAGATGGCCACCCGGGTGTCATCAGGGAGAAAGGTCAGCGCTTGTCTAATGCCCGCCTGATCTCGGTATACAGCAATCCGCTTCCACCTCCAAAATGATAAACAACAGGAACCTCCGGATGCTGTTGTTTCAGTTCAGCTTCCAGTAGTTGTTCGCGCTCCGGCGCTAAACCTGCGCCAATGAGCACGAGGTCATAAGGCCTGGCGGCAAAACTAACCATGGCCTCCTCCGGAGAAGCAACCGCAGTTCCTGTCATCTCTTCCCCCTTGTCAATCAACCGGATGATGGTTGCCGAAATCTCCGGATGACAGCATACCACTAAAATCTCTATCTTTTTCATGACCTTAATAATTCATTGGAACTTCCATCAGCAAAATTTCTGCTGCTGTTGATGTTTCCACATCAATTGATCCGGTTTCCCACAACCCATAGCCATCCCGTTCTTCTAATTCCTGTCCGTTTATTTTTATTGAACCCTTAATCACGAAGACATAAATACCGTTTTCTTTATTTCTTAAGGGATGTGTTAGTTTAATGCCGGCTTCAAATTTTCCGATATTAAACCAGGCATCCTGGTAGATCCAGACACTGTCGGCCTCTTTTTCCGGAGATAAAATCTGGGTAAATTCATTGGGCTTTAACAAAGCATCATACCGTTTTTGCTGATACCTTGGACTCACATTTCTTTGATTTGGAAATAACCAGATCTGAAGGAATTTCACGGGCTGATCAGGGTTCTTGTTGAACTCTTTGTGATAGATTCCTGTTCCGGCACTCATTACCTGGATCTCTCCGGGTTCAATAATGGCCACATTTTGCATGCTGTCTTCATGTTGTAAGGAACCTTCCAGTGAAATAGAGATGATCTCCATATTGTCGTGCGGATGTTCTCCAAATCCCCCTCCTCCATCTACAATGTCGTCATTTAAGACCCTTAATGCACCGAATTGTACACGATCAGGATCGTAATTTATTCCGAAGCTAAAGGTTTGAAAACTTTTTAACCAGCCATGATCTGCAATGTTGCGGGTATTGGCTTTATGTAATATCGTCTGTGCCATAATTTTATATCGATGAGGTTTTATAAATGAAAGACCATTTTCCGGGCCAGTTCCAGTTCCGGGTTACTGATGGTATGAACCCTTCCAGGGTAAATCTTTACCTGGACATCTGCGTTCATTTCCTTCAGGATTGCCCCGCTTTCTTCTACTCTGGATACCGGAACATGAGGGTCAGGATTTCCAGTGCTGATGAATACAGGCGTTTGCATAAAATCGCCTGTATACTTAGAACGGTCAATGGTCTCGCCAATCAGGCCACCGGTAAAGGCAATGGCTCCACCATACCGGGCTGCATTCCTGCTGATGTATTCCAAAGTCAGACAGGCGCCCTGGGAAAAGCCTGCAAAAAACACCTTGTTTAAAGGAATTCCATTGGCAACAATTTCAGCAACGAGGTCGCCGATCAGTTCCAAAGCAGAATCCAGTGCAGGCTGATTTTCATTTTCCGGCGCCATAAAGCCATAAGGATACCAGCTGTGGTTGCTTGCCTGAGGGGCAAATAAAGCGGCGTCATTTACCTTTAAATGTTGATTTAATTGGATGATGTCTGCCGCAGAAGCACCACGGCCGTGTAAAAATACAATGGCTTTATCTGCGTTTTCCATTGGAACTCCGGACGTGATGATATTTTTCTGATGTGTATACATATTAGCTTAATTTTGGTAAAATGCCTTCAATCATTACCCTGTTACTTTCGTATTGTGCAGGCAATTTCAGGTTGGTTCCCAATTCTTCTAAAGACTCATCAACAGTGAAACCAGGATTGTCTGTTGCCAATTCAAAAAGTACGCCTCCAGGTTCGCGGAAGTATAAAGAATAGAAATAGTTGCGGTCAATTTTTTCCGTGATGTTCAAACCCAACGCCACAATTTTATCTCTGAAATACATCAACGTCTCCTCGTCTTTAACGCGGAAGGCAACATGGTGTACCGAACCACCGGCAACATGTCCGACAGCTTCTCCGGGAGCTTCCACTAAATCTACGATTGCCGCATGTTCCACGGTATCGGTAATGAAGCGGGATCTGTTCACTTCGGTTTCCTGTAAGCGATACCCCAATACCTGTGTTAAAATAGCGGCTGTTGCTTCCATTTTATTGGTGGTAATGGTAATGTGGTGAAATCCATGAACCGCATTTTCTTTGCTGACTTCTTTAGTTTCCCATTGTACCCGGCTGTCCGGAGTTTTTGCTTCTGTCAATTCAAATTTTAATCCGTCAGGATCCAGGAAGGTTAAATACCTTTCTCCGAATTTTACCGCAGGTTTATTATAGATAACGTTGTTTTTTTCTAATCTGTCTTGCCAGAAATCAAGGCTTCCTGCAGGTACACTGTAACCAATTTCAGTGACTTGTCTGCTGCCTCTTCTGCCGGTTCCGATTCCTTCCCATGGGAAGAAAGTCAAAATGCTTCCCGGAGTTCCCTGTTCATCTCCGTAATAGAAATGGTAAGTATGGGGATCATCGAAATTAACGGTTTTTTTAACCAACCTTAATCCCAATATCCGGGTGTAAAAATCATAATTCTTTTTTGCGTTTCCTGCGATGGCGGTAATGTGATGAATACCTAAAATTTCGTTTTTCATAGCTCAATTATTAATTACAACACAAAATTACAGCTTAGGTTTCTGCGAAATCTTACCATATCGTAAGAAATAACTTTTTTGTATCTTTAAGAATGTCATGATAATTTCATAACTATTATTGAAGAATTAAATTTTAACGAATCCTCCATAAGTTTGTCTTTCGCAAAAGTTCATCTTAATGAAAAAGAATTACATATCCAATTCGTCCGAATCTGTTAGAATGTTTAAGAGTTCACTATTAGAGGGCTTGTCTAAAGTTCCCTATTTTGTTCCCTTAATTGTATTCATTCCTGTGATCGGATATTTTTGCTGGCAATCATTTGTGATCAACAGCCCGCTCACCGCAATAGGGCAGATTTTGCTGGGCCTTTTTATATGGACCTTAATTGAATATGTGATGCACCGCTTTGTGTTTCACTTTTATCCAAAGTCGGAATGGGGCAAAAGAATTCATTTCATCTTTCATGGGGTACATCATGATTATCCGAATGATGCACACAGGTTGGTGATGCCGCCATCAGCAAGCATTCCTTTGGCTACCGCTTTTTACTTTCTTTTCCGGGTCTTTATTCCGGTAAGTATGCTGGACGGTTTCTTTTGTGGATTCATATTTGGCTATCTCGTGTACGACATGACCCATTATATGTTACATCACGCGAAATTTACGGCTCCCTTCTGGAAAAAGCTAAAACAACACCACATGTTACACCATTACGATGATGCAACCAAAGGTTATGGTGTGACTTCTGATTTGTGGGATAAAGTTTTTGGTTCTGAACTTTCGAAGAGAGAACCGAAGAAGTCATAGCGTAAATTTTCTAAGCCTTCTATACCGTCTTCTGATCCATCCTGGCATATCCTGATTTCGTAAAGCGTAATAACGGTGTTTTACTGTGCTGCTATTGTGTTCAGCATGCCTCTACTTGTTAATCGGCATTACCAGGGGCTCTGATAGGGGATGCTAGGGCCTTGCTTAGGCTGATCGCCCTTTTAACACGGTTTATTGCCTTATAATTAGCTTCAATTAAGCATAAATGAATATAGGATGACTGTGATCGGATAAGTGTGACAGATTAAATAAATTTCTTTCAGTTATTGTTATTTTGTGATATTAATGTTAAATTAGGTTAAAACAATTAATCTAATCATTATGGCATTATTACCGTATGGACCTTATGGACCACTAATAGGCAAAGTTGGAAAATTGGTTTCCTATATTTTAAATGGGCAGGTGGTTACCCGGACCATTGGTCATAAACGTACCAGGCATAGTCATAAACAACTGGCAAATTATCAGGCAATGGCTGTGACCATGGATCTTTTAGGTCCTATGACCCCTTTTATCAACTCGAGTTTTGAAATTGAAGCAAGGGGGACGGTTAAAAATCAGCATAACCTGGCTACTTCTTACAACAAAAAACAAGCATTAAAAGGCGAATACCCTAACATTCGTGTAGATTATAGCAAAGTTGTGCTCAGTTATGGCGATTTAGCAGTTGCAGAAAATCTGAAAATGGCCAAAACCGAGGCTGGTGTGCAAATCAGCTGGGATGTCAATGGCGGACGGGCAGAGGATATCGTGATGGTAATGGTTTATCATCCCGGGAAGGGCTTGTATCGTGGCAGCATTAATGCTTGCCGCAGGGATGCCGGGAGTTATTTCGTTCCTGTTGTGGAGAAAGAAGATCTGGAGCAGCAGATGGAAGTTTACGCCTGCTTTAAATCGGCGGATGGGAAAAAAATCTCTAACAGTGTGTATCTGGGAAACTTCAATGGGGAGGCGGATGGTCCTGAAGAACAGGAGAAACAAGAAAAATATCTGTTGGTAAAAAAACGGTTTGATCAGGTTTCAGCCGAGTATTTCCGGCTTCAGACACTCGAAAAGGGCATGAGTACCCGTACCAAAGCCTTTCGGAATTTAGAAAAAGAGTATCAGGTACTCCAGCAGAAACTGCAACATATGCCTGGGAAACCCGGTTAAACGCGGTCTTCGATACCCGACCAGAAAATGTTTATTGGGCCGGATCTACGTAGAAATGCCAAAAAAGCTTAACATTTTGGCAATTAACGCCAATTTTATAAATGAAATTCGCCCTTTCTTTGAAAAGGGTGCCTTTAGCTTATTTAATGGTGCTTCATACCGGACAGATCATGGAGATAAATTTTTTAAAAGGCAAAGCTTGCCACCGCTTAACGTTTATTATAGGTTGTACCATTGCTCTTGGCTTACCGCAAAGAGGAAAGGCGCAGTTATTTACAGATAAGAATTACGTAAAGATCAGTCCGGCAGACAAAGAAGCCGATATCATCAGAAAAGCAGCAAATGTAACGCCTTCCCCACGACAACTCAGATGGCAACAGCTGGAACTGACAGCTTTCATTCACTTTGGAATCAATACGTTTACCAATAAAGAATGGGGTGATGGTACTGAAGATCCTAAAATATTTAACCCGGAAGAACTCGATGCCCGTCAGTGGGTAAAGGTTTGTAAAGATGCCGGCTTTAAACAAATCATTCTGACCGCGAAACACCACGATGGATTCTGTCTGTGGCCAAGTAAATTTACGGAGCATTCTGTTAAGAATAGTCCATGGAAAGGCGGAAAGGGAGATGTGGTAAAGGAAGTCGCTGAAGCTTGTAAAGCGTTTGGTATTGGATTTGGAATTTACCTTTCTCCATGGGACCGCAATTCCACCTATTTCGGAAGCATGCAATACAATGATTATTTCATCAATCAGCTGACAGAACTGCTGACACAATATGGACAGATTGATGAAGTTTGGTTTGATGGCGCAAACGGAGAAGGACCAACAGGAAAAAAACAGGTTTATGAATATAGCCGCTGGTATAATCTGATCCGTAAACTGCAGCCCTTAGCCACAATCGCGGTTTCCGGGCCGGATGTAAGGTGGGTAGGTACAGAAACCGGATACGGAAGAGAAACGGAATGGAGTGTGGTTCCGGGGGATCAGATGATCCCTGAAGCGATCGCGGCAAACTCCCAAAAGGATGCAGATTTCGCCCCACGCGACCTCATGTCGAATGACCTTGGCAGCAGGGAGAAAATTGCCAAAGCAAAGAGCCTGGTATGGTACCCTGCAGAAATAGATGTGTCTATCCGTCCGGCTTTCCAGCACAGTGGGATCCGAAGCTTGGAATTCACGTGACTTGAAGTCGCGGC
>JADMIO010549020.1_pt1 | contig 33604 bp, 31 predicted proteins | sample 8958161 | NCBI WGS metagenome assembly JADMIO01 (sample SAMN16585339, study PRJNA669376) | soil metagenome | isolation source: Crop rotation soil | place: USA: Cullars Rotation, Alabama | collected 2011 | reverse complement strand
GCCGCGACTTCAAGTCACGTGAATTCCAAGCTTCGGATCCCACTGTGCTGGAAAGCCAAAGAGCAACAGCACGCTGGCGACGAAGACCAGCGTTGCAGCGATGTGCGAACGCGCCGCCGGGTTCACCAGGGTTCTCCTGTGCCATGCAACGCAAGACCCGTGAGGCAGCGCGCCCGATGCTCGCTGCCGCCGCCGGGTGACACGCTCTGGCCGCCAAGCCGCAGTCCGTAGCGTTCGCCGCGCGCATGCGCCGCGACGATCCACGCTGACAACTGCTCCAGTCGTTGTTCGACCTCACCCGGCACGGTGGCGAAGTCGAAGGTGCGTTGATGCGCAGACGGCGATTGATAGGTCTTCACCAGCAGGCCGCGGCCGCGTGCGTAGGCACCCCATGCCACCTGTCGGGGCGAGTCGCCGCTGCGAAACTCGCGCAGGCCCGCCCATTCCTCGTCGCCGGCGCGGTGCAGGGCGGTGGCACTCCCGCCGCTCGCGGTTTCGGGCGGCGCTTCGTGACGCCCGCGCGGCACGGGCCAGGCCAGCAACGAGGCCTTCACATGCACATACGTCCAGGCACGAAACAGGCCGAATGGAAATGCCGTCGATAGCTTGAGACGGTCTACCGTGAGGCGACCGCGCCGAACCAACGACAGCGACACATCCGCTCTGGCGCTGGCGCGCGCCGGAACGTCCGCGGAGGCGCGCGCGCTCCCCTCGACTTCGCAGTCGAGGCCGATGCGCGCCGTATCGGCGGCATTTTCCAGCGTGAGCAGCAGACGGCCGTGTTCGCCGACAAAGGCGTCGACACTGGCCACCGCACGCAGGTTCACACCGACGAGATTGCGATGCGTGAGATGCATCGCAATCATCCCGAAACCGGCCAGCAGGAACGTGAGCAGCAGCGCGATGCTGTTGGTGTAGTTGAGACCGGCCAGCAACATGACGAACGTCAGCGCCGCGAACGCGAGACCTGCGCGAGTCGGCAGGATGTACACGCGTCGCGCGGCGATGCTGACCGGCAAGCGGTCCTCGCCCTGGCGGCGTCGGGCCCAGGCCGCGAGGCGGCGGCGCAGTGTTGCCTTGAGGGAGCCGCTCAAGCGCACGCCGGCAGCATCGGGCTATCTACACCGGAACCGGTACGCCGCGGCTGAGCTCGGCGATGAACGCGGCATGATCCGCCGCGGTCGCGACGCCCGCGCGCTCGAGGCGATGCCCGGCCACCGCCGCGAACACCGCCTGCACATCCTCCGGAAGCACCATGTCGCGGCCCGCGAGCATGGCCCAGGCACGCGCCGCGCGCACCAGGCCCTGGCCGGCGCGCGGGCTGAGGCCCAGCAGCACGTCGGTGCGCTGGCGCGTGCTCGCGATCAGCGTCTGCACATAGGCGAGCAGCGCGGGCGCCACGTGCACGGCCTGGGCCGCGGCCTGCAGCTCGCGCACACCTTCGGGATTCAGCGCCGGCTGCATGCCGGTCAGCAGGTCGCGCCGGTCGCCTTCGCCGAGCAGCGCGCGTTCGCTGGCCGCATCGGGATAGCCCAGCGAGATACGCATGAGGAATCGATCGAGCTGTGACTCCGGCAGCCGGAAAGTGCCCAGCTGCTCGAACGGGTTTTGTGTCGCCACGACGAAGAAGGGATCGGGCAGACGGTAGGTAGTGACATCCACGCTGACCTGGCGCTCCTCCATGGCCTCGAGCAATGCGCTTTGCGTCTTCGGGCTGGCGCGATTGACCTCGTCGGCCAGCAGCAGCTGCGTGAACATCGGGCCCTTGCGGAACGTGAAGCTGCCGCTGCCGGCGTCGAACACCGACACGCCGATGATGTCCGCGGGCAGCAGGTCGCTCGTGAATTGCACGCGCTGCCACGCGAGCCCAAGCACGTGCGCCAGCGCGTGCGCGAGCGTGGTCTTGCCGACGCCGGGCACGTCTTCGATGAGCAGGTGACCGCGTGCCAGCAGGCAGGTCAGCGCGAGACGCACCGCGTCGGGTTTGCCGAGAATCACCTGGTCGAGCGCCGCGAGAGCGGCGATGAGCGCGGGATTGGAAGAGGTTTTCACGGGCCGACTATAGCTCGATGAATGGCTCTATGAACGGCGCGCCGGACGGCCCTCGATGCTCAGCTTCCGCCCAGGCGTCGGACTTTCTCGAGCTGCTGGCGGAGGCTGGCGTTCTGGGCCTCGAGCTCCGCCATGCGCGCGCGATCGGCGGCGACCACGTCCGGCGGCGCATTTCGCACGAAATTTTCATTGCCCAGCTTCGCCTTGAGTTTTCCGAGGTCCGCGTCGTTCTTCGCGATGCGTTTGTTCAAACGCTCGATCTCGGCTTTCGGGTCAATGAGGCCCGCCATGGGTACGAGCAGTGTGAGCTCGCCGAGAATGGCGGTCGCGGCTTCCGGCGCGGCGTCGCGAGCGTCGAGCACCGTGACCGACTCGAGTCCGGCGAGCCGTGAAAGGTAGGACAGATGTTTGTCGACGAGGGCGCCCTCGCGCGCCTGCGCGTTCTGCAGCAGCAGGGGAATCCTGCGCGAAGGCGCGATGTCCATCTCGCCGCGGATCTGGCGCACCGCGAGAATGAACTGCTGCATCCAGCTCACTTCGATGTCCGCTTCCGCGTCGGCGGCGTAATCCGCGGCACTCGGGTACTTCGTCTGCATCACGCTGTCGACCGACTGCCGATTGGCGCGCGAGTTTTGCGCGGCCAGCAGCGGAGCGGCGAGCGGATGCACGCGCTGCCAGATTTCCTCGGTGATGAATGGCATCAACGGATGCAGGGCGCGCAGCAGCGCTTCGAGCATCGTCACCAGCGTGCGGCGCGTACCGCGCTTCTGGGCGTCGGTCGTGGTGTCGCCCTGCAGGACTGGCTTGGTGAGCTCGAGGTACCAGTCGCAGAACTGGTACCAGGTGAATTCGTACAACGCCGTCGCCGCGAAATCGAAACGATAGTCGGCGAGCGCGCTTTCCACCTGCGCGAGCGTCGCGGCGAACCGCGACATGATCCAGCGATCGGCCACCGACAGCTCCGCCTCGCCGGCGAGATCTCCCTGACCCGATTCACCTTCGACCGTCATCAACACGAAGCGCGCGCCATTCCACAGCTTGTTGCAGAAGTTGCGATTGCCACCGACGCGGCCGAGATCGAAGTTGATGTCGCGCGAGGGTCCGGCCAGCGATGCGAACGTGAAACGCAACGCGTCGGTGCCGTAGGCCGCCATGCCTTCGGGAAACTGCTTGCGCGTCGCCTTCTCGATCTTTTCCTTCATGTGCGGCTGCATGAGGCCGCTGGTGCGCTTGGCGACGAGCGAGGCAATGTCGATGCCGTCGATGAGATCGAGGGGATCGATGATGTTGCCTTTGGCCTTGGACATCTTGTCGCCGTTCTCGTCGCGGATGAGCCCGGTGATGTACACGTCCCTGAACGGCACTTCGCCCATGAACTTCAGGCCCATCATGATCATGCGGGCAACCCAGAAGAAGATGATGTCGAAGCCGGTGACCAGCACGCTCGTGGGATAGAACTTCTCGAGCGCCGGCGTCTTGTCCGGCCAGCCAAGCGTGGAGAACGGCCACAGTGCCGACGAAAACCAGGTGTCGAGCACGTCTTCGTCCTGGCGCAGCGGGGTGTCGCCGAGGGAGTGCTTCCTGCGCACCTCGGCTTCGTCGCGACCCACGTAGATCCTGCCGTCACCGTCGTACCAGGCCGGAATGCGATGCCCCCACCAGAGCTGACGGCTCACGCACCAGTCCTTGATGTTGCGCATCCATTCGTAATAGGTCTTGGACCAGTTCTCCGGCACGAAGCGGATGCGGCCGTCTTCGACGGCCTTCAGTGCGGGCCCGGCCAGCGGCGCGATCTTCACGTACCACTGATCGGTGAGATAGGGCTCGATGACCGCGCCGGTGCGATCGCCGCGCGGCACCTTCAGCTTGTGAGGCTCTATCTTCTCGATGAGGCCCGCGGCTTCGAGCTCGGCGACGATCTGCTTGCGCGCGACGAAGCGATCCAGCCCGCGGAAGCGCTCGGGTGCGTTCTCGTTGAGCTTCGCGTCGGGCGAGAAGATGTTGATCTGCGGCAGCGAATGCCGCTGGCCCATCTCGTAGTCGTTGAAGTCATGGGCCGGCGTGATCTTGACGGCGCCCGTGCCGAAAGCGGCATCGACGTAGGAATCGGCGATAACCGGGATGGTGCGGCCGGTCAACGGCAGCTCCAGTTTCTGGCCGAGCAATGCCCGGTACCGTTCATCGTCCGGGTTCACGGCCACGGCCGTGTCGCCTAACAAAGTTTCGGGACGGGTCGTGGCAACGACCACGTGTCCGCTGCCCCCGGCGATGGGATAGCGGATGTGCCAGAGCGAGCCTTGCTCCTCTTCGGACAGCACTTCGAGATCGGACACCGCGGTGAGCAGCACCGGATCCCAGTTCACGAGCCGCTTGCCGCGGTAAATAAGCCCTTCATCGTGCAGGCGCACGAACACTTCGGTGACGGCGCGTGAAAGTTCCGGATCCATCGTGAACTTGTCACGTGACCAGTCGACCGAGGTGCCGAGGCGGCGCATCTGCCGCGTGATCGTGCCGCCCGATTCTTCCTTCCATTTCCAGACGCGCTCGAGGAATTTCTCGCGTCCGAGGTCGAGGCGATGTTTGCCTTCCGCGCCAAGCTGGCGCTCGACCACCATCTGCGTCGCGATGCCGGCGTGGTCGGTTCCGGGCTGCCACAACGCGGCGTCGCCGCGCATGCGGTGCCAGCGCGTGAGTGTGTCCATGAGCGTGTGCTGGAACGCGTGGCCCATGTGCAGCGTGCCGGTGACGTTCGGCGGCGGCAGCATGATGCAGTATGGCGCCCCGTCACCCGATGGGGCGAAAGCGCCCGAAGATTCCCAACGCTGGTAGATCCGGGTCTCGATTTCGCCCGGTGAATACGCTTTTTCCATGAGGGCGCGGATTATACGGGGCCGAAAATGCGGACATCCCTCATTTCGCCGTAACAGACGGGAGTTGCGGCCGTCCTACCGAGCCTTGCCGTTTGTTACGGCGAAATGAGGGATGTCCCCATTTTCAGGGCTGGATGGCGCGATAGTCGTCGAAATCCGCGGCGGCGCGATTGGTGATGGGTCCTCCGGCGCCGACCGGATGCGTGGTGTCGGTGGCCTCGACAAGCAGTGCCCCATTGACGAACCCGCGAATCTGATCCCCCACGGCTTCGATGCGCAGGCGATACCACGTGCCGAGCGTGATGGGCAGCGAGTAGACCCCGAGCTCGGTGTAGGCACCATTGGCAACCTTGCGCAGTGACACCTTGTTCGTATTGCGCAACGACAGATAGTAATAGTTCGAGTCATCCACGTACCGCGCCATGACGCCGAACCATCGGTCGCCACTGCCGGTGCCCGCAAAAGTCGTCGCACGTGCCCGCACGTCCACGCTCTGATCGTCAGTGGGAACGCCGATCACCGCGCGTGCCGTGCTCGCCACCGAGCTTTGCGCGAACACGAAGTTCGTGCCCGACGATGCCTGTTGCCATAGTCCGGTGCCGGTGAACGACCACAGATCCGTGGGGCCGCCCGAGGAGGTGAAGTTCGTGGCATACAGGATCGCGTTCGGGGTGCGACTCGCGACCAGGTTGTCGAACTCGGCGGACGCCCGATGCGTGAACAGCGCGACGCGCCCGCTCGGCAACGCCGTGTCGTCCACATTCAGCACCGATACGCCGTTCATGTAAACCCGGTGGCGAGTACCGATGGATTCGAGCCGCAGCCGATATGGCCTGTTCACGGTGATGGCAAAGGTCGCTGAAGCCAGTGTTCTGACGGTGCCACCCGCCGCGCGGATCAACGTGACGAGTCCGGAATTGTTCACCCTGACGCCATAGTGATTGCCAGCATCGCGGTAACGCGTGGCAAGGCCGGTCCAATTGTCTTTGCCGCCCAAGGCGAGAAGGCGAACGTCGGCCTGAACCGACTGATTGGCCCAATTCGTCGACCCGAGAACCGCGGTGTGGGTTGCGGGGCTCAAGGTGTCGGACTGGCGCAGCACGCGGCTCACGCCGCGCTGAACGATCGAGAACGCACTGCCTGCGCTCGTCGACCAGCCGGTGAGCGCCGCTCCCGCAAACGTTTGCTGGATCGCTCCGGGTTGCGCGAGGTTGTAAGGCAGGTCGAAATAGCAGGCCTCATTGCCGCAGTTCGCGATGACGCGACGGCTGCTCATGGCGAAATTGCCGAGCGACCCGCCATCGCTCGCAACCAGAGTCGCGACGTGCTCGTAAGACGAGGTGGAGGGTTTGCGAAAGACGTTGATGACATAGGCCTCACGCTCCGCATTCCAGCTGCGCTGCATGATGAAGAGATGATTCTTCTCCATGACGCTGGTGACGCCGCCACCCATGTGGCTGTCGAGCGGCTGCAACTTGTCGAACTCTTCCCAGGAATCGCTGAGGCCCGGACGAAAGACGCGCGTGCCGGACAGGTTGGTTCCGGCGATGAATATCTCATCGCCGCGTATCACGGCTTCGAATCCGAGCGGGGCGGAATCGGAACTGCGTATCGTCGATTGAAGCAGGAAGCGTTGCGGCGGGCCCCAGTCGCGGAACACCGCGACACTCGGGGAAGCGAATTGCGGGCCTTCGTCGTTATAGGGGCTCAGCACGATCGCGCGCCCCTTCGACAGATCGACCGGACCGCCGCTGAACTCGATGTCGCCGCCGCGATAGTCGCCCAGCAAGATCGACTTGGGAGTCCATACGCCGGCAGAGTTTTCCTCGTAGTAGGTGCCCATCCACTGGCCGCTGCTGCCGCCAAACAGGATGCGCCTTCCGTCGACGGCGATACTGTCGCCCGGACTGAAGGGGTCGACACCGGTAATGGGCGCAGACACCCAGTTGCCATTCTTGCGTACGAAGACCTGGAGCGGGTTCAGTGCGAGCGCGGCGACGCCACTGCGCATCGTGAGGCCGACATCGAAGGTGCTGAAGGGGAAGAAGTGGTGTTGCACTGCAAGCTGCCGCACGGGCGCCCATCCGCTGCTGGTTAGATGAAACAGGTAAACCGCCACCTCGTGTTCCGCGTCGCGGGGGTCGCCACCCGGCGGCGGATCGATGAAGCGCTCCAGCGTTGCGATCGCATCGTCGCCATCGATGGCGACGTCGGAGGCAAACACGGGGTAGCTGGCCGAATTGGGGTTCGTGAGCCGCGCGGACTCCTGGATGACCAGCGGACGCGCATGCACCGCGCCGAGCGCGCACCACGCGACGATGAAACCAGACAGAAGTTTCATAAGAGACCTGCCGCAAGAAACGTCGAGTACGTAGTTAGACCGCGAGCCGGGCCGGGCCTGGAACGCTTATCAGATCAGAACGCCCGCCCGATGACAGCGCGGCGGCGTGCGGGATGCGGGGCGGAAAATCGCCTCAATTGACGCAGGGGATGGACTACGTGTCGGCCCGCGATGTCGCGGCGCGTCGAGGCGTCGGGGCGTTCCTACAGTGCGTGCTGTCCGAGGCTGTGCGCGCCTCAAACATTCAGACGCTGTGCGTCTGGGGCTCGATGGACTTGCCGCGATAAACCTTGAAACGCTCGCGTCCCGCGGCGCGAACGTCCGGACGCGCGTCGAGAAACTCCGCCACGCGCGCAAATTTCTCGAAGAATGCCGGCACGCCATTGCCGAGATTGACGAGCACATCGGTGTGGCCCGCGGGCAACGCTCCGGTAGTTAGCGCGACCGGCGCCTCGCAGGGAGCGTCGGCCGCGCCGACCGTGTCATGGGGCACGAAACTGCCGTCGCCGAAAGTCCACAGGAGCTCGTCGAACCGGCGCAGAACGTCCGCGTCTTCGCAGACCACGACTACTTTCTGCTTCGCGAGATAGGCCTTCTCGGCGACGCGGCAGGCGAGACGCAGACGCGCGGACTCGCCAGCGTCGGCGCTCACGTAGAAATCGACGCGGGGCGGTGGCAAGCAATCAGCGCGGAGACGCGCGACGCAGCAGGAATTCGAGCAGCATGGCGCTGGGGCGCCCCGTGCTGCCTTTGGCAGCGCCACCCTGGTAGGCGGTGCCGGCAATATCCAGATGCGCCCAGGTGAGGTCCTTGGTGAACTTCGCGAGGAACGCGGCGGCGGTGATCGAGCCGCCGTCGCGCCCGGCGACGTTGGCCATGTCGGCGAAATTGCTCTTGAGCTGTTCGCCGTATTCTTCCGTGAGCGGCATGTGCCAGGCACGGTCGTCGACCACGGCTCCGCAATCGACGATCTCGCGCGCGAGGGCATCGTTGTTCGCGAACACGCCCGTGTGGTGCACGCCGAGCGCGACGACGATGGCGCCGGTCAGAGTGGCCATGTCGATGACGACGTCGGGCTTGAATCGCCGCGCGTAGTGAAGCGCATCGCAGAGGATCAGGCGACCTTCGGCGTCGGTGTTGAGGATTTCGACGGTGAGCCCCGCGGCGCTGGTGACGATGTCACCGGGCTTGATGGCGCGGCCATCGGGCATGTTTTCGCAGGCGGCGACCAGGCCGACGATGTTGACCGGCAGGTTGAGCTCGGCCACGGCCTTCATGGTGCCGATGACGCAGGCCGCACCGCTCATGTCGAATTTCATTTCGTCCATGGTCGGTGGATCCTTGAGCGAGATGCCACCGGTATCGAAGGTGATGCCCTTGCCGACGAGCACCACCGGAGCGCCTTTGGCGCGAGGGTGCCGGTGTTCGATGACGAGGAAGCGGGGCGGCTCTTCACTGCCCTGGGTGACCGCCAGCAAACAGCCCATCTTTTCGCGCTTGATTTCCGGCAACCCGAGCACCTTCACGCGCAGGGATTTGTAGGTCTTGGCGAGGTCTTGCGCGGTATTCGCAAGATAGGTGGGCGTGCACACGTTGCCCGGAAGATTGGCCAGGTTGCGCATGAGCGCGGCACCGGACGCGAGCGCAGAACCTTGCGAGAAACCCGCGCCAATCGCCTTCGACGACTTGGCCTGCGCAACCACCGCGACGCGCTCGAGCGCATGCGGACGAGGCTTCTTGGCGCTCTTGAGATCGTTGACGCGATACAGGGTGTGTCCGCAGAGCTCCGCCACGGCGCGCCCCATGCGTTCGTCGGACAGGGTCTTCGGCGCAGGGCGCGGCAGTGCCAGCGCGAGGGAGGTGATGCGGGTGCGCGTGGCGGCACTGATGGCCGCGGACACCGCGCGGCGCCAGGTCTTGCGCGAGATCTCGTCGCGGGAAGCCGAGGCCTTCGGCCCGAGTCCCACCAGCAACACGCGCTCGGCGCGGATGCCTTCGTAGTCGATGAGCCAGGTTTCCGAGGGCTTGCCGGTGAAGTCACCGCGCTTCAGCAGCCGTGCGAGCTTTTCGCGCCCGCGCACATCGAGGGCCTTGGCTTCGGCGGTGAGTTCGCCATCGTCGTGGACGCCGACGGCGATACAATCGACGGGCAGATCGGCGAGGCTCTTCGTCCAGATTTCGAACTGCATGTTCACGCTCGCATTGTCGCGGAGGGTGGGGTGTTTTAAGGTCGCGAAGTGTAACCCAAGTCTCCTCGGGTGGGCCTGTTGCTGCGGATCCTCGATCGCTACATCCTGCGTGAAGTCGTCGTCAGCTGGCTGTCAGTATCTGGCGTATTACTGGCGATAATGCTCACCGATCAGGTGGCGCGCGTGTTAGAGCGCGCAGCCGAGAGCCAATTCCCGCGTGGCGTCGTGTTCGAGCTCATCCTGCTCGGCGCAGTCCAGAAACTGCCGCTCGTCATTCCCGTCGCGCTGCTGCTCGCCATCGTGCTGGCGCTGGGACGCCTGTACCACGACAGCGAAATGACGGCGGCGCAAGCCTGCGGCGCCGGTTCCCGTTCCGTGATGCTGCCGGTCATGGGCTTCACGGCATTGCTCACGGCGCTGTTGGCGGTGCTCTCCCTGCACGTGGCGCCCGGCGCCACCAACCGCATGCTGGAGATGCGCAGCGAGGCCATGCGCGCCGGACAGTTCGCTCCCATCAGCCCCGGAAAGTTCAGCGTCTTCGGCGGCGGTGGCACCGTGGTGTATGCGCAGTCGGCCGACAAGGACGGGACGCTGCGCCGGGTCTTCGTGCAGCGCAGCCGCGGAGCCCAGCTGGAGATCGCGCTCGCGCAGCGTGCCACGCATGCCTATTCCGAAGGTGGCGACCTGCAGGTCATCACGCTGTTCGACGGCGAGCGCTATGAAGGCATTCCCGGCGAGCGGAAATTCCGCATCGTGCACTTCGCCGAGAACACGATTCCGGTGCGCCTGCCGCCGCTGGCGGACGGCGCGTTGCAGCTCGGAGGAGTTCCTACCGCGGTGCTGGCCGCTTCGAACGATCCGTTGCAGCGCGCTGAATTTCACTGGCGCCTGGCCGTGCCGATCATGGGTGTGATCATGGCGCTCATCGGTGTACCGCTCGCGAGGCTGCGTCCACGCCAGGGACGATACGCCCGCGTGGCCTTGGCCATCCTCGTGTTCTACCTGTACATCCAGCTCGCCATCGCCGGCAGGTTCTGGCTGGAGCGCGGCCTCACGCCCGGGTGGTTAGGCTTGTGGTGGGTGCATGCGGGAGTGGGGCTGTTCGGCGCCGGCCTCATCTATGCGCCACGATGGTTGGCGCGGCGCCGCTATCAACGGAACATGCGCGGCGCTGTCGCGCCGGCGGTGGCTGCGGCATGAACAAGCTCGACCGATATGTCATTCGCGCCGTGCTCGGCGGCGTCTTCGTCGTCCTGGCGGTGCTGCTGGCGCTGGGCGCGTTGTTCACGTTCGCCGGGCAGCAGGACGACATCGGGGAAGGCTCGTACACGGCGCTCGATGCGCTCTGGTTCGTGTTGTTGAACCTGCCACAGCAGATGTACGAGACCATGCCCATCGCCGTCATGATCGGCGCGTTGCTAGGCCTGGGATCGCTCGCCAAGGGCAGCGAGCTCACGGTGATGCGGGCCGCGGGAATTTCCGTGTGGCGCATCGCCGGCTCGGTGACCATGGCCGGCCTGTTGTTGGTATTCCTCGCGGTGCTGTGCGGCGAATTCATCGCGCCACCGCTGCAGTCGATGGCCAAACAGCAGAAACTGCTGGCCAAGTTCTCCACCATCACGTTCGCGGGCCGGGCGGGCCCGTGGGTGCGCGACGGCAATCTGCTGATCAACGTGGCCCAGCAATCGGGTCGCGGAGAATTCGGTGGCATGCGGATTTTCGAATTGACCGACACCCACGAACTGAAATCCGTGGCCACCGCGACCACCGCGCGCGTGCAGGCCGATGGCAGCTGGAGACTGTCGCATTACGCGAGCACGACCTTCGGCGGAGAGCGCATCGAGTCTGCGCACCAGGACAGCCGCGAATTCGCCTCAACGGTCGGCGGAGACTTCCTGGCGCTGACGGTGTCCTCGCCGCGTCAGCTCGAGACGCGCGTGCTGTGGAACCTCATCCGTCACCTGAAGCAGAACGATCTGGAGTCAACCGAGCAGGAATTCGCCTTCTGGTCGCGCATCGCGCGCACCGTCGCCATCCTGTTCGCGGCGCTGCTGGCCGTGCCGTTCGTGTTCGGCAGCCTGCGTTCGTCGGGCACCGGCACCCGCACGCTGCTCGGCGTGCTCATCGGCGTCACCTTCTTTTTGGTGCAGCGAATGCTCGAGAGCGGCGCGCTGGTCTTCGACGCGAGCCCGGTGGTGCTCGCGTGGTTCCCGACGGCGTTGCTCGGCGGCGCGGCGCTGGTCCTCATCGCGCGAACGCGCTAGCCGCGCTGCGGCCGCCGTTACTTCTTCGCGGCCTTCGCGGGAGCAGGTGCGGGCTTCTCCAGCAGTTCTTCCTGCTTCTTGAAGATCGACTCGTACTTGTACGCGGGGATTTCGTACTCCATGCCTTTCGAGCGCGCGCCGAGTGTTTCCAGGGTTTTATCCGGCAGCTTCGCAGGCGTGGCCGGTGCTGACGGAACGGGCGTGGCCGCGGGCGGGTTCGCGGCTGGCGCGGGGGCGGGTTCAGGGAATTTCGCGGCGAGTTCCGGGTCGCGACGTGTGGTGATCGCGACGAATGCCTTGTCGCCTTCGCGGTGCCCGGTGAATTCGATGACCTGGCCGTCGAAGGTGCGATAGGTGGCGCGGTCCGTCGCCGGCGCGGCAGATGCCGGCGTGGTGGCGGCCGGCGCCGTGCGCACATCGTCGAAGTGGAACGCGGACAGAGCCTCGGCCTGCCCATTGAGCGTCATCGGGCTCGCCGGCACGCGTCCCTTCGGGATCGGGCTCAAGGTGACATCGGTCGCATTGCGATCCGCGCGCGTCAGTACGTAGCCCGGTCCGCTCGCGGGCTTCACCGTGACATCGTGCACCTTGGTGCCGGGGATGTCGGTGATGAGCCGATCGATCCAGCGCTTCTGGTCTGGGTCGACGGTAATGAGCGGCTGCACCAGCGCGCTGACCTTGTCGTCAGGCTTGCGCACGTACACGGCGCGCCCGTCAGCGGCCTTGCCGACGATCAAGGACCAGGTCTTCTTGCCCGCCGAAACTTCCACCAGCGTGCTGGTGGCCGTCGGCTTGTCAGGGGCTTCGACTCCGAGTTTTGCGTAGTTAGCCGGATCGCTGGTTTTCTGTTCGACGATTTTCAGGCCCGCGAGCCCCAGCGCCAGTTCGCGCACGCGCGAGGCATCGGCGGGGTACTGCCGCTCCACCACGGTCCAGCCGTCGGCGTTGCGATGCAGGGTGGTCCGGCTGCCGTCGCCCTTGGAGAGCCGGATCTCCTCGACCTCGCCCAGCGAGGATTTGAGATCGGCAAACACACTGCCGCCGCCGCGGTCGGCTTGCTGGTTCGAGCGGTGCATGGAGAGCCACACGCCCGCACCGAGCAGCACGGCGGCGGAGACTGCCACGATCGTGAATTTCTTCTGGTTCATGCCGCGCCTCCTTTGCGCAGCATGGCGATGGCGTGTCGCCGGCGCTTGCGCCACAGCGCGACCAGCAGGCCGAGCGCCGTGACGATCAGCGGCATGGTGAGCATGTTGACGAGCTTCATTTTCCAGCCGAGGGATTCGATGTCCTGTTCGAGGCCGGCCTTGGTGGCGCGCAACTCCTTGCGGATGCGCAGTTTCTGTTCCTGGAAGCGCTCGATCTCGCGCGCCTGGTCGTTGGACAGCAGGGCATTGCCACCTTCCGGCTGGCCGGTCTGCAACTTGCTCAATGTGGCTTCGGTTTGCTCCAGCTCTTTCTGCAGCTGTTCTTCCTTCGTGCGCAACTGCGCGTCGGCATTGCGCCGTAGCGCGTCCACCCGGTCGAAGGGCCGCGAGTACGCGGCGCGACCGCGAATGCTGATGAGATCGCTGCTGCCGCCAAGGTTGTCGATCGCATTCCAGACGAGCTCGCCGTTGTTGGCGACCGGCTGCACGATGACCTGTCCGAAGAAATTGCTCTGCCGCACCCAGACGTAGTCGGACAACATGTCGGTGTCGGCAATCACCACGACGTTGAGCGGCTTGGTGGATGCCTTGAGTGCATCCGCCGGCGCGGTGACTCCCGCGGGCGGGCCTTCCGGGAAGGCGGTGGTCGCGTTGCCTGACACACGCACGGCCAGCAATTGCTCGCCGCTCGGCTTGAAGCCGTCGCGCAGTGCGCGCGGATCCGTCGCCATGGTCACGCGTTGCGCAGGAACGAGTCCCGCCTGGGCGCTGCTCTTGATGAGCGGCTCGACCTTGAGCTTGGTGCCGGCGACGGCGCTCAAACTACCCGCGGTGATCATGTAGACGTTGTCGAGCCGCGCGGTGACCACGTCCTTCGCCATGCTCGAGCCATCGAGACCCAGCACCGCGATGTGCTGCAGCGGCGGCTCGCCCTGGCGCATGCTGACCACCATGCCGCGCTCGAGGTCGACGACTACCTGGCCGCTCTTGAAATCCACACCCCAGGCCGCGAGCAGCGGCTCGAAATGCGAGGACTTGTCGGCCATGAACTGTGCCATGGGATTGTTGGGATCCGCGGCGGATTGATCGGCCTGGGCGTCGGGGTCGACGAACACCAGCACGCGACCGCCGCGCAGCGCGAACTGATCGATGGCGTAGAGCGCCGCCGGCGGAAGATTTTTCGGATGCACCACCACCAGCACGTCGACGTCTTTTTCGATTTCGGTGAGCGTGGGATCGAGGTTGCGCACGGTGTAGAGCTGTTCGGTCTGGCTGTAGACCACCCATGGCTGGCCGGGTCTGCCGGACTGCGGGTCGAACTGACCCTGCATGGGCAGCGACGACAACCAGCCGACCACCGGCTTCTTCGCGCTCGACAGCTTGTGGATCAGTTTGGCGATGTCGTATTCGAGCTGCTCCTCGACTTGTGGATCGAGATAGGGAATCGATTCCTTGCCATCCGTGGAATTGGTGGCGGCGAGACCGAGGTAGCCCTTCTCGCCACTCTGGTTGACTGCGACCGCCGCGATGCCGAGCTCATTGGCGCGATCTTCCTCTTCGGAATACGGCTGCGGGTCGATGACCTTGAGCGTGAGCTTGCCGTCCGAGCGCGACACGAGCTCCTCGAGCAGCTCGCGCACGCGAGTGGCATGCGTGCGCAACGCCGGATTCGGCGTGGCCGATTTCTCCGAGAAATAGAGATAAAGATTCACCGGCTCCGTGAGGCCACGCACGATGTTTTCCGTGCCCTCCGAGATGGTGAACAGCTTGTCCGCTGTCAGGTCGAGCTTGGCGCCGCGCAACAGCAGGTTGGCCAGCAACATGATGGCGACGAACAACACGCCGACGACGGCGATACCACCGATACCGAGATTGGATTTCTTGAACATGACTATTTCGATTTGCGCGCGTCGAGCACCACGGTGCTCGCGAGCAGGAAGAAGATGGTGACCAGCGCGTAGTACAGGACGTCACGCAGATCGAGCACGCCCTTGATGATGTTTTCGAAGTGCGCGAGGAACGACAACGAGGCCACGCCGTCGACCAGCCACTGCGGCGCCCAGCGCTGGAAGAAGTCGGTGACCACGGGATACCCGGCCATCAGCAGCAGGAAGCACAGCAGCACCGCGATCAGGAACGCGATGAGCTGGTTGCGCGTGATGCTGGAGGTGAACGAGCCGACGGCGAGGAAACCTCCGGCGATGAAAAAGCTGCCGAGATAGGCCGCGAGGATGGCGCCGTTGTCGGGATTGCCGAGGTAATTGACCGTGAGCCAGATGGGGAAGGTGAGCGCGAGCGCGATGCCGACGAAAGCCCAGGCGGCGAGGAATTTGCCGAGCACGGCCTGCCAGAGCGTGAGCGGCTGCGTCAGCAGGAGTTCGATGCTGCCATTGCGCCGCTCTTCGGCCCACAGCCGCATCGACACCGCGGGGATGAGGAACAGATAGAGCCAGGGCAGGAAGGTGAAGAACGGCGTGAGGTCCGCCTGGCCCCGCTCGTAGAGCCCGCCGAAGAAGAAGGCGAACAGATTCGCCAGCAACAGGAAGATGACGATGACGACGTAAGCGAGCGGCGTGGCGAAATAGCTCGCGAGCTCACGCCGCAGGATGATTCGTACGGTTTTCAAGATGGCTCCGGGAGTTGGATCAGGCGGCGACGGCGCGGAAGACATCCTCGAGACGTCCCGAGGGTGCCCGGCCCTTGAGGCCCGCGGGCGTGTCGTCGGCGACCAGTTTGCCGCGCGCCACGATGATGGCGCGCGTGCACACGGCGTCGACTTCCTCGAGGATGTGCGTGGAAATGACGATGGTTTTCTCGCGCGCGATCTCGCTGATGAGCGTTCGGACTTCGTGCTTTTGCAGCGGATCGAGACCGTCGGTGGGCTCGTCGAGGATCAGTACCTTCGGGTCGTGCACGATGGCCTGGGCGAGGCCGACACGGCGCTTGAAACCCTTGGACAGGGTTTCGATGGTCTGCTCGAGCACCGGCTCGAGTTGCAGCCGGCCGATGACATAGTCGAGGCGTGTCTTGCGGTGTGCGCCCTCGAGTCGGCGCAGGTCGGCGATGAAAGCGAGAAATCCGCCGACCGTCATCTCGCCGTAATGGGGCGCACCCTCGGGTAGATAGCCCAGCGCCGACTTCGCCGCGAGCGGATCCGTCGAGATGTCGTGGCCGCAGATGCTGCCGGTGCCGCTGGTGGGAGTGATGAAGCCGGCGAGCATGCGCATCGTGGTGGATTTGCCGGCGCCGTTGGGTCCCAGGAACCCGAGCACTTCGCCCGGTTCCACCGTGAAAGTGAGGTCATCGACGGCGAGCAGGCCGTCGTAGTTCTTGGTGAGGTTCTGCGTCTTGATCATGGCGCCTGTTCTGAGCTGCGCGCCGGAAAAAAAGTTCCATGGCGCCGGGGCGGGGATTTTGCTGAGGCAGGCGCCTCCGCGCAAGACGTCGGGCCGGAGGACCGGGGCAGATTACGCGGATGTAATCAGGCCGTGAGTCAATCGCGCCGGCGGGAGACGACGGCGTCGATCTGGTCGCGATAGGTGCGCAGGATTCTGCGAATTTCGGAAGGGCTCGGCCGTTCGGACAGCCGCGCGATCATCTCCGCCAGCTCGTGCCACTGCCGGCCCCAGCCTAACAAGCGCACCGCATCCGCTATCACAACGTGCTCGGTCTGCGTCACCACGGCCGGTACTTTCTTGGGCTTGACCGTGGCGGGGCGTGCCGGTTCGCGACGCGTTTCGCGTCTGGCAGTTGCCGGTGGCGGCGCTTCCTTGACGATGCGCTGGACCCTGGCGTTCGGCAGCGCCGGCATCTGGCGCGTCGTCTCGGCGGTGCGCTTCGCTTCGCGCGCAGGCGTGGCGAGTGGCACGCGCGAACGACTGGTGTCCGCGGGCGGCTTGAGCGCGGCCTCGGGCTTTGCAGAAAGTACTTCGCGGCGTTCGGTCTCATGGGTGGCGAGCGGAATGAAGCGGTCAACCGCGGTGAGGCCGACCAGCGTGGCGAGAAAACCCATGATCTCGACACCTTCGATGCAGGCGCGGTCACCTTCGGACTGGCGCTGCGCGACGAGTCGCTTGAGGGCGATGATCCGTTTGCGGGCGAGCTGGATGATCCAGCGTTGCGGACGTTCGTGTTTGGGCCACGGTTGCACGTGCCAGTAGCGGGCTTCATCGAGCGCCGAATATTTGGCGTGCAGATCGAGGCTGGTCTGCCAGCGCTCCAGCAATGCTTCGAGCTGGCCTGTTTGTTCGCCGGGCAGGGATTCGTGAGCCATGGCGAAGAGTAGCCCCGCCGGCGTGGGACCGGCTCGCCGCATTGGCCGCATCTGTGCACGACAGCACAGTTGTGGCCCGGCTGGCGCGCCGCGGCGCCAGAGCCGCACCCATTCCGGCATGCCAACACTATTAATAAGAGAGAGGCGGATGGCCTCTGCAGCGCGAGAATCGTTCTAGCTAGGGCCGAGCACCGGCCGCGCCGGCTCCTGCGCGCTCGCCACCGGGGTCTCAGCGCCTGCCGCGTTGATCGCCTGCAGACAGTCCTGTGCCAGGTTCGACCGCTGAAGCCTGTCAAAGCGTGCGCGTGCCGTCGGCGTACTGCTGAACAAGTTGCGCTCAATCACATGCCCGAATTCCCGCGTCAGGAAACTGAAGCGCCTGGCGCCGGGCTGCGGAGTCGGCGCGCAGTAATACGACACGATCAGTCGGAAGGTAAGGAGCGGCCTACATGCAGGCCTGTACTTCGATCCCGATCATTCCCGGACCCTTCCTAAACCACTTGCGCCGTCGTCGTCCTTAAATTGGCCACACGAGAAAGTGCTCAAGAAGGGAGACCATCCATGAGTCTGAAATCCAGAACCGGTGAGGCGACGTTGCGGATGGTGCCGGCGATGCTTGCGACCTCGCGCATGATCGAGCTCATGGAGCTTGCCGCGGCCCGGCTCATGAAGCCGAACCTGCGCGAAGCGGAAACCTCCGTGGCGATCGAGATGAGAGTGACGCACAGAGCGCCAGCTCCCGTTGGCGGCATGCTGCGCGCGGTGGCGACCTCTGACGGGATCGCCGGACGATTGCATCGATTCAAGGTCAACGTGTTCGATGAATCGGGATTGATCGGCAGCGCCGAGCACACGCGCGCCGTGGTCGCCGAACCAAGGTTGTTAGCGATAGCCCAGCGTCGTGCGGGCAAGATCAGCGCGCTGCTGCCGGTCTAACGCGTCGCGCCCGGCATGATCCACAGCGAGAAGATGCCCAACGCCACGAACGACAGCGACGCCACGATTCGCACCCATTTCATCGGCACGCGCCTGATCAGCGCGTCGCCGAGATAGACCACCGGCACGTTCGCGAGCAGCATGCCGAGCGTGGTGCCGAGCACCACCCCTACGATGGCGTGAAACTGAGCCGCGAGCGCGACGGTCGCGATCTGCGTCTTGTCACCCATTTCGACCAGGAAGAACGCCACCGTGGTCGTGAGGAACACGCCGTACCGAGGTGCCGTCGAGGCCTCATCGGGTGGTGAATCCGGGATCAGCGTCCACGCGGCCATCGCAAAGAACGACAGCGCGAGGATCCAGCGCATCGCCCCGGCCCCGACGACGTCGAACAGCCAGCTGCCGATCGCACTGGCGCCTGCATGGTTGGCCAGCGTGGCGACGACGATGCCGAGCACGATCGGCACGGGCTTGCGAAAGCGTGTCGCCAGCAACAGCGCCAGCAACTGGGTCTTGTCACCGATCTCCGCCAGCGCGACCACGCCAGCGGAAACGAGCAGGGCTTCCAAGATGCAGCGCTAGCCGGGCGCCCGGCCGCCGCTCGACTGGCACTCCGCCATGGTCTTGTAGGCGATGAAGAACTTGATCGTGCTGTAGTTAGGTGACGACTGGTCGTGGCAGACGTTCTCGCGAGATTTCTTGACGGCGGCGCCGGTATTGCGATTCGGCTTCACTTCCTTGTGGCAGTGGTAGTCGCCGCTTGCAGCTTGGTAATGGCAGCCATTCGCATCGAGCTTGCCCGAATGAGCATCGGCACGGCCCGCGGCCAACGTCAGAAGGAGCGCAAGGAAGGCGAACCCTGGGATGCAACGCACGACGGTCAAGCCTCCCGAAAGCGGTATACGGCCACAAGCCATTGATTTAATTGGCGCTCCCAACCGGATTCGAACCGGTGTTACGGCCTTGAGAGGGCCATGTCCTGGGCCTCTAGACGATGGGAGCGTCAGAAAAGGCGGGTCCAGAATCGAGCGCGGTAGTATATGCGCCGCTTTTACCCTGCCAAGCGGAACTTTGAAGACTTGAACGATTCCCCTGTTGAACTGGCCGACCGGCCCAAAGCACGCATCATCCCCCGTGCCGAACATTCCATATCGCGCTCCGCGATCTCCCCCAATGCGCTGCGCGTGCTCTACCGGCTTCGGGAGGCGGGCTATGAAGCCTTTCTCGTGGGCGGATGTGTCCGCGACCTGCTGATCGGCATCACGCCGAAGGATTTCGACATCGCCACCAGTGCGCTGCCCGAAGAGGTGAAGCGCACGTTCCGCAACTGCCGGCTCATCGGCCGGCGCTTCAGGCTCGCGCACGTGTTCTTCGGCCGCGAAATCATCGAGGTCGCCACCTTTCGTGCGATGAGTGCCCCGGAGGTCGGTGAGGAAATACCCGAGCTGCCGGCGGCCGACCTGGACGACGACGTCGACGACGAGTTGCTCGACGATATGGACGATGACGATGACGAACCGGAAGAAAGCCTTGTGCTCGCCGAGGCCGGTCCTCACCAGACGGGTTTCCGCCGCAATTCACCGATGCGCGAGCGCGACCGCTCGCGCCACGCGGGCGCCGGCGACGACGAGGACGAAGACCGCGTCACCGACGAGCACGGCCGCATCCTGCGCGACAATGCCTACGGCACCATCGACGACGACGTGTGGCGTCGCGATTTCACCGCGAACGCGCTGTACTACAACATCGCCGACTTCTCGATCTGGGATTACGCCGGCGGTGTCGAAGACATCGCCGCGAGGCGGCTGAAGCTCATCGGCGATCCGGCCACGCGCTACCGCGAGGATCCGGTGCGCATGCTGCGCGCCGCGCGCTTCGAGGCGAAGCTCGGCTTCTCGCTGGACGGCGAGACCGGCAGCCTGATCGCGAGCCTTCGCGGGTTGTTAGCCAGCGTTCCACCAGCGCGGTTGTTCGACGAAACTCTCAAGCTCTTTCTCACGGGTCACGGCGCGATGAGTCTCGTGGTGCTGCAGCGTCACGGGTTGCTCGGCGAGTTGCTGCCGACAGTGGCCAGTTATCTCAACCGCAATCCCGACGGGGCCGTGTCGCGGCTCGTCAGACAGGGTCTCGTCAACACCGATCAGCGCGTGGCGGCCGGCAAGCCGGTGACCCCGACTTTCCTGTTCGCGCTGTTGCTGTACGGGCCATTCGCCGAAGTCATCGAGAAGCAGCCGCAGGAGAAGTGGCATGACATCGGTACGATCGTCGACGCCGTGGATCGCGCGGCGCGCCAGGCGCAGGGCCGCATCGCCATCCCGAAGCGCTTCTCGCTGGGCGTGCGGGAAATGTTCGCTGCGCAACCGCGCCTCGAGCAGCCCCGCGGCCGTCGTGCGCTGCGCATGCTGGAACAACCGCGTTTTCGCGCCGGCTTCGATCTGCTGCTGCTGCGCGCCGAGATGGGGCTGGCCTCGCGCGAACTCGCCGACTGGTGGACCAAGGTCCAGGAAGTCTCACAAACCGATCGCGATCGCATGGCGGATTCGCTGGCGCCGCCACAACGCGCGGCCGGCGATGGCGCCGGACGCCGGGGGCCGCGCCGTCGTCGCCGGCGTGGCCGGGGACACGCGCCCGCGGCCTCATGAGCGTCGCCGCGGCCGAGGTCGTGTCATCGGGTCCCCGCTGGTCGCCGGCCTATGTCGGCGTCGGCAGCAATCTTTCTGATCCGCGAGCGCAGGTGTCGCGCGCACTCGAGGCGCTCGGCCGGCTCAGCGGGTGCCGTCTGGTAACCCGCTCGCCCCTGTACCGGACGCAGCCGCTCGGCGAAGTGGTGCAGCCGGCGTTCGTGAATGCGGTGGCCGGCTTGCTCACGCAGTCGACCCCGGAAGACCTGTTGTCCTCTTTGCGCGCGCTGGAACGCGAACTGGGCCGTGAGCCCTCGCGCGAGCGCTGGGGCCCTCGCGTGATCGATCTCGATCTGCTGATGGTGGGACGCGAGGCTCGCAGCACCGAGGTGCTGACGTTGCCGCATCCGGGAATCGCCGCGCGCGATTTCGTGCTCTATCCACTGGCCGACATCGCACCCGACCTCGAAGTCCCGGGCGTCGGTACGGTCCGGATGCTTCGCGATCGCGTGGCCAACCGCGGCATCGAACGCCTGTGAGCACACCGGAAGCCGAGACAACCGCCGGTGCCGCAGGCGCCACGCAACGCGGCAGCCCCGAGGTGCCGGCGCAGCGATATATCGTGGTCGAAGGCCCCATTGGCGTCGGCAAGACCAGTCTCGCGCGTCGGCTGGGGGAGACTCTCGAGGCCGAGCTCGTGCTCGAGCAGGACGCGCAGAATCCTTTTCTCGAACGCTTTTATCGCAACCAGAAATCAGGGGCTCTGCCGGCGCAGCTCTACTTCCTGTTCCAACGGGCGCAGCAGCTCGGCACGCTCAAGCAGCAGGACATGTTCGCGCCGCGCCGCGTGGCCGACTATCTATTCGAAAAGGACCGGCTGTTCGCAGGCTTGACCCTGGACGCTGCCGAGATGGCCCTGTACGAACAGGTGGCCTCGCGTCTGGCGGTGGACCCGCCCAGGCCCGACCTCGTGGTCTACCTGCAGGCCCCGGTGGAAACGCTGCTGACGCGCATCGCCAGGCGCGGTACGTCTTATGAAAGCCTCATCGACGCGCCGTATCTCACGCGGCTCAACGACGCCTATGCGCGGTTCTTCCACGAGTTCGACAAGGCGCCACTCCTGATTGTCAATGCGGCTAGCATAGATCCGGTTCAGAACCAGGCAGATTACGAGGAGCTCGTGGGTGCTATCCGGCGCATGAAGAAAGGGCGCATGTATTACAACCCCCTTCGCCACGGTACTATCTAAGCGCTGACGCGCGCCGATCATGAAGTGATCAGAGACAGAGGGGTTTCGTGTACACACATCTCGAACAACGCGATTCCACGCGGCCGCCGGTCTCGCTGGGCACGCTCGACAGGATGAAGCGCGAGCACGAAAAGATCGCGTGCATCACCTGTTACGACGCGAGCTTCGCGGTGCTATGCGACAACGCCGACACCGATCTGGTGCTGGTGGGCGATTCGCTGGGGATGGTGCTGCAGGGTCACGACACCACGGTGCCCGTGACCATGGACGACATCGTGTATCACTGCAAAGCAGTGGCGCGCGGGCTGCACCGTCCATTTCTCGTCGCCGACCTGCCGTTCGCGAGCTACCCGACGGCGGACATCGCGCTGGCAAATTCCGTGCGCCTCATGCAGGAAGGCGGAGCGGAGATGGTGAAGCTCGAAAGCGGCATCGGCCAACTTGAGATCGTCGAATTCCTGGCGCGCCACGACATCGCCGTGTGCGCGCACCTGGGCCTCAAGCCGCAGTCGGTGCACAAGACCGGTGGGTTCAAGGTCCAGGGCCGGGATGAGGCGGCGGCCAAGCGCATGCTCGACAGCGCCAAGGCGCTGGAATCCGCGGGCGCCGACATCGTGCTGCTCGAGTGCATTCCTTCGGAGCTCGGCAAGCGCATTACCGAGGCACTCGAAGTGCCGGTCATCGGCATCGGCGCTGGGCCGGACACCGACGGTCAGATCCTGGTGCTCTACGACGTGCTCGACATCACCTCGGGACGCAAGCCGCGTTTCGTCAAGAATTTCATGGATGGCGCCACTTCCAATCTCGACGCGCTCAAGCGCTTCGTCGAGGCGGTGAAGAACAAGAGCTATCCGGCTCCCGAGCACGAATTCCATGCTTGAAGCACGACGGCAGACCATGACGACCGCGACCACGATCGCCGCGGTGCGTGACCAGGTGGCACGCTGGCGCTCAACCGGCGAGCGCGTGGTGTTCGTGCCCACGATGGGCAACCTGCACGCCGGGCATGTCAGCCTCATCGAAGCAGCGCGCAAACATGGCAAGCGATTCGTCGCCAGTATTTTCGTCAACCCCATGCAGTTCGGGCCCAACGAAGACTTCGCGCACTATCCGCGCACGCCGACGCTGGACGCGAAGATGTTGAGCGAGGCGGGCTGCGATCTCATGTTCATGCCCGAGGTGGGCGAGATCTATCCGAACGGCGCCGCGAACGCGACGCGCGTCGAGGTTCCCGGCATTTCGAACATCCTCTGCGGAGAATTCCGCCCCGGGCATTTCGAAGGCGTGGCGACCATCGTCGCCAAGCTGTTCCACATCGTCGATCCGGATGTCGCCATTTTCGGCGAGAAGGACTTCCAGCAGCTCACGGTGATCCGCCGCATGGTCGCGGACCTGTGCCTGCGCGTCGAAATCATCGGCGCGCCCACGGTGCGCGAGTCGGACGGGCTGGCGATGAGCTCACGCAATCAATATCTCGACGAACGTGAACGCAAGCTGGCGCCGGCTATCTACCGGCAATTGCAGCAGGCCGTCGCGGCGCTGCAATCGGGCGTGCGCGATTTCGCGAAGATAGAGGCCGCAGGGCGCGCTGCGCTCGACGGCGCGGGCTTCCGCACTGACTACTTCAGCATTCGCGATGCGCTGACGCTGGCGCCCGCGCAGCCGGATACCCAACGGTTTGTGGTGATGACCGCATCGCGCCTCGGCAAGGCGCGGCTCATCGACAATATCCAGATCCCGGCGAGTTAGGCGCGGCGGCCCGTGGGCCGCCCGATCGAGTATCGAAGCCGTATCTGTCCCGGCTGTGACACCGCTACCGTGATGGTGCCGCGGTTCGTGGACAGGCCCGGCCCCTGGTCTGCGAAGTAGCTAGGCGCTACCCGCCCGCGCAGCGCGGGTCGCGTGTTCGTTCAGTGACCAGTTAACGTGCTCTCGTACCAGTTCCGACTCGTCGTTTGCGCGCGCCGCGAGCGCAGCGAGGTTTGCGGGCGTCGACGGGGCATTTCCCAGCGCAACCGCGATATTGCGGAGCCAGCGCTCATGGCCGATGCGGCGTATGGCGGAGCCTTCAGTACGTTCCAGAAACTGCGCCTCCGTCCAGGCGAACAGATCGCTCAGCCGTGACGCATCGAGCCGATGCCGCGTCTTGAAATCCGGATGCGCCGCAGTGCGCGCAAACTTGTTCCACGGACACACGAGCTGGCAGTCGTCGCAGCCGTAGATGCGGTTGCCCATCATGCGGCGCAGCTCGGTCGGGATCGCGCCGTGCAGTTCGATGGTGAGATAGGAGATGCAGCGCCGCGCATCCAGTTGATACGGGGCGGTGATCGCGCCGGTCGGGCAGGCGGGAATGCAGGCCGAGCACGTGCCGCAGTGTGCGCTGGCCGGTTCGTCGATGGGCAGCGGCAGGTCGGTGAGGATCTCGCCGATGAAGAAGTACGACCCCGCGTCGCGCGCGATGAGATTGGTGTGCTTGCCTATCCACCCAAGCCCGGCGTTGCGCGCCAGCGCCTTTTCCAGCACCGGCCCCGAATCGACGAACACGCGGTGACCCATCGGTCCGATCCGCTCGATGATGTCCTCGGCCAGTCCCTGCAGGGCGTTGCGCAAGACCTTGTGATAGTCGCGGCCCAGCGCATAGCGCGACACATAGGCGAGTTGTGAGTCCGCCAGCGCTGTGCCGGCGTCGTGAGCGTCGGGTGGCCAGTAATTCATGCGCGCCGAGAGCACCCGCACGGTGCCTGGCACCAGCTCATCGGGTCGCGTGCGGCGCGTGCCGTGTTTGGACATGTAGCCCATCTCGCCGTGCTTGCCGGCGTCCAGCCAGCGGTCGAGATGCGAGGCATCGGCATCGAGTCCGAGATCGCTGACGCCCAGCGCGTCGAAGCCGCGCGCCTGTGCCATCGCCAGCAGGGCGGCCTTGAGGTCGACGAGTGATTCTGTGGGCTGGGTCATGGGTGGCGGCCAGTATAATTCGCCCCATGCATCGACCGACCGCCATCTACTCCGCCGCGCAAGTGCGTGCACTCGACGCCTGGGAGATCGAGAAGCGCCGCGTGCCCGGGTTCACGCTCATGACCCGCGCGGCCGAATCCGCGCTCAAGATCCTCACCGCGCGCTGGCCCCAGGCGAAGCGCATCGCGGTGGTCTGCGGTGCCGGCAACAACGGTGGCGACGGCTATGTGCTCGCGCGCCTGGCGCGTGCGGCGGGACTCGACGCGCTGGTGCTCGCCGCCGCACCTCCGGACAAGCTCGGCGGCGATGCGCGTCGCGCGCAGGAAGAATGGCTGGCCACCGGCGGCAGCGCGCATCCGTTCGCGGCCGACGCGCTTTCCGGCAGCGACCTCATCGTCGACGCCTTGTTAGGCATCGGGCTCACCGGCGCACCACGGCCGGAGACGCTCGCGGTGATCCGCGCCATCAACGCGGCGAAGCGTCCGGTGCTGGCGCTCGACATACCTTCGGGGGTGGATGCCGACAGTGGCGCCGTGCACGAGGCGGCAGTGCGCGCCGAGATCACGATCACCTTCGTCGGCTTCAAGTCCGGGTTGTTCCTCGGCGCTGGCGCCGAACATGCGGGCGTGCTGCTGCTCGACGATCTCGGCGTGGTGGCGCCCGTGCTGCCGAAATTCACGCCGCTCATGCGGCGTGTCGACGAAGGCGAAATCGCCGCGGCTCTGCCGAAACGCCCGCGCGAGTCGCACAAGGGTTCGAACGGCCGCGTGCTCATCGTCGGCGGCGGTCCCGGCATGCCGGGCGCATTGCGCCTGGCGGGCGAGGCGGCGCTGCGGGTGGGCGCGGGACTCGTGAAGGTGGCGGGCGTGGCCGAGAATCTCGTCGCCGTCACGGCCACGCGACCCGAGCTCATCTATCTACCGGTGTCGTCGGTCACGACCCTCGATGAGCCGATGCGCAGCGCCGAAGTGCTCGCCATCGGGCCCGGGCTCGGGACCAGTGATTGGGCCCAGAGACTGTGGTCGGCCGCATTGGCGGCGCGCGTGCCCACGGTGGCGGATGCCGACGCGTTGAACCTCCTGGCGTTGAATCCGGCCAGGTTGCCCGCGGACTGGATCATCACTCCGCATCCGGGCGAGGCCGCCCGATTGTTAGGTACCGACACCGCGGCGGTGCAGGCCGATCGCCTTGGCGCGGCGCGCGAGCTGCATGCGCGCTATGGCGCGGTAACCGTGCTCAAGGGTGCGGGTACGCTGGTGGCGTGGGGCGCCGAGGGCGCGACGGAAATCGCCATCTGCGAACGTGGCAATCCGGGCATGGCGACGGCGGGCATGGGGGACGTGCTCACTGGCGTCATCGCGGGGTTGCGCGCGCAAACCGGCGACAGTGCGAGGGCAGCACGCGTTGGCGTCCTTGTGCACTCGCTGGCGGGCGATTCGGCATCGCAAGGCGGGCAGCGCGGGCTTCTGGCGAGCGACGTCATTGCCGAACTGCGCGGTTGGGTGAATCCGTGACCCCGATCGAGCCGCACGTGTGGCTCACACATAGCGGTGAGGAGACCGAAGCGCTCGGCGCGCATTTGTTAGGTGGGCGGCCACAGCATGGTGCGCCTTGCCGGGTCGTGGCGCTGTCTGGCGAGCTCGGGGCGGGCAAGTCGACATTCGCGCGCGGGGCGCTGCGCGCGCTCGGCGCGCAGGGACCCATCAAGAGCCCGAGCTACACGCTGCTCGAGAACTACGAACTGCCGGACGTGAACGCGGTCCATCTGGATCTGTACCGGCTGATCGATCCGGCCGAGCTCGAGCATCTGGGGCTCGCCGATTACCACCGGCCAGGCTTTCTGTGGCTGGTCGAGTGGCCCGAGCGCGGCGCGGGGCACTTGCCGGCTCCCGACCTTCGCTTTCAGTTTTCGATCACGGAGCTGGGGCATCGAATCGAGAGGATTGAAACTTCTACGCCAACTAAGTAAATTCCACCGCAGATCAAGCGATGAACTCCATGATGGGGAAGGGTTTTTTGAGGAAACGAGCTCCTGTCTGGCTGGCGCTGCTCGCATTCGCTGCGGGAGTTTCCGGGAACCTCGTCGCCGCTGAAATCCGCGATGTCCGCATTTCGGCCACTGAAACCGGCACGCGTGTCGTGCTCGACCTGTCCTCGCCAGTCAAACACAACGCCTTCCTGTTAGACGACCCGGGCCGCGTGGTGCTCGATGTGTCCAGGACTTCACTCAAGTCGAGGCTGCCTGCCGCCCAAGGCGTGATCTCAGCCCTGCGCTCGGGCAAGCTGCCGCACAACGGGCTGCGCCTGGTGTTCGAGGTGACCGGGCCGGTCACCGTCCTCAGCAGTGTCATTGCACCTTCGGGCGGTGCAGGGCATCGGCTCATTCTCGAAATCGCCAGCAAGGCCGCGGGCGCGGCCGCTCCGAAGGCCGTGTCCGTGACGCCCGTGGTTCCCGCAGCGCCCGTGGCCATTCGGCCCGCGCATGCACCGAGCGATTCGGGCCGCGACATCGTGATCGCGGTCGATGCGGGCCATGGTGGCGTGGACCCCGGGGCGTCCGGCAAGCGCGGCACGCACGAAAAAGACGCGGTGCTCGCCATCGCCAAGGCGTTGGCAGCGCGCATCAACTCCGAGCCCGGCATGAAGGCGGTGCTCACGCGCGATGGCGACTACTTCATCAGCCTGCGCGAACGGAATACTCGCGCGCGACGCGCCAAGGCGGATCTGTTCGTCTCGATTCATGCCGATGCCATCGCCAATCCCGATGTGTCGGGCTCATCGGTGTATGTGCTGTCCGATCGCGGGGCCTCGAGCGAGGCGGCGCGCTGGCTGGCCGAACGTGAAAACGCCGCCGACCTGAAGGGCGGCATCAAGCTCGATGACAAGGACGCCATGCTCGCCAACGTGCTGCTGGATCTTTCGCAGACCGCCAGTATCTCCGCGAGCATGGTGGCGGCGGAAAACGTCCTGAAGTCGCTGGATCGTATTGGCGAAGTCCGCAAGCCGCGCGTGCAACAGGCGGGATTCGTGGTGCTCAAGTCGCCTGACATTCCTTCGCTGCTGGTCGAAACCGCGTTCATCTCGAATCGCGAGGATGAGCGGAAGCTGTCGACGCCCGCGCATCGAGCCAAACTCGCCAATGCCATCTTCGCGGGAATAGAGCAGTACTTTCAGGGCAATGCGCCCGACGGCACGCGCCTCGCGGCGGCGCGCCGCAGCGCCGGCGCCGGAACGCGGGTCGAACTGCGATAAATGGGGACACTCCCCGTTTCCTAGCAAACGGGGACGGGGGTGGGGGTGGCGCGTGCGTGAAGGCCTCCGCCGGGAAGGTTCGGACCGCTCGCGAGGTGAGCGCGCTTCAAAAACTTCCTAAGAAGGAAGTTTTTGGCGGTCGCTCGCGCGGGGCTACGCGCCATCACTGGCAGCGCTTGGATAAGTGCAGCGCTAACGCGCACGGTAGGTAAGAACCACCAAAGAGGAGCTGCGCGCTTCACGCCCCGCACTCGCCGCTCACCACGCGAGCGGTCCGAACCTTCCCGGCGGAGGCCTTCACGCTCCACCGTCCGCGTCTCTGTCCCCGTTTGCCAAGCACCGCGGTGCTTGGGAAAGGATCCGAATACCACCGGGGTCGCGGTGTACGTTCCGAATCCCGGCTCCTCGTTCCGGGGGAGCGTGAACGAGGCACGACGGTGGGGCGGCAGCGCGTGGGGAAAGTCTTTCCGGCGTTCCGTGGAGGGCGCCGCGGCGCGAGGCGTGAAGCGCGCAAGTTCTCTTTGGTGGTTCCTTCCTACTGGGTAGGTTCAGCGCAGCCCCCACTCCGTGAGCTGACAGCTCTGGCGCGTAGCCTCGCGCAAGGGACCGCCAAAAACAGAATGCTTCATTCTGTTTTTGAAGCGCGCCCTCCTCGGAGCGCCGGAAAGACTTTCCCCACGCGCTGCCGCATCAACGCTGAGGTGCGTCCCCGTTTCCTAGGAAACGGGGAGTGTCCCCATTTACACTGCGCGCCATGCCGATCCGCGTACTCGACAATCACTTGATCGATCAAATCGCGGCAGGCGAGGTCATCGAGCGTCCGGCGTCCATAGTGAAAGAGCTGGTAGAGAACAGCCTCGACGCCGGTGCGCAAAGCGTGGAAGTGGAGATCGAGGCCGGCGGCATGCGCCTCACGCGCGTGCGCGATGACGGCAGCGGGATTCCGGCCGCGGAACTGCGCCTGGCGCTGTCGCGCCATGCCACGAGCAAGATCGCGACCGCCGACGATCTTGGCGCCATCACCACGCTCGGGTTCCGCGGTGAAGCGCTGCCGTCGATTGCGTCGGTCTCGCGCTTCGACATCACTTCGCGCCACGAACGCGAAGAGCGCGCCGCGCGCGTGAGCGCCGAGGGAGGCACCATCGGCGATCCCGCTCCAGCAGCCCATCCACCAGGCACCACCATTGAAGTGCGCGACCTGTTCTTCAATTTGCCGGCGCGACGCAAATTCCTGCGCAGCGAAGTGACCGAACAGGGCCACATCGTGCGGCTGCTCGAGCGCCTCGCGTTGTCACGCGGCGACGTGGCCTTCCGTCTGCGCACCGGTGCGCGCACCTTGTTAGACGCGCCGGCGCTCGGCGCAACCGGCGGTGCCGCGGCGCGACTGGGCCGCATCGTGGGCCAGGACTTCGTGTCGCGCGCGCTGGAAATCGAGCACTCCGCCGGGCCCGTGCGCCTCTCCGGCTGGATCGGTGCGCCGTCGGCGGCACGTGCGACCTCCGATTTGCAGTTCTGGTTCGTCAATGGGCGAGCGGTGCGCGATCGGCTGCTCATGAACGCCGTGCGACTGGGTTACCGGGACGTGCTGTATTCCGGTCGCCAACCCGCCTATGTCCTGTATCTCGACATCGATCCGACGCTGGTCGACGTCAATGCCCACCCGCAAAAGCTCGAAGTTCGTTTCCGGGACAGCCGTCAGATCCACGATTTCGTTTTTCGAGCCGTCGAGCGCAAGTTGAGCAACACCAAACCCGGGACCAGCGTGGTGCCGCCAGCGGCTTCGCCCGGCGGACACTACACGCAACCCATGGCACTTCACGGCGCGGACGCGTCGCCTGCCAGCGTTTGGGCGGTGGCCGGGATGCTGCGCGGTTCGAGCGGCGAGCAGTATGCAGTCGAGGAGCCGCCGGCGTTGGATGGCGCGCAGCCCCTGGGCGAGGCGCTGGCGCAAGTGCATGGCATCTACATCCTCGCGCAAAACCCGCAAGGACTGGTGCTCGTCGACATGCACGCGGCGCATGAACGCGTTTTGTACGAGAAGCTGAAGGCGCAAGCCGGAACCGTGGCCACGCAATTGATGCTGGCGCCGGTGACGGTGGAGATGAAAGTCGACGAGCTCGATGTGCTGATGGCGCAGGCCGATGAGTGGCGGGCCGCGGGTTTCGACGTCGAACGGCTCGCGCCCGACACGCTGGTGGTGCGATCGGTGCCAGCCATGTTGCCGAGTGAGGACATCGCCGCATTGGTTCGCGAAGTCGTGGGCGACGTGGCGTCGGATAGCGCCACTCATCACCTCGACAGCGCCACCGACCGCTTGTTAGGCACCATCGCCTGCCGTTCGGCCATCCATGCGCATCGTCGCCTGTCGTTGCCGGAGATGAATGCGCTGTTGCGCCAGATGGAGCAGACGCCGCGAGCAGATCAGTGCAACCACGGGCGGCCGACGTGGACACACGTCAGCCTGCAAGAGCTCGACCGCATGTTCCTGCGTGGCCGCTGATCGCAAGAGGCCGATCGCTGTTCTGACCGGTCCCACCGGCACGGGCAAGAGCACTTTCGCGCTGCGTCTCGCCTGCGAATTCCCGATCGAGATCGTCAGCGTCGACTCGGCGCAGGTGTACCGCGGCCTCGACATCGGCAGTGCCAAGCCCGACGCGGCGGAGCGCGCGGCCGTGCCCCATCACCTCATCGATCTGGTGGAACCCACGGCGAGTTATTCGGCGGGGCAGTTCGTTCGTGACGCCGCGCAGGCCATCGAAGACATCGAAGCGCGCGGCAAGATGCCGCTGCTGGTCGGTGGAACGATGCTGTATTTGCGTGCGCTCGTCGGAGGCCTCGCCACGCTGCCACAGGGCAGTGATTCGATTCGCGCCACCATCGATGCCGAGGCGCAGGCGTTGGGCTGGCCCGCCATGCACGCGCGCCTCGCCGAAGTGGACGCGGCCGCGGCCGCGCGCATCCATCCCAACGATGCCCAGCGCATCCAGCGCGCCCTCGAGGTCTATACGGCCTCCGGACGACCTATCTCGGAGCTGCAGTCGGCGACCGCGCGGCCCATCGAGCGGCAATTCATCTGCGCCGCGCTCGTGCCGCATGACCGGGCGCGTTTGCATATCGCTTTGTCGCAGCGTTTCGAAGTCATGATGGCCACGGGACTGCTCGAGGAAGTGCGCGGTCTATTTGCGCGCGGCGACCTTTCCGACGCGCACCCGGCGATCCGCGCGGTCGGATATCGCCAACTCTGGTCTCACCTGGCGGGCGCTTATCCGCTCGATATCGCTGTCGGCCGCGCCGTCGCCGCAACGCGCCAGCTAGCCAAGAGACAGATGACCTGGCTGCGCTCCATGCCCGACATCCGCACGTTCGATCCCTATGACTTACAAAGCTTTGTAGGCATTCGTGAATGCCTGATTGCCTCCTTTGAGAGAGGCTGATCGCGTTGCCGGGTAGGTACCCCGTGGTATGCTCGCGGCGTCAGCTTGCTTGAAAAATAAGGAGAACATCATGGCCAAGGGCCAGTCACTGCAGGATCCGTTTCTCAATACTTTGCGTAAGGAACGAATCCCGGTGTCAATCTATCTGGTGAATGGAATCAAGCTGCAGGGCCAGATCGATTCGTTTGATCAGTTCGTCGTGCTTCTCAAGAACAGCGTTAGTCAGATGGTCTACAAGCACGCGATTTCGACAGTAGTCCCGGCGCGCAACGTGCGCATCACCAACGAAGACGGAACGACGATCGAGGCGGTCGCTGGAGAATAATGCTACCGGCGTTCGCACGCGTTTCTTCCCGCTTCTCGGAAAATAAAATTGTTCGAGCGACCACGCGCAGGTGAGCGGGCCGTGCTCGTGCGCCTCGGCATCGGCGCGCCCGCGGACCCTGAAGACATTCTCGAGTTCGAGCAGCTCACGCGCTCGGCCGGTGCTGTTCCCGTGGCGAGCATCAGCGGTCGCCGCGATCGCCCCGACCCACGATTTTTCGTGGGCAGCGGCAAGGCCGACGAAATTCGCGCCGCCGCACACGAACACAATGCGGACGTGGTGTTGTTCGATCATCCGCTCTCGCCGTCGCAGGAGCGCAATCTCGAAAAGCTCATCGAGCGCCGCGTGCTCGATCGCTCGGGGTTGATCCTCGACATCTTCGCGCAGCGTGCGCGCAGTCACGAAGGCAAGCTCGAAGTGGAGCTCGCGCAACTCAAGCACATCGCGTCGCGCCTCGTGCGTGGCTGGACCCACCTGGAACGCCAGCGCGGTGGCGGCATCGGCAACCGCGGTCCTGGTGAAACGCAGCTCGAAACCGACCGGCGCCTGCTGGCCAAACGCGTGAAGACACTCGACGCGCGGCTCGACAAGATCAAGCAGCAGCGCGAGACCGGACGGCAGCAACGCGCCGATATCCCCGTACCGTCACTCGCGCTCGTCGGCTACACCAACGCGGGCAAGTCCACGTTGTTCCGGGCGCTCACCGGCGCCGACGCCTACATCGCGGATCAGTTGTTCGCGACGCTCGATCCCACCGTGCGCAGCATCGTGTTGCCGGGTAATACCAAGGTCGTAGTGGCCGACACTGTCGGATTCATCCGCGAGCTGCCGCACGAGCTGGTGGCGGCGTTCCAGTCCACGCTCACCGAGGCGCGCGAGGCAACGCTGTTGCTGCACGTGGTCGACGTCAGCGATCCGCGGCGCGACGAACACATCGACGAAGTCAATCGCGTACTGGCCGAAATCGGCGCTGCCGACCTTCCGCAGGTGCTGGTGTTCAACAAGATCGATCGCATCGATGCGCCGGCGCGCGTGGAGCGCAATGAGTCGGGAAGCGTGAGCCACGTGTGGCTGTCCGCCGCGAAGGCAGAGGGCCTCGATCTGCTGCGCGAGGCCGTTGCCGAGCGCCTGTCGCGAGTCGCGCGGCGCGCCACCCTGCGCCTGCCGGTGTCCGCGGGCGAGCTTCGGGCACGGCTGTATGCAGGGGGGCTGGTGCGCGCCGAGAGGATCGCCGAGGACGGTTCGTTCGAGATCGACACTGAACTATCCGAATTCGAATTACTCAAATGGGCGCGTGAGCCCGGCGTCGAAGTTCTGAGGCTTGCGGACGACTCAACTTGTACGGCCGCAAGTGCCTACCTACAATCGTCGCCCGCCTTGCGAAGCAGCTGATATGGCCTGGAATCAACCCGGTAATTCGAACAACAACCCTTGGGGCAAGAAACCAGCGCCCGGAGGTGGCGACCTCGACCAGGCCTTCAAGGACTGGCAGAAGCGCATCGAATCCCTGTTTGGCGGCAGTGGCAGCGGCTCCGCCACCCCCATGCTGTTCATCGGCATCGCAATTCTTGCCATCTGGATGGCCACCGGCCTCTACCAGGTGCAGCCTGGCAACCAGGGCGTGGTGCAGCGCTTCGGCAAACTTTCCAGCACATTGGGATCCTAAGCTTAGAATTCCACGTGGACAAGTTGTCG
>JADMIO010787602.1_pt1 | contig 33607 bp, 26 predicted proteins | sample 8958161 | NCBI WGS metagenome assembly JADMIO01 (sample SAMN16585339, study PRJNA669376) | soil metagenome | isolation source: Crop rotation soil | place: USA: Cullars Rotation, Alabama | collected 2011 | reverse complement strand
CTTTCCCCGCCGCCGCCGCCGAAGCCGCCACCACCGGCGCGAGCGTCGCGCTGGGCGTTGGTGACCTTCTCGACCTTCGGCTGAAGGACCTTCCACTCGTCGTCACTGACGCCGAGCTGTTCCTTGATCCGGGCTTCCATTCGCGCCCGCGCCTCGGCGGGGTCGAAGTTTCCGCGGCCCTGTTGCTGGGCAAAGGTCGCGGGGGCGGCCGCCATCAGCATGGCAGCCAACATTACGAGACAAAGCGTACGAACGTTCATCGGACTGCTCCCTCTAGGAGTTATTGCGCGACGTCTGTGGGTCTTGCCGATCGGGCCGAGACGTCGCGCGAGTCTCGGGTCGACGGCCGGGGAATCGTTCAGTGTTGTTCTCGCCGCGCGGACCGGGTTGAGTCCCGTTTGGCCCGCCGGCGTGATGCTTTAGGATTTCCTCGTACTTTGTGCGCTGTCCGTCGGTCAGGATTGCCTTGGTCTCCGCGACGGCGGCTTGATACTTGGCTTTCCACTCCTCGTCGAGTTCTGAAAGACCGCTTGTATAGGCCTCGTTAATCTTGTCGAAGTCTGTCTTGCGGCCGCTGTCTGCCATAAGCTTCTTGACCGACTCGTCGCGCGTCTTCTTTAGCGCTTGGCGGCGCTCGTCACGCTCGCGGCGGCCCTCGTGGGCGGCCCGCGACCAGATCTGCTTCATCTTCTCCTGCTGGTCGGTGGAAAGCGTGAGGACTGCCGTCAACCAACCAGTTGGCCCGCGACCATCTAAACCGTCGCGCGGTCCGCGCTTTTCCCCGAACTGCGGCTTCGGGCCGGGCGCGGTCGGGACCGACGTCGTCGCGTGAGGCAATGCACGCCAGCCGACCGTCAAGCCGGCCGCGAACGACACGAGAAAGCCGAGGATAACGACAACCTTGGACATCAGAGTCAAATACCGTCAGGCCGAGCGCACGACGCTCCTGGTGTCAGCCTTTAGAAATCTTCGCAGACGTGTAACCGGCCTCTCGTTTGGCGCATCGCCATCGCCGTGCTTCACTCCCGCTCGCCACCGCTGGTCAGTTCATCCGCCATCCACTGCGCGAGCACGACGCGATCGTCGTTGCTGGCGTGGTCACCTTCCTGCTCGTCCGCCGGCATGACGATCGACTGCTGCCAGATCGGCGGCGGAAGCAGTGCCGACGGGCTGCCAGGGGTGTCCTGCGACGGCGGCGTGCGAAGCAGTGTAACCGCAATCACAACCGCGGCCGCGGTCGTCATCCATCCGCTGAGGCGGATCACGCCGCGCTGCATCTGGCCTTGTGCCTTGTGAAACGCGCCGTAGTACCGGCTCATCGGCGCCGCGTTGGCCTGGTCGGGCAGCGGCACTTCCGCGAGCAGATCGCTTAGTGACCGCAGCTCGGCGAGCAACTCGGCGCACGGATCGCACGTCGCGAGGTGCGCCTCGACTTCCACGCGTTGCGCAGCGTCGGACAATTCACCGTCGTGGTAAGCATGAACTTGTGCGAATCGGTCACACGACATCGTCCGCCGCCGCTGGGATAAGTCCCGTAGTCAATCTACCCACGTTCATCCACAACTGTTAGCAAGCAACACGCAAGCTACAGGTATCCTTTGAACTTCTCCTTGAGCATCGCCCGCGCCCGATGCAGCCGCGACTCGACTGTCCCACGCGGCACATCCAAGGCTTCGGCCATCTCGTCGTAGCTCATTCCTTCCAACTCGCGGAGCACGATGATCTGGCGGTGCTCGGGCGTCAGGGCTTCGAGCATCTTCGCCAGGTCCAGCTTCGCATCCGTCGCCGACGTCGCCGAGCGGTTCGCCCGCGGGCGGGTATCATCCCCGGCAGTCGCTCCCACGGCGTTCGCTAAAGTCTCGCCGTGCTGGCGTTTACGACTGCGGCGCAACAGCGCCGCCCGCCTCACCAGGATCTGCACCAGCCAGGTCCGAACTTTCGATTCGCCGCGGAACGTGCTGGTCAATGCGGCTACAAGTGTTTCCTGGACAAGGTCTTCCGCGTCGGTCGCATTGCCGCAGAGCGAGAACGCGACGCCGGTTAGATAGCGACCGTGCAGGTCGACCAGCGCCCGGAAGGCGGCTTGGTCGCCACCAGCCGCGCGTCGCATTAAGTCCGCGTCGTCGTGCACGTTACGTTTATCGCCGGGCACGCCCAATGCGTCCAATTTGCCAGTATGGTTGCATCCGGATGCGGGAATCTTCCCGTCGATTCCCCAAGCCCTCACGTCCGGTAAGCGAGTTCTGTCCAATCGCGGCGGGAAGGGCACTACCGTCAGGTTGCGGCGGTGAAGACGAACCCGCCAGAGAACGCGCGGCGAGTCACCGCTTGCGCAGATCAACGAAGTAGATCGGTAGTCGCTTTCGCACAAAACGATCCTCGAACACGGTCCGTTCCTCCACGAACATTCGCTTCGCCACATACGCAGTCGCCGACGCGTCATTCCAGAAGTCCGCCGATGTTGCCAGCACCTCGAATCGCGCTCGCACCGCTTCGCTGGCATCAGGCAGGGTGTCTGCCGGCATGAGATCTTTGAAGCGCAAGCGCGAGGCGCTTGGTGCTGCCGGTATGCTCAAGCGCGCGCGCTGAAACGATTGCGGCTCCGGCAGGCCGAGCAGTGAGAGCGTCCACTGGAAATAGCCCGGGTGGTCGGTCTTCAGTGTCAGCCTCGAGCGCTCGTCGCGCAGCACGCGGTGGACGTCGGTCATGAACGGCTCGGCGATCAGGCGGTTCTTCAACTCGTTTGGCTTGTCGCACGGGTCCGGGTGGAACACCCACACTTCATCCACCTCGCCGTCGCCAAAGATGCGCGCGATGTCCTGTGCTCGCCCCCGGATCAGCGCCACGTTCTTCAGCCCAAGCTCCGTCACGCGTGCGGCCGCGTCGTGGATCGCCTTGAACTTCCAGTCGACTCCGACGAAGGCAATGTGCGGGTGCTTCACTGCGATCCGTGTGAGGAACTGCGCGTCATTGCACCCGATCTCAAAGACGATCCGATCGCCGAACGACTCGCCGATGCGTCGACGAAACGATGCGCCCCACCTCCCGCGCCGCTCAAACGCTGCCGCATCGGCCAGGACGAGGTCCGGGAACTGCGCCAATCGGGCGGCAAAGATGCTGCGCGGTGAAGCCAAGCCGGCGGATTAGAGGGACTGTGGCTGCGGCAGTAAAGGCGATGCGGAGGACGGGCGGCAGGTGCGGTAGTCGGTCCACAGCATCGTGAGCGAGATCGTCGTGCTGAGCGTCCAAAGCAGCGAGATCATCAGCTTCGCCGTCCGCCAATCGGCCGAGACATATCCCTGCGCGATGTAGTCCGGCCCGTAGACGACCCTCGCGACCACGCACCCCGCGAGCTTGCACGAGCCGACCAGGATCCCCGCGGCCAGCACCGCGACAAATGGGCGAGTCGGCATCCGCCGAAGCAGCCAGGGGAGCATGCCGACGGCCGGCAGGGCGGAGAGCGTAGCCATCAGCGGAAAGGGAAAGTGTGTCGTTACGCCCGCGGCGAGACCAAAGCCGACGAAAAGCGCTACGTTCATGCCCACGGCGGTGATCAGCGCCAGCATCCGCGCCCGCCATGTCTCGGAGGAATCGGGGACACCGAACGAGCGGTGGAACTCCGTCGCCAGCCAGGCGCAAGCGAGTCCCAGGTAAAGGCACGCGATGTCGGCGCTGATCGCCGGGTCGATCGCCACCAGCACCGGCAGGGGCAAGATGGCGGCCATGCCCCACGTCCCGATCAGCGTCCGAAGCTGTGCCGTTTGAGGTGCGCAGGAAGGCGGCGCGGCTCGCAGGTCCATGAACGGATAGTGTCGCGCGGCCCCACAAGAGTTCAATGCATGGAAGCAGGCTGCGCCAAATTGTCGCCTCCGCGAATGGCGAACAGCTCGTCCTTCGTCATGACGTAGAGCACTCCATTTGCGTAGACGGGCACGGTGTAGATTGCCGACTCCATGTTATTCGTCGCGACCAATTTCAGGGCCTTTGCCGCCTCAAACACAGCGACATCCCCGTCCTCGTCGCAAAGATAGACTTTGCCGTCCACCGCCAAAGCCCCTTCCCACATCGCCGCTTCCATGTCATGGGTCCAGTACAACGTGCCGGTCTCGGCATCGAAGCAGTGGAGGTAGCCAGAGAAGTCGGCGGCGAAGACCAGTCCGTTGGCGATGGCGACCGTCGACGTCGAGCGATTCATCCGCTCGATGGATCTGATCTTGCCGTCGCCATTGGCATCGAAACTCTCGAATTGCCAGACGACCGCGCTGTTGGGGTTGGGCGTAGCCTTGCGGGGTTGCGCAATCTTCGACGCCGCATACACCGGGTCAGGCCCCGCAGGCAGTTCGTCGCCGGCCAATTCCGCGCTGATGTCTCCCTCGCGAGTGATATCCACACACCAGATCAGCCCCGGGCCTTCACCGTGCTCCGGATCCTGTCCGGTCGCGAGATACATCCGGTTTTTATAGATGACGGGCGTCGCCAGCAGCTCGTTGCGCGTTCGCGGATAGATCGACCCCTTGCGATTGCAGTCGAACTTCCAGACGACCTTCCCCGTCTCCGCGTCGTAAGCGTAAACCCACCCGTCACCCAAGGGCGCAATCACCAGGCCTCGTCCGCCGACTTCCGCGATCGCCACGCTCGCCCACTGGCCGTGCAGAATGCCCGAACCCGGCGAATTATCGCTCCAGACGACGCGGCCGGTGTTCTTGTCGAAGCAGACGATCGACGGCGCATCGGGGGCCGGGACGTTCTTGTGCGTCTCGTCCACGCCGTTGGCGGTAATCACGTAGATCAGGTTTCCCCGGGCCGCGATGTGACAGCGCGTCATGTTGTGCGGAAACACGCCAAGCTCGCCCATCATGTCGACACGCCACAGCACGCGCGGCTGCTCGCCCGGGCGGCTGACGTCGAGGCAGATCGTCTCGCACCGGTTGGTGCAATACCAGATGCGGCCGGGCTCTGCGTAGACCGTTCCGCACTGGCCTTGATAAGGCCAGTCATTGACGCGCCCGGCTGGAAGCTTGGGAACATAGCGCTGCCACAGGAACCGTCCGGCCGTTTCGTCAAAGGCGGTCAGCACGCCGCCGTCGCGCAGGTGCTGCGGGTCGCGTTTCGCCTCGTTGTTACTCCCGACGTACACGACCCCGCCGGCGATAATCGGCGACCCGTAGCTCTGCGAGCCAAGCCGCGCCCGCCAAACGATGTTTTGCCCGCTCTTGACATCCCACTGCGTCGGCGGCGCTTTTCCGGGGCTGAGCAGGTTTCGCGACGGTGTGCCGCCGTACATCGGCCAGTCACCGGGCCCGATCGGTTGCGGCGCAAGCCTCTCGGAGGGCGCCATCCCTCTCGGACCGGCTGCGCGCGCATACGCCGAGAGTTCAGGGAACTCCGGGTGTCGGCGGCGCAGCACGCGCCACCGGTCCAGCCATTCCGCGGGCGGCAGGTTCGATATGCCGCCCCCCTCATGAACGAGTTGCCCCGACACCACTTCCCCGCGGAGACAAAGGTCGGCCGGCTCCCAAGCCTCGCCCGGCAGCACGCCCTGTGGCCGCAGTACCTGGACGTGATCCGTGTTCCCGCCCATCAACATCGGCTCGCCGGCGTTGGAAACGTGCAACACCCATCCATACCCCCCCAGGGGCACAGTGGGTGTGAGCGGCTTGAACGTCGCCGCTTCCCAAAGTCTTTCGGTATTGTCCTCGCCAACGGTCACAATCCATCGCTCCTCAACGCCTGCGAAAACGGCGTCGATCACCGGGCTGTCGTGCTGCATCAAGGCGACGACCGCGCCACTTCGCCAGTCCCAGATCCGAGCCACCCCGTCGCTGCATGCCGTGAGCAGCCGAGCCCCATCGGAATCAAAGCAGATGCGAGAGACCGTATCCGAGTGGTAGAGCGGCGTTCCCATCGGTTGACCGGTATCGAACGACCAGACGCGAACGGTCCCATCATCCGTCGCGATGGCGATCAACTTCCCGTCGGAAGACGCCCTGAGGTCAACGCATGGCCGCTCTAGCTGCAGGGGCGGAAAGCGAGGTTCGCCTGTGACGCTGTCACGTATTCGGACGTGCGTGTCGCCCTTCCCCCAGGTAATGAGCGTGCGGCTGTCGGCAGAAAATTGCACGAAGTGGGGGGTGGCGACGGAATCGCGACCTGAAGCGCCGTGATCGTAACGCCCCAAGATGCCCCCGGTCACCGCGTCCAGCAGAAAGACCTGCTCGCTTCGGTCAGAGTAAAGGCCGGCATTCCAGAGTACCGCGACGTACCGGCCATCCGGGGAGTAGCGAACCCGGCGGGCCCCGGCCGGGACGTCGTCTGCCCGCCAGAGCCGACGCCCGCTGCGCCAATCCCACATGGAGACGCCACCGGTGTCTTCGGTGCATGCCACGGCGATCCGCGCGCCATCTGGGGAAAAATCGATGTCTTGCGAAACGCCAAGCTCCATCAGTGGACCGGCCACGTTTCCGGTCGCCGCGTCCAATACGGCCACCTCCCGTCCAAGCCCAACGCCTGCGGCGGGGCGGAACGGAACGTAGAAGCGCCCATTCCGGCTCGCAGCCCCCAGCGGCGCCCGCAACTCATCCGCCATCGGCGTCGCCATACCGCTGGCGGACGATCGGTCGCGGCGCCAGGCAGGCGCTGGCTCGTCTCCGATCGCCCACACGCGGACCAGGTTCCCCTCCTGCACCGTGGCCGCCAGTCGCTCATCTGGTGATAACGCCGCCAGGTACACAGCCGCCTGATGCGGCAGCAGCAACGGCCGCGACGTGTCAGCGAAACCTGGGGGCGGGAGTGAGTTCGTCCCTGGCAAGGTTGGGGAAGCCGCGGTGCCAATGCCATCAGCGCCTGGCTCGGAATCGGGGATCGGCCAGAGTCGGGCGAAGGAGTCATTGCAGACGGTGATCGCCCACTTGTTGGCGCTACTAATGGCGACTTGGACGTTGCGATTCGCCGGGTGCGCCCAACGCGCTCGACGCTGGGGCTTTCCGCTGGGTGAAACGACCCACGCCTGTGCCTCCCCGATGCCACCCAGAAACAGGAAGTGGCTCCGCGTGTCAGCCACGGCCATGCCGAGTCCGTGCCGCAAGTTGGCCCAATCCGGGTTGATCATCGACTGGCCTTCCTTCGGCGAAGGCAGGCCCCTGTCTGCGTCGATCAACGCTAACTCGGCCTCCGGTTGCGACTGCCCGCTGCCCCTGGGGACCGTCCCCACACGGGAGGTGAGCAGCCACAGTCCCGCGCCCGTAAACGCCGGGGCCACCAGCGTGGCGCCCGCTGGCGCGACGTGAGGCGCAGCGATCAGCAGGGCGGCATCGGCATTCACGGCGTCGGGGTTCCCGTCGGAATTCGGTGGCGAAGACCCTGGCGTTGGAATGCGAAAGACGCGAACCTGCCCGTCTGCGCACGCCGTCACCAGCCGGTCGGACCTCGGGCCGAAGGTAATGGCCCAGACCAGCGCGGGGTGCGGCAGCTCCGGCGTGACGAAGTCGTTTGTGACACAGTCCCAGACGCGCGCCGAATCCTGGCCGCCGATAGCGAGGTATCGGCCTTCAGGGCTGAAGGCGATGACCTGCACGTCTCCGCGGTGTTCCACCTGTTGAAGCAACTGCCCTGAAGGAAAGGCATAGAGAAGAATCCCGCCGCCCGCGCGGGCGGGTGCCACCGCAAGCCAGCCGCCGTCGGGGCGCCAGGAGATGGCTGATGCTTTCGACGGCAGCGATGTGCCGCCGCCATCGCCGCCGTCGGCCGGCCACTTCATCGGATGCTCGGAGCCCGAAGCCCAGTCCCACACCGCCCATCGCCCTGAGTTGGTGAGGGTCAGCAGGTAGGCGCCGTCAGGACTGAACGCCAACTTGAACAACCGATCGGACGGGTCCAGCGGCAGCGCTGCGACCGGCTTGGACAGCCGGTCGGTCCACGACTGCGCGCGCAACCGGTTGGCCAGGCGGCGGTCCGCGTCATCGCTTGCGGAGCGGGCGGCGTAGGTGAACCAGAGCGCGGCTTGCCGTGGGTCGCCGCGCTCGTCCGCCATGAGCCCTGACAGCATTTGACTGTCTGAAAGCGCCGCTCGGTGGTCACGGGCCTCCTGTTGCTGGTGCTCATGTGCCGAGCGCTCGCGTCCCGCCGAACGAACCAGCCACGCCCCAGAAACCGCGACGGTGACGACCAGGCACGTCGCGACCGCCGTCAGCGCCGCCGCCAACGGTTTGCGCCTGCACCACCGCCACGCCCGCTCCGCCCGCCCGACTGGCCGAGCCGAGATCGGCTCGTCTGCGAGCCATCGTTGGAGATCCTCCGCCAACGCCAAGGCCGAGCCGTAGCGGCGCTGCGGGTCCTTTTCGAGGCACTTGAGGCAGATCGTCTCCAAATCCTGGTCAAGCCCGCCCGGAAGGAGAGACGACGGGCGAGGCGGCTCGCGCTCGCGTACCTGCCGCAGCGTCTCCAGTACGGTTTCTGCGGAGAAAGGTGTCCGGCCGGTAACCAGCTCGTACAGCACTGCCCCCAGAGAGTAGACATCGGCCCCGAGCGTCAGGCCGCGCTCGCCCCGCGCCTGTTCGGGCGCCATGTAGCGGGGGCTGCCCAGAACGGCGCCGGTGATGGTGATGCCACCGTCGCAGCCGCCGTCGCCTGCTTCCATCCGGCGGGCGAGCCCGAAGTCGGTGATTTGGGGATGTCCCTCTCGGTCGAGCAGGATATTGCCCGGCTTGAGGTCGCGGTGCAGGATGCCGCGCTGGTGGGCGTAGTGCACCGCCCGCGCCGTTGTGGCAATGAGGCCTGCGGCGGCCGGGTGATCGGAGGTGAAGCGGGGAAGCACCTCCGAGAGGCTGCCTCCCTCGATCAGCCGCATGCTGAAGTAGTGCTGTCCGCGGTGTCGTCCAACCTCGTAGACCGGGACGATGTTGGGGTGATCCAGCCGGGCGGCATTCTCCGCCTCCACCTGGAAACGCTTCACGTCCTCGGCCCCGGCGAACTGACCGGCGAGGATCATCTTCAATGCCACGATGCGGTCGAGGCGGACCTGCCGCGCCCGGTAAACGACGCCCATGCCACCGCGGCCGATCTCCTCCAGCAGCTCGTACTCGCCGAAGTAGCGGATGCGCGGGCCGTTGGTCGGCGGCGCACTATTCGAGCCGGATGCCGCATCGGAGCGCGTGCCGGAGCTGCTTGGGTCCGCCCAATCGGCCGGCGCCACCCTCTCGAGCCGCGATGGCGCAGCAAGCCGGGCGACCTCAGACTCATCGGAGAAGAACTCGCTCAGTTCGTTTGCCCATCGGGGGTGACGGCGGAGAAACTCGTCCTGGGGGGGAGCCGCGCCCGCTTCTGCGGCGAGCAGGTAGTCGGCGAGGATGTCGTCGAAGCCGGAACTTCGGTCGGCGTCGGCCGCGGGGACCACGCCTGCTGGTGGGACCGGTTCTATCTCGCCGTCGGTCACAACTCGCCCCTTTCCCGGCGATCCGCCAGCCGCTCCCGCAGCGCCTTGAGCCCGCGCTGGAGCAGGCCAACGACCGACGGCGGCGTGCGCCCTAGCCGGTCGGCCACTTCCGCCAGCGAGTATCCCTCCCAATGCCGCATCAGCACGACCTCCCGCTGCGCCTCCGGCAGGCTTTCCAACGCCTCCGCGAGTAGAAAGGCTCGGTCGCTCCGTTGCGCCGCCAGGCTCGGCGACGATTGTTCGGCCGCGAGAAATGTCCCCAGGCGCACAGACGATTTCTCCAGCTCTTGCTCCAGCGACCGCTCCCGCCCCGTGTCGCGCTTCGCCCGGGCAAGGCCCTTGCGCGCGTCCGCCAGGTTGTGCGCCAGGATTCGCCGCAGCCACGCGGCCGTCGCGGCGTCGTCGCCGCCGCCCCGGAACTGGTGGCGCTGCTGGTGCGCCTCAAGGAAGGTCTGTTGTACGACACCCGAGACGTCGAGGCGATCGTGCCACTGGCGGGAGACCTGCGTGCGGGCGAGTAAGCTCAGGTAATTGCGAAAACGCTCAAGCTCACCGCCGACTGTGGCGCTGGGGAGTGCCGCCGCAACGGCGGACGCCGGTAAGGGCGCAGGGTTGCCCGGTGGGTCGTGCGTCATGGCGCGGCACCTCTGCCGACCGCAGCAGTCTAACAGTGCGGCGCCCGCAACGCGTTGCAGAGCGCCTCGACGAACAAGCACCAAGCCTGCGCCGCGGCCGTCCCCCGCGGACGTATGCCGCCAAACCTGCGGAAAAAGCCGACTGGCCACAAAGACCCGCCCAAGGTCTGTGCAAACATGCTTCACCTCATCAGTTCCTGCGATGGGCGTGCGGTCATGATGACGCTTCAGCGCTGAGATGCCGACGCCGCTACATGGATAGGCGACGCGACGGGGTGGAATTAGCGCTGTCGCTGGGAAATCCTTCGAGCGGCAAAGAGGTTGGCAGGGGAACGAGGCGGCTCTACCCCGCGAAGTTGGGGTCGTCGAGCCCCTTGAGCCGCTCGGTGCTGTCTCCGAACCGATCCACCTTCCCACCCATCCGATCGATCAGCGAGGCATAGAGGTTGCAGAGCGGCGTGTTCTTCTCGTACTTCAGATGCCGCCCGGTTGCTAGCGTTCCGCCACCTTTGCCCGCAAGCACCAGCGGCAGGTTGTGAGGGTTGTGCTGGTTGCCGTCGCGCATGCACGAGCCGAACAGGATCATGCTGTTGTCCAGCAGCGACGACCCGTCCGGCTCCTTGATCTGTTTCATCCGATCGAGCATGTAGGCGTATTGCCGCACGTGCCACTCGTTGATCTTCCGGTACATCGCCAGCGCGGTCTCTTCCTTCTTGTGATGGCTGATCTCGTGGTGCCCGCCCTTGACGCCTTCGAGGAAGGAGAAGTTCCGCCCGCTTACGGCGTTGCCGAACATGAACGTGCCGACCCGCGTCGAATCCGACCAGAAGGCGAGCACCATCAGGTCGAGCATGAGGCGCACGTGCTCGGAGTGATCGGCGCCGGAGCCGCCCCGGCGGCGCTTGCCGCCTTCCGCTTCGCCGGCGCGGAAGCGAGCGGCGTTGGGGTCGCTCTTGATGAAGTCAGCGATACGCCGCTGCAAGGCTTCGGTCTCCACGAGCTGCTTGGGCGTGAGCTTTTGCTCCTCGGCACGCTGCTTCGTATTGAACTCGATGCGCTTTTCGACCGCGCGGACGGATTCCAGGTAGTTGTCGAGCTTCTGCTGATCAGCCCCGCCCACCCGCCCGCGCAGCGCTTTCGTGTCTTCCACCACCAGGTCGAGGACCGAGCGGTTGTCCCCCTCCGCCCGGGCGTCGGAGCGGAAGAGCCGGTCGAAAGCAAGCTGCGGGTTGATCTCCTTCCCCAGCGGCGTGGTCGGCGTGGCCCAGGAGATGTGCGAGCTGTAAAGCAGCGTGTAGCCGACGAGTTGATCGATCCCGGTCTCGACCGGCTCGATGCCCAGCTCCAGCGACGGGAGCGGCGTGTGCTGTCCCACCTGCTGGGCGATCACCTGGTCGAACGACGTCCCGCCGGAGCGGACGTCCTTGCCGGTCGTCTTGGTGATCGTCGTCCCCGTCAGCAGCCCGGCCGACTTCACGTAGTGCCCGTCGCCGGTAAGCGCGGCTTTGTTCATCAACTCGGAGAAGACGAGCAGATCGTCCTTGTGTTCCGCCAGCGGCGCGAGGGTGGGAGAGAGCTCAAATGCCTTGCCGGTCCCCTTGGGGGTCCAGAACTCCCCGTGAACGCCGTTGGCGAAGTAGATAAACGCCGTTCGCACGGGCGGCTTACCCGGCGCAGCGCCGGCGGCTGCGAGCGCCAGCCCGCGCGGCGCGAGCGACTCAAGGAACGGCACCGCCAGCGTGGCGCCGATGCCGCGGAGGACGGTGCGTCGGGAGACGGTCGAGTACATCAGACGGCACCTCTTACAACAAAAAAACTGCCAAGTCATTCCTTGGAAGGCTTAGCAATCAACCCTTCCACCACCCGTTCGACCTTACCCTTGGTTTCGTCCGGCGTTGCGTTTCGCCGGTACCGGAACGGGTAGCTCTTCACAATCTCGACGACCAACCTCGAACTCTTGTATCCGTCCTTCTCCAGCGCCTCCGTGATGCCCGCAACGGGCGGCTGATCATAGATCTCGATGCCGCGCCCGAGGGCGTATCCCAGCAGCTTTTCCGTCACTGTTCGCACGAACTCACCCTTGCGCGCCAGCAGGACCTTCTTCAACTCCGCCGGAGAGGAGAACGTCTGCCCGCCCGGCATCACGCCCGATGCGTCGATCGGCTTGCCGCCAACCTCCGTGCGCCACCGGCCGATGCCGTCGAAGTTTTCCATGCCAAAGCCCAGGGGGTCGAGCTTGTTATGGCAGGAGGCGCAGGTCGGGTTGTCGCGGTGCTTCTCTAGCAGTTGGCGGAACGTGAGCCCATCCTTGGGGGAATCGTCGTGCGGCAGGGCGGGAACGTCCGGCGGCGGCGGGGCGGGGGGGGAGCCGAGGACGCGCTCCAGCACCCACTTGCCACGCAGGACGGGGCTCGTTCGCAGCGGGTAGGACGTGATCACGTGGACCGCACCCAGGCCGAGGATCCCACCGCGTCGACCATCCGGAAGCGTGACGCGCTGGAGCCTTTCCCCTTCGCCGTCGTTGTCGCCGGCGTCCTTGATCTCTGGGAGCTTGATGCCTTTCAAGCCGTAGTGTTTCGCAAGCCAGGGGTTGAGGAAGGCGTAGTCGGCGTCGAGGAGCGTGGTGAGCGGCGCATCGTCGCGGAAGACCGAGTCGACGAAGAGCACCGCTTCGTCAAACAGCGTATACCGAGCGGCCGCGGTGAACGTCGGATACCTGCCCGCATCCGGCGTGGTCGTGGTCAGGACATCCCGCACGCCCAGCCACTGCCCGCCGAAGTTTTCGGCCAGCGCCTTGCTCTTGGGGTCCTGGAGCATCCGGCGCGTCTCGGCTTCCAGCGTCGCGGGGTCGCGGAGCTTCTTCTCGCGGGCAAGATCGAAGAGCCGCTGGTCGGGCATCGTTGACCAGAGGAAGTAGGAGAGCCGGGTCGCCAACTCGTAGTCGTCGACCTCCCACGGCTCCTTCGCGTCGGCGCGGTCGGTCTCAACCTTGAAGAGGAAGTGGGGCGAGACGAGCAGACCTTTGAGAGCCAGCTTCGTCGCGGATATAAACCCATCGCTGCGCGCCTTGGCGGCGTCGTACAGCTTCAAATAGCGATCGACCTCTCCATCCTTCACCGGCCGGCGAAAAGCGAGGGTGGCGAAATGCTCGACGATCTTCGTCGCCGCCGCGCGCGCCGTCACGTCGTCACCGCCCGGCTTGGCGACGTCGAGGAGTTTGACCGGCTTCACCTCCGCCAGCACCGCATCGGCGGCGGTGAGGTAACGCTCCATCAGGATGGGAGGGACGAACAGGGCGTCGCCCGAGTTATCGAACCCCGCGCCACCCGCGGCATCGGCGGGAAACGTGTCGGCTGGCTTCACGTCGACGCCGAACAGGTCGTGGACGGTGTTGTTGTACTCCGCCCGGTTGAGCCGCCGCATCGCGGGGCGGCCGGGGTCCTTCTCGAAGCTTCCGGGCAAGGGATGATTGAGCGTGTACTGAATCCACTCGATCAGCATCGCCCGCTCGACCTCGCTCGGTTGCGGCTTCTTTGCGGGAGGCATCGTCCGGTCATTGAGCTGGGTCAGGACTTCCCGCCAGAGCTTGGGCTCGCGCTGAATCAGCCCGACGGCGGTGAAGCGGGCGAGATCGACGTCGCCCTTAGCCTTTTCTCCGGCGTGGCACTTGCCGCAGTATGTGTCGAGCAGAGGCCGAACGTCCTTCGTGAAGTCGCGGGGCGCGTCCTGGGCGACCGCCGCCGGCGCAAGGGAAACCGCCGCGGCAATTGCGGCTATTAGAGCGAGAGGATGTCGCCGCGTTACGTAAGCCATCCGACACTGCATTGGACATCTCACCATCGCCCGATACTACCTGCGATGAAGGACTGGGGTTGTTCGCGCAACACGGCAAGGATTTCAGTTGACGACCCAATACCGTCCGGCAGGCCGATTTCAGTTGGCGGCCGGCGCGGGTTTTGGGGGTGCTGATGGGTGGTTCGGGTGGCGGTGTAATTATCGGCGCCGCATTACGCCAAACCACCGGCGCATGCACGGCGTGGCCGTACGCGGGGCAAGAAGGATCCCCGGCGGCCTATGCCTTTTTTTCTAGGATAGCAAAGTTGACTGGCGTGCCTTTACGCTGTGCGGAAGCCGTACACGGAGGTATCGCATGGCAAGGATTGCCTCACGCCCTAAGCCCGACGCACAACGGACGCTTGAGCCGCTGATTCGCGATTGCCCTTTTTGCGGGCGACGCATGGGGGCGGATTACGACAACTTCCGCAGGGTCGCCCTGCTGGGGAAGGTGGTGGCGCTGCGGCTGAAGATCCGCCGCTGCCACAACCCCGATTGCCCGCGTTACCACCGGCCGTACCGGCCGGAGGAGGAGGGTCGGATCGCGCTGCCGGAGCACGAGTTCGGGCTGGAGGTGATCGCGTCGGTAGGGGCGTTGCGTTACGGCGCTCACCGCAGCGTCCCCGAGATTCACCAGGACCTGCTGGGGCGTGGCGTGGCGATCTGCCAGCGCAGCGTCACGAACCTGCTGGACCGTTACGACGAGCTGGTGGCGTTGTCGCTGACGGACGACCGGCGGCTGCAGACGCTCGTGGCCCGGCAGGGGCGGGTGATCCTGGCCCTGGACGGCCTTCAGCCGGACGTGGGACACGAGGTCCTGTGGGTAGTCCGCGAATGCCTCAGCGGCGAGGTGCTGCGTGCGCGGAGCATGCTGTCGGCCAGCGAGGCGGACCTGTCAGGGCTGATCGCGTCGGTCCGCGACGCACTGCCGCCACAGGTCATCGTTGCGGGCGTGATCTCCGACGGACAACACTCGATCCGCAAGGCGGTGGCCGCGGCGCTGCCGGGCGTGCCCCACCAGTTATGCCAATTCCATTATCTGCGCGAGGCGGCGCGGCCGCTGTACGAGATGGACCGGCACGCGAAGAAAGAGTTGAAAAAGCGGGTGCGCGGTGTGCGGGCGATTGAGCGTGGCCTGGAGGACGGCACCGCCACCACCACCACCACCACCACCACCGACTCCGACGCGCAGGTGGCGCGGGGCTATTGCGCCGCCGTCCGCAGTGCCATCAGCGACGACGGGCGTCCGCCGCTCGCCGCCAGCGGGCTGAAATTGCACGAGCGGTTGACGTCGATCGCGCAGAGCCTGCGCCGCGTGAACGGACGGCGGCGGAAAAAAGGGACACGCACGGCGAGCTGATGCGGCGGTTGGAGTCGATCCTCCGCCGCGCGCTGGCGGCGACGACGACGCTCTGGCCGCCGGTGCGGCGCGGGTACCGCTGGGTCCACCGGGCGGCGAGCATCCTGAAAAACGAGCCGGCGGCGGCCGACGGTCGGGAGGTCCGCCGGCGTCTGGGCGGGTTGCTGGGCGCGATCGCGCGTCATCGCCCGCGTGCGGGCCAACTGGCACTGGCGACGAGCCACTTCCTGAAGGTCAGCAAGAGCTATTGGCCCGGCCTGTTCTGGTGTTACGACGTGGCGGACCTGCCGCGGACCAACAACGACCTGGAGCACCTGTTCGGCTCCAACCGCTATCACGAACGCCGCGCCACTGGACGCCGCAACGCCTCGCCGGCAATGGTGCTGCGCGGGCCGGTGCGCCTGCTCGCCGCCACCACCACACGCATCACGCCTCCCGCGGCCGCGGACCTGGCGCCGACGGACGTCGATCGCTGGCGGACGCTCCGCGCTCAATTGGAGGAGCGACGGCACGCACGCGTGCTTCGCAGCCGCTTCCGACGCAATCCAGCCGACTACCTGCGGCGGCTGGAAGAGCAACTGCTCAAGCCAACTTTGCCGTCCTAGTTTTTTTTCGCTGCTGCAGCGGCGCGGTTGCGGGCGAGGCGGGCCCGCTCCAGGTCTTTCTCCCGCTCGCGAAACGCCACGACCTCCAACGCCTGCTCGGGCGTCATCGCCCCCTGGGCCACCAGGCACAGCGCGTTGTAGGCGTACTTGCTCACGCGTCGCCGGCCGGTGCGCAGGTAGATCAGCAGCACCGCAATCGTCGCGACGTAAAACCCCAGCGTCAGGCCGTTCTTGCTGTGGGAGATCAGGTGGCGGAAGTTCGCGTGGACCTTGAGCCAGCGAAAAAATAGCTCAATTTGCCACCGCCAGCGGTAGGCCTCGCCCACCACCTCGGCATCGACCTCCAGCAGTGAGGTGAGCAGCCGGATCGGCTTGTCGGGGTGGTCCACGTCCAGGATGACGACCTCGCGCAGGACCTGGGCCGGGGCATCGTCGGTGGTGGCGTTCGCATGGGCGGCCGCCTTGGCCGGCTTCTTCGCCGCGGGGTCCAGCGTCACCAAGCGGTCCGACAGCACCCCGGCCGCCCGCGACTGGACCGAGACCGGCCGTTCCTCCAGCACGCTCAGCCGCTGGCTCTTCTTGATCCGCAGCACCAGGTCGGCCTTGGCCCTCAACAGGTCGTCGACGTAGGCGAAGCTGAAGATCCCCCGGTCGGCGATGTAGAGCTTGCCCGCCTGGATCTTCCGCCGGGCGGCGGTGGTCTCGCTGGTCCCCCGGCCGTTAATCTCCGCCTCCTGGATGACCCCGCGGGCGCAGCAGAACTGCAGGTCCAGCCGCACGAAGCGGTCATCGCCGCCCGGGCCGGCCCAGGGCTTGCGCTTGCGCAGCCCCCAGACCACGTCCGCGGCCACCGAGAAGAGCGAGCCATCAACGGCGATGGCGCGGTTGAGCAACTGCTGCAACGCGGCATCGGCTTGCGGGAGGTCCGGCACCTTGTTGCGCAGGTCGTTGATGATCGGCAGCAGCAGCGAGGGGTCCAGGCAGGCGTTGGCGTCGGAAAGGGTCGAGCGGCAGGCCCGCTCCACGTCCAGGCACTGCCGCATCGCCGGGCCCCGGCTGGCGTCGTCGATCGTCCGCAGGCTGCGCAACGCCGGGTTGAAGAAGCTGAGCAACAGCAGGGTGAAGACGTCGTCGTAGTGCAGGACGCGGTTGGGATGCTCGCCGCCGGCGGCGTGCAGCCGGCGGCGGTGCTTGTCGAGCATCTTGAGGTACTCGCCCCCGACGAGCAGCTCGTCGGCCGCCGCCGCCGGCGCCGCCGGCGTGGATGAATCAGCCCTGATCTCGGTCCGTCTGCCCACGGACGTATCAGAACCGTTCAGAGATCAAAGCGCAAATGCAATTACTTGCTGGGGGTCAAAAAGTGTCGGACGGTATTGTTGACGACCCCACACATCGTGCTAACATGATTCAGTCGCGGCATGTGGCACGAGCGGATGTTCCGCGCGCAAGGGTGCCGCACGGATGGCGAGGTGACTTCCCGGGCAAGACGTACCGCACTGCCCCATTTTAGCGCCAGCCCGAAAGGCTCGGTTCCGTGTCGCCTTTCCTCTGCGCCAAACGAACCCATTGGGCTGAGGTGACACAGCGTCGGCGCAAAACGAAGCCATGGGCTCTGACGTGATGCGGCCCAGCGTCGGCGCCAAACGAACCCATTGGGACTGACGTACGCAGCGCTAATCAACGAAGCCAACTCCCAAGGTGTGCCTGATGCGCATCATATTGCATTTGCAATCACTTACGGAGACCTAAGCCCTGACGCCGTCGTCGCGGTGAGGAACGCGGCCGACGAACGAACCCACCGCCAGGGCCGAGGAAGGACGGTGGGGCTGACAGCAAAGGAGGTGACCGCCGTGAGCCTGTAACAAACGAACCCACCGCGAGGTCACCGGTTTCGCCGGTTGCCAGATCGGAGCGCAATCGCTCAGGGTGCGCTTTCACCGATGCCCGCGGCGGCGGTTGGGGAATTCTTCGCGACTTCGGAGTCGCCCGGATCGGGGGCGCTCCTCTTGCGAGGATGGTTTCCCGGCCTCCGCCATAGCGCCCACAGCACCAGGACCAGCAGGGCGCCGCCCGCGACCTGGTGGAGAATGAGGACCGGCTTGATCGCCAGGCCATAGGACGGCCCATAGACCTGGGCCCAGATGCCGCAGCAGAAGTCGCTCAGTTGCTTCGTCCGCCACAACTCCGGGTCACGCGTGCGGACGTGCGCGTCGAGCCTCGCGAAGACCCACCGCTGCTGCTCGGCCGTCATGTCGTCCACGCGTTCGGGCACACCCAGATCGCGCGCCACGTCGCGAACGTGAGGGAGCAGCAACGCGTCGATGTTCTGCCGCACGAAGAACGGCCGTTGCGGGTCAACGTCGTGGATGAGCGCACCCGCGCTCTGGACGGCGCCGACGTCAGTGCAGACCGCCTCGTCCATGTGAAACGCCTCGAGGAACTCGCGGGCGACGACGACGGGATCGGCGATAACGGTCGGCTGGGTGAGGGTGGCTGTCGTTGTGGGGGTCGTGGCAGCGGAATGCTTCGTGACCGCTTCTTCGAGCACGCGGGCGAACGTGGGCACGTCCTGCTCCGTGCAGAGATGCAGGTAAGCGCAGAGCGGCCCCATCGCGAAGCGGCGATAGTGCAGCTCGGACGTCGGGTTGACCGCCAGGTCCTTCGGCAGACCCGGGATCGACCGCAGCGCCATCACGACGCCGTTTGCGCTGAAGCCGAACGGCGTCGCCGCTAGCGCTCGGCTGCCGTCGTCGCAATAGCTGACCGTAATCGACCGAAACTCCGGATTCCGCTGCCACTCGGCCGCCAATTGATCGAAGCGCACCGCGTCCGTCTTGTCCTTCGCCGAGATGCCGAGCCAGCCCCATGCCGACAACGCCACCGCTAACCAGAAGGAGACCTGTCGGAGTTTCGTCCCGCGCTTCATACCCTGGACCCCGCCGCCCGAAGTTCGCTCGGGGAGCGGGCGGAAAGATATCCGACCCCGGGTGGCAGGGCGATGCGCGACGGTTTCGCGCTACTTTGCGTCCCGCGTCAGCGCCTGGACATGCGCGGAGATCTCCGCGAGGCGGGCATTGACCTGCCGGAGCGTCGCGCGGCGCGAGACGACGATCAGGGTCACGGTAAACACGGCCGCGACGAACATCGAGACGAGGCTGTTGACGAAGGTAAGGATCGTCGCCTGCTTGACGACCCGAAACATTTCGTCGGTGCTGCCGGGGATGCCGTGCGTGGCGGGGGAGGTCGCGGCCGGAGAGGGGGCGCTGCCGCCCCTTCCGCCGACTTGCTGGTTGGCAGCGAGCTGGAACTCGACCACCTTAGCCAGCATGGGCAGCGTTGTTGCCCACGGGAGCATCACGACCGCCATCCACGCGACGACGCAGCCGCTGGCGAGCAGCCAGATCCGCCGCCGGTCGCGATCCAGTATCCGTTGCGTCAGTGCCGTGATGTCCGGCGCTGCGTCAGCGCCGCCGTCCAGCAACCGTTTGCCCAGTTCTTTCTCGTTCATGGTGATTCCCGTCAGGGTGTGCGGCTCGGAGCGTCTGCCGGAGCCGCTGTTTCGCGTAATGGATCCGCGACCGAACCGTGCCGACCGGGCGGTCGATCACGGCCGCGATCTGCTCGTACGTCAACTGCTCGACGAACCACAGGAGGATTACTTCCCGATGCTCCGGTTGCAGCTCGTCGAGCGCGCGGCGGACGCGCTCGACGTCATCGGCGCAGAAGTCCGCCTCCTCGTCGGCCGCCGCCGGCACGTCCGGCAGATGCCCGTCCGTCTCCAGCGTCTCGCGCGGCCGGCGTCGGAGCAGGCGATAGGCTTTGTCCCGCGCGATCCGGTAGAGCCACGCCGCGAAAGCGACCGGGTTCTGCAGAGTGCCGAGCTTGCGGTAAGCGTCCCACCACGTTTCCTGCAGGAGGTCGTCAGCGGCGTCGGCATCACGAGTCAGCTTGTGGAGATAGAAGCGCAGCCCGGGAGAATACTTCGCCACCAGCTCGCGTAGCGCCGCCTCGTCGCCGCCTTGGCAGCGGCAGATCAGGATTCGCTCGTAAAGCTGTTCCGCGGTCTCGCCCAACGCTCACTAGGTTGCGCGCCAAGCTGAAAGGGTTCAAACTATTGTGACGGAGGGTGAAATGAGAACGAGCGGTTACTTCTTCCCGGCTTTAGCCGGTTTCCGCTTCGACTCCGCTACTCTGAACCGCGTGATTCTTCCGATCAGCGGGTAGGGGATGGGTTGATCCACGGGGAACTGCACGGATCCCTTGGCGCTCGGGTAGCGCGCCAGCTCCTTCTTAAACGCCGCAATCCCGCTGGGCGTCGGGTAGAAGCCGATGTGATGCGCGTAGCCCGCGAAGTGGACGAGGTTCCCGTTGAGGACGAACGTCGGCATCCGGTACTTGATTGCCTCTTCCGCGTCGGGCGCGGCTTCGCGAATCGCGCGCCGAACGCGCTCGAGCAGCGCTCGCACATCCGGTGGGAAACCGGCGATGTACTCGTCGATCGTGGTTGCCGGAGGTCCTTGCGCCTTCATGTCCGTGCTGTCGTTGAGTCATCCCCCGGGGAGCGGCCTTACGCATCGGTGACGTCGTAGATCTTGATCCGCCCGAAGCTCTCATACTTCCCATCCTTCATCTTCGGCTGCCCTGGGCCGCCGGCGAGGAAGAGTTGGGAGCCGTCGGCGCTGAAGAGCACCTTGGTCAAGCGGTCCTTGGCGTCGAAGGAGTGGACCAGCTTCCCGCTCGACTCGTCGAAAAACCCGGCGTTCCACTTACCCTGCGCCAGTCGCCCGGCCATCGCGAAAAACTTGCCGCTGGGGTGGAAGGCGATCGACTCCGGGTGCCCGCCGCCGGCGTCGCCGGAGTTGATCTCGGCGACCTTGGGCGCGCCTTCCTTCCGCCACGCGAACCGCTGCCACGTCTGCCGGCCGTTGCCTGCGTTGGGGTCACGCATCTGGCCGATGCCGCAGGCGAGGATCGTCTCGGAGTCGGGACTGAAGGTCAGCCCGTAGACGCCGCCCTGGTAGCAGTGCACCTTGATGATTCCCCAACTCGTGAGCGACGGCGTCGTGACAGTCGCGAGCAGTTTGCCCGTCGCGACGTCCCAGACGCGGATCTCGCCCATCAGGTTCCCGGCCGCGAGGTACTTGCCGTCCGGGCTGAACGCCACCGCCTGCGTCGACGGAACGTGCGGCAGCTCGTAGACGACTTTGCCGCTCAACACGTCGAATACCTTCACCGACGGCTCGGTCTCCGGGGCAGGCTCATACTTCGGCCCGCCGGCGAGATATTGCCCGGTGACCGAGGCGAAGAGGTTGCCGTCGGGAGAGAGGGCCGACTGCCACGACCAGAACTGGTGAGCCTCTACCTTGCGGACCGGCTTTTTCTGCTCAAGGTCAAACCAATGGGCCGCGCCGTCGTAGCCCGCGGAGATCAGCAGCGACGACTCGGGCACGATGTGGACGCCCGAGGCGTAGCTCTCGTGCTTGTAGAGCAGTTCGTGCTCGCCGGACCTGGCATCGACTTGGTAGATGCCGCCGTCCAGGCACGCGGCGTAAAGCGTCGACGCGTCGGCCGAGCGGTCCATGCCCAGGACGGTGGTCGGGAGGTTGTGAGTCTTGACGTGGTTCACCTTCACGCCAGTATCTCCTGAATCGCCGGCGCCTTGTCCTCCACGCGGTGGAACGTCGGGAGGTTCGGCACATCGAACTCGCCGTGCGGGTCGATCCCCAGCGCGCTGTAAATCGTCGCGAACAGGTTCTTCTCGTTGAACGGCTTCTCGGTCGGCTCGTAGCCGTCGGCGTCGGTCTTGCCCACCACCACGCCTCGCTTCAGCCCCGCACCGGCCATCGCCAGGCTCCAGGCGTTGGGGTAGTGCTCGCGGCCGTGGCTGGCGTTCATGAACGGGCTGCGGCCGAACTCGCCCATCGCGATCACCAGCGTCTTGTCGAGCAGGCCGCGCTCCTCCAGGTCGTCGACCAGGTGATAGATCACGCGGTCGAGCTCCGGCACGAGCATCTGGTGCGTCTCGTGGTTGAGGATGTGGCAGTCCCACGGCATCCCGTTGGCCACCATCACAAACGGGGCGCCGTTCTCGACGAGATTTCGAGCAAGCAACGCGTGCGTGCCAAACGTGCCGGGGCCATACTTTGCGAGATCTGTCGGCGGAAGCTTGCTGATGTCGAACAAATCAGCGCAGCTCATCAGCCCCTTCACGCGCTCGAAGGCGGCGTTCTGCGACGACGCGGCCGCGCTCTTGCGGTCGTTCTCGAACTTCCTGGTGAGGAAGCGGCGAAGCGACTCACGGTCTTCCTGGTCGGTCGTCGTCAGGTCGGCGAGGCGCTGGATGTCCGGGATGCCGTAGCTCCCGCCCGCCCGCACCGGCCCGTACTGCGCCCCGAGCCACCCGGCCATGTTGCCGGCCTTGAACTCCTTGAACTCGTTCCCCTCGGGGCAGGGGTCGAGCAAGATGAAATTGGGGATCGCGCTGTCGAGGTGCCCGAGCTGCTCCGCCAGCACCGACCCGAGCACGGGCCTGACGAACGGAAGCCGGGCGTCGCCGCCGCGAGTGAGGAGGTTGATCCCCTGGAAATGCTCGCTCGGCTTGGTCGACATCGACCGCACGACCGCGAGCTTGTCCATGATCGTGGCGCACTTGGGCATCAACGAGCTGATTTGCACGCCGTCGAGGTTCGTCTTGATCGCCCGGAACGGCCCGCCGGAGAGCGTGCCGGGCTTAGGGTCCCAAGTCTCGAACTGGCTCGGCGCGCCGGTGAGCCAGAGCAGGATGCAGTGCTTCTGCTGCTTCTTCGCCTGCTCGGCAAAGGCAGGGAGCGAGAAGAGCCCGGCCCAGCTCGCGACGGAAACGGCGCCGGTGGCGGCGAGACCCTTGAGGAACATCCGGCGGTGGATCGTGTGCTCCGGGGTGGGGCACTGGCCGGGGGAGAGGTTGGAGTGACGGGGATCCTTCAAGAGGAAATCTCTCAAGCGTTAGTTTCAGATCCCCACTCGTAGGATCCGCTTCAGCGGACCGACTTTCTGCTGTCGAGACAAATCCCGTCCGCTGAAGCAGACCCTACGAAATAACGATGTCGCCTAGTGATTCAACAAAAACTCCGCACTGGTCAGCAGCGCCCACGTCATCTGGCGGACGGCAGCCTCGGTCCGGTCCTTCCGTGCGCCAAGATACTCCACGCCGCACTTCAGTTCCGCATCATCGGGCGTTCGTCCCAAGACCTCAATGAATGCGGTGCGCACCCGCTCCTCGTTCGACGACAACTTCAGCAGCCGGGCCGTCAGGTTCTCCGCGTCGGGCTTGAGCAAACTATCGAACAACGGGTTGTTCGTCAGGAACATCGTCTGCGGGAGCGTCGGGTTGTACTCGACCTCGAAGACGATCGGGAAGGCCGTGATCAGAGACTGCCGCAGTGCGCCGGTGTCGCCGTCTTCATTGCCGGGCGAGATGTTCCGCCCCGTCGCGGTCATGAGTGATCGGAACAGCACCTCGGCCGACAGCGGCTTCTCCAGCCCTTTGGCAAACAGCTCGGGCGCCGGCGGGCTGGCGCTCTCCCAACGGGAGTCGAGTTGGTACGTCTTGCTCAGCACGATCGTGCGAATCAGGTGCTTGAGGTTGTACCCGGACTTTTCAAAGTCTTCGGATAGGAATGCCAGCAGCTCCGGGTGACTCGGTGCGTGGCGCGAATCCATCTGATCTACCGGGTGGACGATGCCGCGCCCCATCAGCAGGGCCCACATCCGGTTGACCATCGCCCGCGCCAGCAGCGGATTGTCCTGCGTCACCGCTTCCGCCAGCGCCGCCCGCCGCGAGAACTTTGGCACGGCCATCACCTTGGGGCGGCCCTTAGCGTCCTTCTTCGGGGGGACGACGTAGGCGTCGTCGGCATCGGTTTCCTTCTCCCCGTCGGCCGGGCGCTTCTCGTCGATCGTCTTGTCGTTGGGGAAGACCAGCAGGGCGGGCTGGCTCTCCTTCTTCAGGTTCGTGAAGCTGACGAACCCGCCGATCGCCGCCTCCGACAGCGCCGGCGGCCCGGCGCCTTCGACGTTGGCCGTGCGGTTGAAGGCGGCGACGAGACCCCAGTACTGCTTCTGCTTGATCTCATGCGCCAGCGGATGGTCGTGACACTGCGCACATCCGATCGACACGCCAAACGCCACCGGCGCCACTGCCTCCGCCATCGACTGGTGGTTGTTCTTGCGCTCGTAGAGGAACCAGGCAACGCCCTTTTTCTCAGGCGATTCCGGGCGGGCGGTGATGATCTCGGCGACGATCTCATTCCAGGGACGGTTCGCGGCGACCGATGATTCGAGATAGTTGAACCACCCGTTGGACTTGCGGCTCGCCTCCGCCTGCTTCCCCTTGCGCTCCATCAGCACGACGTCGAGCACCTCGGCCAGGTGGCGCGGGTATTCACTGCCGCCGAGAAGCTTGTCGACCAGCTTTGCCCGCTTGTCCGCGTCCTTGTCGTTAACGAAAGCCTCGATCTCCGCCGGCGTTGGGATGCGGCCGGCGAGGTCGAGGTAGATTCGGCGGCAGAACGTGCGGTCGTCAGCGACGTCGTTCCCCTTGACGTGCTGCTCCTGCCAGCGGGCCTGAATGAGCTGGTCGATCGCGTCGGACGCCGTCATCCCCGCCGGCGGCTGCCACTTCACCTGGGTGGCCAGCTCCATCAGGGTGGGGGCCTTGGCGTTCCAGTCGATCTTCCCGCTGCCGGGCAGCGGGTGATCGGCCGGTGTGGTCGGGAGCTTCGTGATCCACTCACGGATCAGGGAGACCTCGTCCACCGAGAGCTGCGGCTCCTTCTCCGGGGGCATCTGCCCCTCGACGCCGTGCTGGAGTCGCTGGTACAGCGGGCTCTCCGCCGGCTTGCCCGGCATGACGACCGACCCGTCAGTGCCGCCGGCGAAGATCGCCGTGGGCGTGCGCAAGTCGAGTCCGCCTTTCTTCTTGCTCTCCCCGTGGCACTTGAAGCATGCCTTGCTGAAGATCGGCTCGACCTTGCTCAACCACATCGGCTCGGCCGGGTTGGCGGGCGAAGGTGGAGCGGCGTTCGGCGGCTGCAGCGGAGCTTCGTCGGCGGCCAGGGCGGGGAGGGTAACACTGCAGAACAGGACCAGGGACGCCACAGCGAGGCGGCGGGCGAGGCCATTGGGGAAAAGCCCGCATTCCTCTGGTGTAACTTGACTTGTGAACAGGCTCACCAAAGGCATCGACGCGTCTCCAAACCGGTAACGTCGATCCTCCTTACTCGCCTGGGCGCCTCTTGTTAATGCCGGAGAGGAGGGGGTTGCCGTACCGCTACGGAACCGTCACCGCCTTCACGTCCCAGATCTCGTCGGCGTATTGCCGGATCGACCGGTCGCTGGAAAACTTGCCCATCCGCGCGACGTTCAGGATCGAACGCCGCGTCCACTCGTTCACGTCCTGATACGTTCGCGACACATCCTCCTGGCAGTGGACGTATGCCGCGTAGTCGGCCAGGAGCATGTACCGGTCGCCGCCGTGCAGGAGGGAGTCGAAGATGGGCCGGAAGACGCCTGAGTCGCCGCCGCTGAAGTAGCCGCCGCCGATCATGTCGAGCACGCGCTTGAGCTGCCGGTCGTTGTTGTAGTAGTCCCAAGGGTTGTAGCGCGGCCGCAGCCCGTTCACCTGCTCGGCGGTGAGGCCGAAGATGAAGATGTTCTCGTCGCCCACTTCCTCGCGGATCTCGATGTTGGCGCCATCCATCGTGCCGATCGTTAACGCGCCGTTGAGCGAGAACTTCATGTTCCCCGTGCCCGACGCCTCGGTGCCGGCTGTCGAGATCTGCTCCGACAAATCGGAGGCGGGGAAGATCACCTCGGCGAGCGAGACGCGGTAATCGGGAACGAACGCCACCTTGAGTCGGTTGCCGATCGTCGGGTCGTTGTTGACGACGTCTCCGACGGCGTTGATCAGCCGGATGATCAGCTTCGCCATCCAGTACCCGGGCGCCGCCTTTCCGCCGAAGATGACGGTGCGCGGGGTGTGATCGTCGCCGGGGCGGTCCTTGATCCGGTTGTAAAGCGTGATCACGTGCAGGACGTTGAGCAGTTGGCGCTTGTATTCGTGGATGCGCTTGACCTGCCCGTCGAACATCGAGTCCGGGTTGATCGAGATCGGCCGGTTCTGCTTGGCGTACTTCTGCTGGATCAGCTCGGCCAGCGCCAGCTTGTTCGTCCGCTTCACGGCGCGCCACTTTTCGTGGAATGATTTGTCGGCGGCGAAGCGCTCGAGCTTGCGCAGTTCTTCAAGGTTGGTGATCCACTTGTCGCCAATCGCGCCGGTGATGAGCGACGACAGGCCCGGGTTGCATGCCAGCAGCCAGCGGCGCTGCGTCACGCCGTTGGTCTTGTTGCTGAACTTCTGCGGCCACATCTCATAAAAGTCACGGAAGAGCTCGCGCTTGAGAATCTCCGTGTGGAGCGCCGCCACGCCGTTGACGCTGTGGCTGCCGACGATCGCCAGCGTCGCCATGCGGACCTTGCGCTCCGGACCCTCCTCGATGATCGACATCCGCCGGCACCGCTCGTCGGCGTCGCTGGGGAATCGCTCTCGTACCTGCGCCATGAAGCGGGCGTTGATCTCGTAGATGATCTGCAGGTGCCGCGGTAGCCACGCGCCGAAGATCTCGACCGGCCAGCGCTCCAGCGCCTCGGGCAGGACCGTGTGGTTGGTGTAGGCAAACGTTCCGGTCGTGATCTTCCACGCCTCGTCCCAGCCAAGCCCTTCAAGGTCCATCAGGATCCGCATCAACTCCGGAATCGCCAGCGCCGGGTGCGTGTCGTTGAGCTGGATGGCGGTCTTCTCGGCGAAGCGGTCAAACGTCTTGCGTCCCCGCGATTTGTCGTGCATCGCGTATTGCTTCTTATAGCGGCGGATGATGTCCTGGAGCGTTGCGGCGCAGAAGAAGTATTCCTGCGCAAGGCGAAGCTCCTTGCCGCGCTGCGAATTGTCGTTGGGATAAAGGACCCGGCTGATGCTTTCGGACTGCGCCCGCTTCTCGACAGCGCCGACGTAGTCCCCCTGGTTGAAGTCTTCGAAGTCAAAGTCGTTGACCGCCTTGGCCGACCAGAGGCGCAGCGTGTTGATGTTCTTCCCGCCGTAGCCGGGAATCGGCGTGTCGAACGGCGTCGCCAGGACCGTGCGGGTGTCGACCCACTCGTTGGTCAGCCTTCCGTCAGCGTCGACGTACGTGTTGACCCGGCCGTTGAAGTGGACCGGGAACTTATCGCCCGAGCGGGCGATCTCCCAGGGGTTGCCGTAACGGAGCCAGGCGTCCGGCAGTTCGACCTGCTGACCGTCGATGATCCGCTGATGAAAGATGCCGTAGTCGTAGCGGATGCCGTATCCGTAGGAGGCGTAGCCCATCGTCGCCATCGAGTCGAGGAAGCACGCCGCCAGCCGGCCCAGGCCGCCGTTGCCCAGGCCCGCGTCCCACTCGGCCTCGCGAAGCGCCTCGAGCTGGTATCCCAGCTCGCGCAGCGCGCTGGCCGTCTCGTCGTTCAGGCCCATGTTGATCAGGCTGTTGACGAGCGACCGGCCCATCAGGAATTCGAGCGACATGTAATAAACGCGCTTGGCGTCCTGGGCGTAGTACGCCTCCTGCGTGTGAACCCATCGCTCGATCATCCGGTCGCGCACCGCCAGCGCGAGGGCGACATAAGGCTCCCACTCGCTGTCGATATGCCGCGGCAGCTCTGCCAGCGTGTATTGCAGGTGCTCGAGAAAGCTCTCCTCGATCGCCCGCGCGCCCCCGCCAAGCGGGGCAGGTGCGAGGTCTGATACGTCCTTCGTTGCGGGAGGGGAGCCCGATGTGAGAGTGCTCTGCGGCATGATTGTGTCCGGGTGAGCGCGCGGGAAAACTCGTGGCACGATACCTGAATTGCAATTCGAAAGTCAGAGAGGGCGGGAAGGTGGAGGCGGCTCGGCATGCGCGTCGCGCAAAAAAAGAGGGCGAAGGCTCCTGCCGAACCGCGATAATCGACCGCAACTTTTACCTACCGGTAAGCCGGCAGGAAAATGCAGCCGCTGATCGCGGTTCGCCAGGAGGCTCGCCCTCGCGGGGTCGCTCGACCTTAGCCTCGATCGTCCGGTCGGTTACTTCGATGACTCGAGTTGGTGCTGTAGCGCCGTTGTGTCGTCCTGCACTTTCTTGACGGCCGCCTTCAGGTCGGTGGCACGCTGCTTGGCGGAGTTGATCTGCGGACCCGCGGCGGCGATCTGCTCGGCGCTGTGGCCTTTCGCGAACTGCTTGGAGAGCGCCGCCAACTCGCCCTGGTACGCCTTGTAAACGTCGCGCGCCGCCGTCAGCGACTGCTGGAGCTGATCCCACTGGGGACGGGCCGCTTCCGCTCGTGCCTTGATCGCTGCCGCGTCCTTGTCGGAGCCCTCCTTCTTGGCCAACCGCTCAGTGGTGACAAAGTAGTCGACGCCCGCCTCGCGCATGAAGTCCGCGTTCTCGCGAACGCCGGCCGCGTCGGCGGCGACGTTGAAGTATTCGGTGACGAATTCGTGGTAAGCGTCATCGCGGTCGAAAGTCTTGGTCGACGCGAGGCGGTCGAGTGCGCGCACTGAGGAGTCGATGCGGGCGTCCATCTTGTCGAGGCTCTTCTGGAAGTTTCGGAACGCGCTCTTGGCCGCGCCGGACTTCTGCTCCTGGACCGTGCAGCCCGTCAACGCCGCCATAAGCAAAAGAACTGCAAACAGCGTTGCGACGGGGAAGAACGAAAAACGCCCGGCCAACTGACTCTTGATCATGATCAAAAACCTCCGAATCCCATTCTTCCACACAAGATACGCGCGCAATTCCCATGCTCCATCGGCGGTCGACGAAGAGCGCCGCCAGTGATCGACTGGCCGTCGCTCCGGTTATGCCGGTGGCTGCACCGCGACCCGCGCGAGTGCGACGTTGAGCGCACTCGCACGTGCGCCCTGCGCTTCGAACGCTACCACGTTGAGGCAGCGTCCGCAACAAAGCGAACACAACCCCTGTGGTGATCCGCACCTCCAAATCAGATGCGAATTCAGTCGCGTGGATTCCGCATTGAATCGCGCTCCGAAAAGACATTGCCGACGGACGGTCTGGAGCTTTCACGATCCACATCGACCATCTGAAATATGGAGCAGCACCGGCCATAGCTAGCGCTAGGCAAACACCGATCACGTAGAGGTCGCTGGAGAAACAATGTGGTGGAACGACTTCTATGAAGCTTGTCACGCCAGGCGCGCATTAGTGGAAGTAAAACAGGGCAGGTCGTACTGTATTGCGCGAGCTTGCCGACCGATCGGGCACAAGGTTGGCAGTTCGCTGAGCCGGCCCGCAACCGCGCAAATCTCAGAGCGAGGGCAACGGGCGTATGTCGCATCGGCGCGAACATCCTGTCATCGGGGCGCCGCTCCTTCCGTTCCGGGAGGCGGCACTCGAACAAATGCACGACGCGGTCGTCGTGGTCGATGGCGAACTGCGCGTCGTCGCGTGGAATCGCGCCGCCACAGAGCTCTATGGCCTGCAGCCTGACGAAGCCATCGGGCGGAGATTCACGGACAACGTGACTTGTCTTCCCACTGCCCCAACCACCCCGCAAGAGCGATCTCCCCGACGCAGCAGCCGAAGCAGCGCCGTGTTGGAGGCGGTCGGTCTTGTCAACGGTCCGGCGGAGCACGTGATTGGTCGATCGGGTTGCGCGGTTCCGGTGCAGGTCTCGATCCTGCCGTTGCGGCGCCGTCGTGGCGTTTCGCACTTCGTCGCGATGATTCGCGGCAAGTCCGAACAGGCGCGGCTCCACGCATCGCTCCAGGAGCGTCTCGACTTCGAGATTCTTCTCTCTGAATTGTCGGATCGGTTCAGCCAGGTCGCGGAGGAAGACATCGACGGCGAGATCGAGCGGTGGCTCGCCCGCCTCGTGGAGGCGCTGGACGTCGACCGCGGCTCATTCTCGCAACTGCGTGCGGACGGATCGCTGGTCGTCACGCACGCTTACGCGGTGCCCGGCCATCCCCCAGCCCCGCTTGGGCCCGGCAACCAATTGCTGCCCTGGCTGGTGACCGAAATAGTGGCGAGACGGAACGTGGTGCTTTCGTCCATCCCGGATGATTTGCCCCCGACCGCCGAGGAGGAGCGGCGCTACTTTGAGGGAGTCGGTCTGAAGGCAGGGATCAGCATCCCGGTGACGGTCATGGGGGCGCCAATGTGTGTCCTGACCTTCGGAGCATTCCGCCGGACCTGCAACTGGCCGCCGGAAGTGATTGCGCGGTTGAGCCTCGCCGGCAATGCGTTCGCCAACGCCGTCGCGCGGAAACTCGCCAAGCAGCGGCTCGAGGAAAAGCAGCACGAGCTGGTTCACCTCGGGCGCGTGGCCGCGATGGGTGAGCTTGCCTCCGTGATTGCGCACGAGCTGGACCAGCCGGTGACGGTCATCGTAAGCAACGCCGAAGCCCTGCGGCATACCCTGCGCGCCGATACCGTCGACCTGGTCGACACCGACGAGGCGCTGCGGGAGATCGTCGACGCGGCGATGAGACTGTCGGAGATCATTCACCGTGAGCGGGAGCTGCTCCGCAAGTCGGCGCCATCGATCGAACCGCTCGACCTGAACGCAGTTGTCGGGCAGCTCGAGCTGTTCCTCCGGGCCGAGTCGAGACAGTTCGGGACGCGTCTGGTCCTTGAGCTTCAGCCCGGGCTGCCGGCGGTTCTGGGCGACCGCGTACAACTCCAGCAGGTGGTCTTTAACCTGACACGCAACGGCCTCCAGGCGATGCAGGCGCAGGCGGGTGCGACGCGGGTGCTCACGCTTCGGACGACAACTGTCGCCGACGAGGTTACCCTGGACGTTGTCGACGCGGGGCCAGCCGTCGACCCGCTGGTGGTGCGGCGGATGTTCGAGCCGTTTTACACGACGAAGGTGAGTGGGCTTGGGATGGGTCTATCGATCAGCAAGTCGATTATCGAGCGGCACGGCGGACGGATCCAGGCTGCGGCGAACCCCGCCGGCGGTCTGACGATGTGTGTCTCCTTGCCGCGAAAGTGAGGTGTGGGATGTCGGATGAACTCAGCGCTACATTGACATGGCCATCATCATCGTCGTCGCCCTGCGTTGGGGCCACGGTCTTTGTGGTTGACGACGAGGCGGCGGTGCGCCGCAGCCTTGCACGGGTGGTCCGCTCGGCCGGGTACACGGTGGAGACGTTCGCGTCGCCGCGTGAATTCCTGCAACACGAGTTGCCGCCCGGGCCGGCGTGCGTCCTGCTCGACATGAACATGGACGGAATGAGCGGCCAGGAGGTGCATGATGCGCTGCGGCGAAATGACCGCCATGTGCCGGTCGTCTTCCTCACGGGGTTCGGCTCGGTTCAGTCGGCCGTGGCGGAGGTGAAGAAGGGAGCGGCGGATTATCTGGAGAAGCCGGTGTCATCGGCGGCACTGATTGCCGCGGTCAGCCGTGCGGTGGACTCCGACCGTGCCGGCAGCGAGGACCGGGCGAACCGTGCGGAGTTGAAGCGTCGCTTCGATTCGCTGACGCCGCGCGAGCAGGAAGTCATGCGGCTGGTCGTCTCCGGGCTGCTGAACAAGCAATCGGCGGCCGAGCTGGGCATCAGCGAGAAGACGATCAAGGTGCACCGGGCGCGGGTGATGGAAAAGATGGAGGTCGAATCGCTTGCCGCGCTCGCCCACGCCGCCGAGCGGCTCGGCCTGCCCGTCGGTCAGGCGGCCGGCGCAAGCGTCGAGTTAGCGTCCGCCCGCTACGTCTAAAGTCCAATTCTTCGTTCCAGGCTTTGCTGCTACGGTTCCCGTTGGTTTGGCAGGCCCGAGCGGGGCGCATGGGCGCGCCCGCGTCGTTGCCGTCAGCCAACCGGAAGCGCGATGGACGATGCCTCGACGATTTTCATCGTCGACGATGACCCCGCTATTTGTGCCGCGATCCGGCGCCTCCTGGCGCCGCTTGGCAGGCCGGTGCGGGCGTTCTCGTCGGCTGAGCAGTTTCTCGCCGCTATCGGCCCTGGCGCGCGAGGCTGTCTCCTGCTCGACGTTTGCCTCCCCGGCATGAGCGGCCTGGAGTTGCGGCGACAACTGGCGGCAGACGGGTCAGGGCTGTCGGTCATCCTCGTCACCGCTCACCACGACACGCCGGCGGTGCGAAGCGCCGTGGGGGAGACGGCGGCAATGGTGCTGCCCAAGCCCTTTCAGCGCGACCAGCTGCTCGCCGCCATCTCTCAGGCGACGGTTCCCACGTCCCCCACACCCACCTCCGCACAAGTGCCAACCCCGGCGCCCGTCTCAACCCCCTCGCCGCTTCCCGCAGCGCCTCCCGCCGCCTCTTCCAAATGGCGGTGACAATCCCTGTTGGACCTAAGTCCAATAGCCCGCGGCCGGGATGCGACGGGACACTGACGCGCTCGGCAGCCAGAGTCGCCGCCGCCCCATTGGGAGCTGAAGATGACCCGTCGACTGCGAATCGCCGCCGCCTCCGCACTCATGGCATTCCTGCTCGTGGGCATTGCGGCGCGTTCAGCCGCTGCCCAGGCGGCGCCGGCGCAGGGGTCGCAGGAGAAGCTCACGATCGACGCCGCCCGCGCGAGCTTTGCTTCCGGCGATTACCGCGGCTGTCTCGGCAAGATCTCCAAGCTGCTCACCACCAGCGCCTACAAGTCCGACTCCCCCGAGCGATACGACCTGCTCATGCTCCGCGGCGAGTGCCTGCTGAAACTCAAGCAAAAGCCCGGCGCTCAAGCCGCCTTCGAGTCTGCCCAGCGGATGATGCGAAAGCAGGAGGACGTGCAGCGTGCCGCGGCCGCGACGGCGCTGATCTCACTGGTGAAGGCCTCTACGCCGGCGCTCGTCTACCAGCCTAAGAAGGGAGGCAACGCCGTCGACATCGTAGAGCCTGCCTCTCGCCAGAAGGCGATGGGCCTGCTCATGGACGACCTGCGGCAGCGCGTCCGTCCGGAATACCAGAAGGCGATGACCGGCGACACGCTCCTCCCGATCCACAACCTGCTTAAATCCGCGTGGGAACTCTACTCGGTGGAAATGGCGGCGACCGGCGACGTCGCCGGAACTTCTGAGAAGCTCCAGGAGCTGGGCGCGCACGCCCGAAAGCTGATCGGCGATGAGCTGAAGCGGCTCAACGCCCGCCTTGACCAGCTCGAGGACCTCGCGGGCGAGCCGACGGGCGGCGACTACGGCTACGGCGGCGGCGTCCGAGGCCTGCGGACCGACGAGCGCAACGAGCTGCAGGGGCTCGCCAGCGAGCTGGTGAAGGCCGAAGAGACCATCCAGAACGCCGGCCGAATCGCGAGGCTGCTGGGGCGAAGCGGCGAGAACTGGGATGCCCTGCTCACCGAGTGCTCTACCGCGCGCGACAGCGCGCAGCGCGCTTACGACCGGCGCTACTGACTTGCGACTGTATTTGTGGAGATTTGATCATGGGATGGATTACCAAAGGCGTCACAGTAACGGCTCTGGCGGCGCTGGCCTGCGTCGCAGCAGCGTATGGCGCGCTGGCGGACACGGTTGAGATGAAGGATGGCACGCTCCTCCGCGGCAAGTACGTCGGCGGCACGGCCGGCACGATCCGCGTGGACGTCGAGAACGGCGGGGGAGTCAAGGTGCTGGAAACCGCCAACGTCCTGGCGCTGACCTTCGGCGACACCGCCGGAGCCGCGGCAGCCGGAGCCGCGCCAGGCGCGCCCGCCGCCGCGGCGGTTGGCGCA
>JADMIO010634476.1_pt1 | contig 33610 bp, 35 predicted proteins | sample 8958161 | NCBI WGS metagenome assembly JADMIO01 (sample SAMN16585339, study PRJNA669376) | soil metagenome | isolation source: Crop rotation soil | place: USA: Cullars Rotation, Alabama | collected 2011 | reverse complement strand
GCTGGTTGGTGATCGCCACCACTGTCGGCTCGCCTCCCGCCTCTCGCGCCGACTCGGTGACGGTCGCCCAGATCTCGTCCGGATCGTGCTCGACCCAGCCCGGCCGCGGGAAGTGCTGCGGGAGCTCGCGGTAGCCGCGCCCCGTGACGCGGAAGTCGTCGTCGAGCACCAGGCACGTCGTCCCGGTCGTGCCCTGGTCGATCGCGAGGATCACGCGTGCGCGGCGATGAACTCGAGCGTGCGCCGCCAGGCGTCGTCCGAGTCCCGCTGGAACTCCTCCTGCTTGCGATCGAAGAAGCTGTGCGGCGCACCGTCGTACTCGACGATCTCGTGCTCGATGCCGGCGCGGGTCAGCGCCTCGTCGAAGGCCGCGTTGTCCTCGGCAGTGATGTTCGGGTCGGCGCCCGCCTGCAGAGCCAGGATCGGGCACTCGATCTGGGCGACGCGCGCAACCGGGCTCGCGCCGCCGCGCTCGCGCGTCGGGCCGCCGTAGAAGCCGACGGCGCCGGCCAGCCCGTGCCCGGAGGCCGCAGCGACCCATGATGCCCGCCCGCCGAAACAGAAGCCGACCGTGAAGACCGACGTGACCCCGAGCCCGCGCAGCTTGTCGACTCCTGCGCGGGTGTCGGCCTGCACGCCGGCGTCGGTCGTCTGGTCGACATGCGGCATGTACTCGAAGTCCTCGCCCCGCTTGGCAGCGCCCGCGGTCCGGCCGAAGTAGTCGATCGCGATCGCCGGAAGGCCGCGCTCGGCGAACCGCAGGGCCAGCTCCTCGTAGAAGTGGTAGAGGCCGCGGACGTCGGGCAGGATCACGACGCCGCTGGCCGCATCGCCCTCCGGCGTTGCGAGGAACGCGGCCAACTCGGTCCCGTCGGCCGAGGTGAGCGTCAGGTCGTCGTGCGAGACCGCTGCGCCCACGATGCGCGGAACCGGCGGTTCGGAGTCCGAGTCGAAGCACATCCCGCGATCCTAGACTTCTCGGATGCCTACGAACTTCGAACGTGCCTTCGACGAGCGTCCCGGCGCCTACGCCGCGTGGCGCAGTCTGGTCGGCGCCATCCGCGAGAACATGGAGCTGCGCCGCTACGAGCTCGTGACGTTCGCCGCCGCGCAACGCCTCCGCTCGACCTATTGCTCGATCATGCACGGGAACGTGCTTCGCGATGAGCTCGGCGAGGACGTCCTCGCGATCGTCAACGACCGCGAGGGGACACTCGACGCGGTCGACCTCGCAGTCATGGACCTCGCCGAGCGGGTGGTCGTCGACGCCACATCGGTGACCCCAGCCGACCTGCAGCGACTGCGCGACCTCGGGCTGGACGACGGCGAGATCATGGACGTCGTCCTCACTGCGGCTGCCCGGTGCTTCTTCTCGAAGACCCTCGACGCGTTGTGCGTGCAGGCCGACGCACAGTTCCAGGAGCTCGCAGCCGAGCTGCAGGCCGCCTTCGTCGTCGGCAGGCCGATCGCAACGAGCTAGTAGAACGGAAGCTCGGCGCGGACGCGCGTGCCACCGCCGATGGGGCTGTCGATCTCGAGCCGCCCTTCGAAGGCGGCAACGCGGTCGGCGAGACCGCTGAGCCCCGTGCCGGCCGCGGGGTCGGCACCGCCCTTGCCGTCGTCCTCGACGACGACGATCAAGGCACGTTCCGTCTCTCGCACGCGGACTGCGGCGCGCGTTGCCTCCGCGTACTTGGCCACGTTGTTGAGCGCCTCGCTGACGATGTAGTACGCCGCGACGCTGATGTTCGTCTCGAGCGGCGTCGACGTGACGTCGAGCTCGACGCGGACCGGCGCGCGCGCAGCGACGATGCGAAGCGCCGCCGCGAGCCCACGCTCACTCAGCGCGGACGGATGGATCCCCTGTGCCAGCTCGCGGAGCTCTTTCACCGCCGCGGCGAGCTCGATGACAGCGCCCTCCACCGCAGCGTCGGCAGGGATCGCGCCCCGTTGCGCACCACGCAGGCGAAGGAGCAGCGCGATCAGCCGCTGCTGCGCTCCGTCGTGCAGGTTGCGCTCGATCCGCCGTCGTGCGTCGTCGGCCGCGGCGACGATCCGCGACCGCGAGCGGCGTACCTCGGCCTCGTGCCGCTTGCGGTCGGTGATGTCGGTGCCCGCGATCAGCCACACAGGGCCGCTCCGGATCTTCGGGAGCGACGTGCATGACCAGGCAACGTCGATCTCGCTCCCGTCGCGCTGCACCCAGCGGCCCTCGGACTCGGCGGACGCGCCGGAACGGATCGCCGACATGATGCAGTCGCGCGCCTCAGCGCGCTCACCGTCGGCCACGTAGCGCTCCCAGAAGAGGACGCCGCCGGTCTCGTGCGGGCGGTAGCCGAGCGTCCGCTCGAACGCTTTGTTGGTCGCGAACGGGCGGACCCGACCCTCGGCGTCGACCAGGCAGATGAGGCTCGGGGCGAAGTTCGCGATCGAGTTGAGCAGCTCCCGCTCACGCTCGAGCTCCGCGATCCGCGCCTTGAGAACGGACGCCGACTGTTTCGTGCGGGGCATTGCTCGTTCTACGTGCGTCGCTCTGGGAACCGCGGCAGGCCGTCGTCGGGAATCGGCTCCCACGCGGCGGCATACGCGACGTACTGGCGGAACTGCGGCCGAACGCCCGGGTCACCGTCGAAGAGCCCGAGCCGAACGCCCATGATCTCACCCGACGGATCGTGGCTCCAGAGCGCACTCCCGCACGACGTGCAAAAGCACTTCGGCCAGCCGTCGGGCGGAGCCCATTCGCCCACGAGGTCCTCGCCGGAGAGGAGCCGGAACGCACTGCTGTCGACGCGCACCTGCGCCGAGGCCGCCGTGCCGGACCGGCGCTGACAGCGCGTGCAATGGCAGTACGACGCGTGGCCGTCGAGCGGGCCGTCGATCTCGAAGCGCACACCGCCGCAGGTACAGCGGCCGGTGAGTGTGACCTCGGTCATGAAGCGAGCCTAGACGGACCGACCCGCATACCGGTAGGTACGCTCCCGCGGTGCCTGCGGCAGGCGACTACGAGTACGAGCTTCGGCGCGACGGTGCGGTGATCGCGACCGGACGCATTCAGCTCGAGCATCCGCCGTCGCCCGGCGACGAGCTCGCCCTGGGCTCGAAGCGCACGCTCGTCGAGGACGTGCTGCCGCTCCGCGGCGGCAAGCGCCTCATCCTCCAGCAGGCGTAGCGGCGTCTTAGTGCAGCTCCGCCGGGAGCTCGATGTCGCTGACGTCGATCCCCAGCGACCTCGCGAGGCGCACGCCCTGCTCCAGGTCTTCCTTGAGCATGCGGATGTCGGTCTCGCGCATCAGCGACCCGATGAACTCGCGGGCCTTCGGCCGCCACAGCGCATGCTGCGTGAAGAGCGGCAGCATCCGGTTCGCAGCGTCGATCAGCTTCTTCTGAACGCCGCGCCCCGCACCCTCGAGGAGGACGCGCTCGTACGCCATGCCGGCTCCGTGGTGGATGCCGTCGTCGATCGTCAGCCGGTTGCAGAGATCCTCGAGGATCGTCCCGCGTGATGAACGCGCGATCATCCGGAAGCGCGGGATGATCAGCCGCTCGTAGAACACCTGCATCAGGAACACCTTCTCCTCGAGCGTGTCCGCATCGAGGGTCATGTGCGCGAGCCGGTCGAGGTGCGGGTCGCGCTCGGCCATGCCGCCCGACTCGGCGATCAGCTTCAGCCACGCCTCGGTGTGACGCGACTCGTCCTGCACCATCGTCGTGTAATAGAGCTTTGCCTCGTGATCCGGCGCGATCGAGAAGAGCTGTGTCGCCATCTCGACCGCGAGCTCGTCCGCCTGCAGCTGCTGCGTGATCACGGATCGCCACAAGTCGCGCCGGCGGGCGAGCTTCTGCGGCGAGCCCGAGTACTCGGGGATCGGCGGGATCTCGCCCCACGCCAGGTCGCGAACTTGCCACTCGGCCCGCTTCGCGAGCTCGTAGTAGCGATAGACGCCCTGGAGGTCGCGATGCGTGTCGAGACCGAGGTCTTCGGCTTCCATCGCGGGAAGCCTAGTCAGGCGACAGCTACGGTGCCGTCGAGAGCGTCAGGGGAATTCCCGACGGATCGATGAGCTCACGTGCCTCCGGAGCCCCGTACACCGTCGCGCCGATCAAGCGCGCGCGGTCGGCCGGAGCGTACGGCGCTCCTTGGCTCTGCCAGGTGTTCGCGCCGACGTGATGGTGATAGCCGCCCGAGGCGAGGAACGCCGCCTGCGCGCGAAGCTCCGCCATCAACTCGAAGCCGAGCCCTTCCCAGAACTCGACGGTCGACGGGATCTCCGCGACGCAGAAATGGACGTGCCCCATGGTCGTTCCCTCCGGCAGTCCGCGGAACGGCTCGTCGTCGATGCCGCGCACGAGGTCGTTCGTGTCGAGCGGGAGCGTGGTGATCAGCTGCGCGACCTTGCCCTCCCACGTCTCGCGCGGGCGGTCGGCGTAGATCTCGATCCCGTGATAGTCGGGGTCACGCAGGTAGAGCGCCTCGCTGACGCGATGGTCGGACATTCCCGTCAGCTCGATGTGGTCGTGCGCGGCGTGCTTCAGCCAGCGCCCGAGATCGGTGCGCGACGGCAGGAGCAGGGCGAAGTGGAACAGGCCCGAGTAACCCTCGGCGGACTTCGCCCCGGGCTGCTCCGTCAGGACGAGCAGGTCCTCCCCGCCCGTGCCGAGCTTCGCGGTTCCGTTCTCGCGCTCGTGGATGCGTAATCCGATCGCCTGCTCGTAGTACGCGAGCGACCGGTCGAGGTCGGCGACGGTCAGGTGGACGGCGCCCATCCGCATGCCGCGAATATACGGGGATGGACTCAGTGCGGGTCGACAAGTGGCTCTGGGCTGCGCGCTTCTACAAGACACGCGCGCTCGCGACCGATGCGGTGATCGGCGGGCACGTGCAGGTGAACGGCGTCCGCGTGAAGCCCGCCAAGGACGTGCGCGTCGGCGACGCGCTGCAGATTCGCATCGGGACGATCGAGTGGGTCGTCGACGTGCGCGCCCTCGCCGATCGGCGCGGCCCCGCGACTGTCGCGCGCGGGCTGTACGAGGAGCAGCCGGAGTCGAGAGAAGCGCGCGAGCGTCAGGTCATGCAGCGCCGGCTCGCGAAGCCGATCGGCGCCGACCTCGGCGCGCGGCCCACGAAGCAGGATCGCCGGCGACTCGACGCGCTACGACGAGCACAGCGCCGAGCGCGCTGAGCACCGCCAGCACGAGCGCGAGCGGCCACCAGCGGAAGCCGGCGGCGTGCGCCGGCGGCTGCCATGTCCGCGTGTCGAGCGACGCGAACGTCGTCGTGCCGACCTGCACTGCAAGCACATGGTGGTCGAGGTGCAGCCGAGCTAGGAAGAGGTTGGTCTTCACCGGGATGCCGTGGACGTCGACGCAACGGGCCGTCGACGCCGCCGTGTCGAGGGCGTGGACGAACGGATGCCCGTTGCCGTCGTACAGGGTGTAAGCGACGCGCCCGTCGGGGCTCATGACGCGGCTCACCGGGTTGCCCCGCATCTTCTCGGTCGCATCACGCGGATCGACGATCGGCTTCGCAACGAGCTTCCGCGCGGCCACGTCGTACGCGCGCACCTCGTAGCGCGTCGGATCGACGACCGAGAGATAGTGGATCAGGAAGATGCGCGCCCCGTTCGGCGAGACGGCGTCGAAGCTGAAGTCGCCGTCGAGCCTGATCACGGCGGTCGCGAGGAGCCTGCGCGCATCAAGGACGAGGAGCTTCGTCTCCGCGCGCGGGAAGCTCGTGCGCGGCTCGATCAGGACGAGCGCCCGGCGATCCGCCGACAGGCCGCTCGCCGATCCGTCGTAGGCGACCGCGGGGATCGTCCACGTACCCGGGAACGTGTTGCTGCGCACGATCTGCCCGCCGTCGCGAAGCGTCGCCTCGACGACCGTCTGCTTCCCGACCGTCACGGTGACGTACCGGACGCTTCCCCCCGGGGCTGTGACTCCCGACGCCCCTACGTCGACGTTCAGCACCGGCAGGCCGTCGGCGGCCGCGGCGGCCGCTGCGAACAATGCGAGAACGAGTCCGGCGGCGACGACGGGCAACACGCGCACGCGTCCAATACGCCTCGCAGGCCGAGCGAGGTCCCTCCCACCGATGACTTTCGCCCACCGGCCGAGTCGAATTGGAAATGGCCGAACTCGGGATCGTCGATGCGCTCGCGCGGCTCCAGCTCGTTGCGCGGCGGTCGGGCTACGAGGTCGCGGTCACGGACGCCCCACGCGACCTGCTCGAGCTGATCGAGCTGGCGGGTCTCTCCGAGGCGCTAGGCGTCGAGCCGCTGCGGCAGCCCGAACAGCGGGAAGAGCGCCTCCGTGTCGAGGAAGAACGAGAACTCCCCGACTCGGCCGCCTGAGATCTCGAGCACCTGCAACGCCCACGCGACGTGCCCGTCGCCGGTCTCGTCCGGCTTGTACTGCGCGAACGCCGGCGAGCCGTTGACGGTCCCGACCGGGATGAGCCGCGAGCCGCGGCAGCCCTCGCCCGGCCCGAACCACCAGGTGAGGATGTCCGGCCGGCCGCTGAGCCAAAGGTCGAACGGCGGCATCGACTGCGTCGCGTCCTCGTGGATCAGCGCCGTCAGCGCGTCGATGTCGTAGCTCTCGAACGCTGCGACGTACCGCTCGAGCAGCTCCCGATCGATCTGCTCGACGGAGTCGGACGCCGCCATGTCGTGCGCCTCGATCGTGGCACGCGCGCGCTGGAGCGCGCTGTTCACCGCCGCGACGGACGTCTCGAGCAGCTCGGCGATCTCGCTCGCCTGCCAGCGGAGGACCTCGGCGAGGATGAGCGCCGCACGCTGCCGCGGCGGCAGGTGTTGCAGCGCAGAGACGAACGCGAGCCGCACGGTCTCGCGCTCGATCGCCGCCTCTTCGGGGAGGTGGGAGTCCGGGATCGGCTGCAACCACACCACCTCGGTCGGGATATTCAGGTTCTCGATCACGGGCGCGCCTGCGGGACCGAAGTCCATCGGTCGCGCGCGCCGCTCACGACCGTTCAGCATGTCGAGGCAGACGTTCGTCGCGATCCGGTAGAGCCAGGAGCGCAGCGCGGAGCGTCCTTCGAACCGGTCGTAGGCGCGCCACGCGCGGACCATGGTCTCCTGCACCGCATCCTCCGCCTCGAACGGCGAGGCGAGCATGCGGTAGCAGTACGCGGTCAGCTCCTTGCGGTACTGCTCGAGCTCCGCGCCGACATCGACCTGAGTCGCCATCGCCGTCGATGCTACTGATCCGGGCACGGTAGTTAGACGCCTCTCGGCGCCGAGACTCATCGGAGCTCGCCGACGAGCCGTTCGACGGCGTCGCGGATGCCGTCGCGGATCACTCGTACGTCCTCGATCGACCGTCCCCACGGGTCGTCGAAGCCCCACTGAACCCGCTCCACGCCGGGCGTCACCGGGCAGACGTCGTCCCGACAGACCGCCACGGCGAGGTCGGCCCAGGCGAGCACCTCCGCATCCAACTGGCGCGCCACGTGGTCGGAGGCGTCGATCCCGATCTCGCGAAGGGCCTCGACGACGACGGGCTCGGCGTCCGGCCCGGACGCCGCCGCGCCCGCAGAGCGCGCCTGGTGACGCCCCTCGGCGGCACGGAGGAACATCCGCTCGGCCATGACGCTGCGGCCCGTGTTGCCGATGCAAACGAACAGGACGTTCACGCGTTCGGGGCCGTCGTCATGCTCATCTTCCGGCCGATTCTCTAGATTCGCCGGAATGGCGACCGACACGAACGTCGCACTTCTCGGCTACGGCACGGTCGGCGCGGCCGTCGACCGGCTGCTGGCGGCCTCCGCTGCCGACATCGAACGTGCCACCGGCCACCGCCTGCGCCTGGTCAAGGCGCTCGTGCGCGATCCCGCCCGCCACCCGGACGCGCCGGCCGGGCTGCTGACGACCGAGTTCGCCGACATCGCAGGCGATCCGTCGATCGCGGTCGTCGCCGAGGCGATGGGCGGGCTCGACCCCGCAGGGCCGTACGTCCTCGACCTACTCGCCCGCGGCAAGCACGTCGTGACCGCGAACAAGCAGCTCGTCGCCCGCCGCGCGCCGGAGCTCTTCGCCGCGTCCGCCGCGAGCGGCGTCCAGCTGCGCTTCGAGGCCAGCGTGTGCGCAGCGATCCCGGTGATCAAGGTGCTGCGCGAGGCGCTCGTCGTCACGAACGTGCACCGCGTGCTCGGGATCGTCAACGGCACGACCAACTTCGTTTTGACCGAGATGGAGGGTGGCTCGACCTACGCGGAGGCGCTCGCCGACGCGCAGGCGCGCGGGTACGCGGAAGCGGACCCGACCGACGACGTCTCCGGCGCAGACGCCGCCGCCAAGATGGCGATCCTCGCGACCGTCGCGTTCAACACGCGGGTCGCGCTCGCCGACGTCGATCACACCGGCATCACCGAGATCGACCCGATCGATGTCGCGGCCGCCCGCGAGCTCGAGATGGTCGTGCGGCTCGTCGGCGCAGCTCGGCTGGTGGACGGCGCCTACGACGTCCGCGTGGAACCGGCGTTCGTCGACGCACAGCATCCGCTCGCGAAGGTCGACGGCGCGTTCAACGCGGTGATGCTGCAGGGCGACGCGATCCGCGAGATCACGCTCGCCGGTCCGGGCGCCGGCGGGACCGAGACGGCGTCGGCGATCGTCGCCGACATCGCGGGCGTCCTCGGCTCGACCGGCCCGCAGAGCGACCCGGTCTGGCGCGATCTCCCGCGGCTCCCTCCGGGTGAGTCGCGCTCCCCGTTCTACTTCCGCCTGTTCGTCGAGGACCGGCCGGGCACCCTCGCGCACGTGGCGGAGATCCTCGCCCGCCATGCGATCTCCGTCGCGCGGCTGGTGCAACACCAGGACGGAAGCGGCGCGACGCTGCACGTCGTCACCCACGAAGCCGCCGCGGGCGCGCTCGCTGCTGCGCTCGCCGAGCTCGGGGCGCTGGCCGAGGTGAGCCGGTGGTCACGCCCGATCCCCGTCGTCTCCGACCGAGGTGTCGCGGAGCTCGGCTGGGCGTGACGGGCGTACGGGCCACCTGGCTGTCGTTGGGCGAGGGCGGCACGCCGCTCGTGCCTGCACGGCGCCTCTCGGAGACGCTCGGGCTCGAGCTGCACCTCAAATGTGAGCACCTGAACCCGACCGGAAGCTTCAAGGACCGCGGCATGGCGGTCGCGGTCGAGCGAGCGGTGGCGCGCGGCGTGGAGACGGTCGTCTGTGCGTCGACGGGCAACACCGCAGCGTCGGCGGCGACGTACGCCGCGCGCGCAGGTGTGCGTGCGGTCGTCCTGACGCCCGAGGGCGCTACCGCAGGCGCGAAGCGTGCGCAGGCCCATGCGGCAGGCGCGCACGTGCTCGAGGTACGCGGCACGTTCGACGACGCCCTCCGCCTGTGCCGGGAGCTCGGCGAGCGCGACGGCTTCCTGCTCGTCAACTCCCTCAACCCGGACCGCATCGACGGGCAGCGGTCCGTCGTCGGCGAGATCGTCGACCAGCTCGGCGTCGTCCCCGACGTGATCGCGCTTCCGTACGGCGGTGGCGGGAACGTGTCGGCGGTTGCCGCCGGCTGCGACGAGGCGGGCGTCTCGCCGACGCTCGTCGTCGGCGAGGCGGAGCAACGGCCGAGCACATTCGCCTCTGCGATCCGGATCGCCGAGCCCGCACACCGCGAACGCGTCGAGGCACTCGTCGCGGACGGCCGACTGACCGCAGTTCCGCTGTCGGAAGATGAGCTGCGGGAGGCGTGGTCGACCCTCGCACGCGTCGAAGGCGTGTTCTGCGAGCCGGCCTCGGCGGCGGGGATCGCAGCGCTCCGCAAGCTGGGTCGCACCGGTACTGCCGTGTGCATCGTCACCGGCCATGGGCTCAAGGACGCCGGAGCGGTCGACGCGTCGACTGCGACGGTCGTCGACGCGACGATCGACGCCGTGGTCGAGGCGCTCGCGTGATCGTCGCGCGCGCCCCCGCCTCGACCGCGAACATCGGCCCCGGTTTCGATGCCGCCGCCGCGGCGCTCGAGCTCTGGAACAGAGTCGAGGTCGACGAAGGCCCGTTCGCCGTCGAGATCGACGGCGAGGGCGCCGCCGAGCTCCCCCACGACGCGACGCACCTTGCGGTGCAGGCGTTCGCGCTGCTCACCGCGCCGACCGGGTACCGGTTCCGCTTCACGAACGCCATCCCACTCGAACGCGGCCTCGGTTCGAGCGCGGCCGCGATCGGGATCGGCCTCGTCGCCGGAGCAGCCGCGGCAGGCCACGCCCTGGCGGTCGAGGAGCTTCTGACGCTCGGCGCGCGGCTCGAATCGCACATCGACAACCTGGCCGCGGTGCTCCACGGCGGCGTCTGCATCACGTGGCGCGACACCGGCCCTCGCGTCCGGCGCATCGCAGACGACCTGCCGGCAGAGGCAATCGCAGTCGTTCCTTCGCAGCGGACGTCGACGGCCGCGTCTCGCACCGCATTGCCCGACTCCGTGCCGCATGCCGATGCCGCGGTGAGCGCGGGCGCGGCGATGCTGCTCGGCGCGGCGATCGCCTCAGGAGATGCGGAGCTGATGCGGGACGCGTTCCGCGATCGCCTGCACGAGCCGTACCGGGCGGCGGGCGCACCGCTGCTCGACCGCGTGAGGCAGCTCGTGCCGGAGGCGCTCGGCGTGACGCTCTCGGGCTCCGGGCCGACCGTGATCGCGTGGGCCGACGCGACCAACCGCGACCGTCTCGCCTCGTACCTCGCATCCGAGCTCGGACCGATCGCGACGGTGCTGCCTCTCGCGGTGGCGCGCGAGGGCGCCGCAGCGCAAGCGCGTCAGTAAGGGCTCTTCGGCGTTCGGTCGTCGGAGAGCGACGGCCGCGAGCGCTTCACGAGCAGCTCGATCGCATCCGCGAGGTGCTCCTGCGTGATGTTGTGATCCCCGCGCTCGGTACGGAGTTTGTGCGCCTCGAACAGCACGTCCGCGTGCGTGTGGCCTTGCGGCGGCTCGAACCGATATGCGGCGAGCTCGATCAAGAGGCCGAGCGGATCGTCGAAGTAGATCGAGTCCATGAAGCCGCGGTCCTTGATGCCGCTGTGCCGGATGCCCCGCTCGTCGAGGCGTTCGACGACCTGGTCGAACGTCGCCTTGGAGACGGCGAACGCCAGGTGATGGACGCGGCCGGCGCTCTTCTCCTCGACCGGCGTGCCGCGCTCGCGCTCCTCGTGCGTGAACACGGTGATCAGGCGGCCGTCTCCGGGATCGAAGTACAGGTGGCTCTCGGCGGCGTTGTCGAGATTCGGCTGCTCGAAGACGAACGGCATCCCGAGCAAGCCCTCCCAGAAGTCGATGGAGGTCTGCCGCTTCGCACCGACGAGGGTGATGTGGTGGACCCCCTGTGTCTGAATCTTCCGCATCGGTCGCATTCAATCTCACGCCACGTCGTCCCTGCGCGTTGTAATGGAGGACATGGCGAGCACCGTCGTCGACAGCCCGATCGGCCCTCTCGGCCTCGCCGCCACGCGCGACGGGCTTGCGGGCGTCCGCTTCCACGCGCACGCGTTCCCGTCGGACGGGGCGTCGCCGATCCTCGACGACGCGGCGGAGCAGCTCGCGGCGTACTTCGCCGGCGAGCTCACGGCGTTCGACCTGCCGCTCGACCTCGACGGCAGCGAGTTCCAGCGGCGTTGCTGGCTGGCGCTCGCGACGATCCCGTACGGCCAGACCGTGAGCTACGGGGAGCAGGCGCGCCGGCTCGGCTACGGCCCGGAGAAGGCGCGTGCGGTCGGGGCCGCGAACGGCCAGAACCCGCTGCCGCTCGTGCTCCCGTGCCATCGCGTGATCGGCGCCGACGGCTCCCTCACAGGCTTCGGCGGTGGTCTGCCGATGAAGCGCTTCCTGCTCGAGCACGAGGGCGCGCTCCTGCCGCTCGGCTAGAAGTCGCGCGCCGCGCGGCGTATGCTCGCCGCGGGAAGGAGAGCGATGAGACGCTGGGCTTTGCTCCTCGGCGTCGCGGCGGCCATCGCGACGCTCGCTGTCACGGCCACACCTGCGGGCTCGTCGGCCCGCGTGACGGGAACTCCCACCTTCTATCTGGCGCTCCACGCCGGGAGCTGCGCGGTGTGGCCTCACCGCGGGAAGACCGTTCGCGTCGTCGCATGCTCGAACGCGAAGCACAACCTCGAGGTCTACTGGGTAGGTCACGGCGGCTGGGGCCGGAAGTCGACCACGCAGGCGGCTGCGTTCGCCGACGTGAAGGCACGTTGCCTCTCGTCGTACCAGCGGCTCTACCACCATGCGATCGCGATCGGGTACGGCTGGTACGCGTTCTGGCCCGACCCAGGCGCCGAGTCGACCAAGTACGGCGACCGGACAGAGTGCTCGCTCGTCCGGTACCCCGGCCAGCCTGCGATGGGCGTCGGCCGTCACGTCTGACGAGGGACTGCGCTAGCGTCGGTTCAGTGCTGATCTGCGCGAGTTGCGGCCGCGAGACACCCGAAGGGTTCCCGCGCTGCGCGAATTGCGGGGCAACGCTCGACGCGCCCGTCGCGCGCGAGGTGCGCAAGACGGTCACCGTGCTCTTCTGCGACATCGCTGGGTCGACCGCGCTCGGTGAGTCGACCGACCCCGAGGCGCTGCGGGCGCACCTCGCGCGGTACTTCGACAGGATGAAGGCGATCGTCGAGTCGCACGGAGGCGTCGTCGAGAAGTTCATCGGCGACGCGGTGATGGCGCTGTTCGGTGCGCCGGTCGCGCACGAGGACGACGCGGTCCGAGCCTGCCGTACCGCGGTCGAGATGCGCGACGCGTTCCCGACGCTCGGGCTCAACGGCCGGATCGGCGTCAACACGGGTGAGGTCGTGACCGGCACGCAGGAGCGGCTGGCGACGGGTGACGCCGTCAACGTGGCGGCACGGCTCGAGCAAGCTGCCGCGCCGGGAGAGGTGCTGATCGGGTCGCGCACGCTGGCGCTTGTCGCATCTGCAGTTGACGTCGAAGCGGTCGAGCCGCTGACGCTGAAGGGGAAGTCGGAGCCGGTGGCGGCGTACCGGCTGCTCGCGGCGACGGGCATGCCGGAGCGCCGGTTCTCGACGCCCATGATCGGACGGGAGCAGGAGCTGCGACAGGTTCGTGAGGCGTTTGCGCACGCCGTGCGCGACCGGTCTTGTCACCTCGTGACCGTCCTCGGCTCCGCCGGAGTCGGCAAGTCGCGGCTTGCGGCGGAGTTCCTCGCGGAGGCGAACGCGCGCACCCTGCGCGGTCGCTGTCTCTCCTACGGCGACGGCATCACCTACTGGCCGGTCGTCGAGATCCTCAAGCAGGCCGGATCGCTGCCGGCAGGGGATGCGGCGCGGCCGCTGCGCGGACTGCTCGGCGAGCGCGACGGCATCGCCTCGGCGCGCGAGATCGCCTGGGGCTTTCGCAAGCTGCTCGAGCAGGAAGCACACACCGAGCCGATCGTCTGTGTGTTCGACGACCTCCACTGGGCGGAGAAGACGCTCCTGGAACTGGTCGAGCACATCGCTGCGGTCTCTCGAGACGCCCCCATCCTCCTGCTCTGCACCGCTCGGCCGGAGCTGCTCGAACGACGGTCGGCGTGGGGACGCGGCGCGCGGAACACGACGACCATCGTGCTCGAGCCGCTCGACGCCGCGGAGAGCGCAGAGCTGCTGACCGCACTCGGCGAGGCGCCGGCGGCGCTGCACGAGCGAATCGTCGATGCCGCCGAGGGGAACCCGCTCTTCCTCGAGGAGATGCTCGCGCTCGTCCGCGAAAGCCCCGATGGGAACGTCGACGTGCCGCCGACGATTCAGGCACTGCTCACGGCACGCCTCGATCAGCTCGACCCGGAGGAGCGATCGGTCCTCGAACGCGGCGCGATCGAGGGACGAACGTTCCACCGCGGCGCCGTCGTCGCACTCTCCGGCGACGAAGCAGGTCTCGATGACCGGCTGCTCGCGCTGGTGCGCAAGGAGCTGATCCGCCCGGACCGGCCGCAACTGCCTCTGGAGCAGGCCTATCGCTTCCGGCACCAGCTGATCCGCGACGCCGCCTACGACGCCCTGCCCAAGTCGGTTCGCGCCGAGCTGCACCAGCGCTTCGCCGCCTGGCTCGAGACGCAGGGCCAAGACGTCGTGGAGCTGGAAGAGATCCTCGGCCTCCACCTCGAGCAGGCGGCGCGCTACCTGGCCGACCTCGGCCGCCCCGATCCCGCCGTCGCCCGGCAGGCCTCGACGCGCCTTGCGGCCGCGGGCGAGCGCGCACGCTGGCGCGGCGACGCGAGCTCGGCCCGCTCGCTGCTCCGCCGTGCGCTCGAGCTCGTCACCGAGCCGGACCTGCACCTGGAGATCGCATTCGCGATGACCCAGGCGGACATCCGTGCTGCTGCGCGACTGCTCGGCGAGATCGCGCAACGCGCCGACGCACGGGCGGACGCGGCGGGCGCCGCACTCGCCCGCGCCCTCGCGGCGTACATGGCCAACTGGGCCGCGGAAGGCTCGCTCGACGAGGAAGAGCGCCTCGCGCTCGAGGCGATCCCACTGCTCGAAGCGCGACTCGATCACGCAGGTCTCGCGGAGATCTGGTTCGCCCTCGCCAGCAGTGTCTACCGCTGCCGCTACGAGCAGATGGTCGAGGCAGCCGAGCGCGCGCGTCACCACGAGACCCTCGCCGGCATGCCCCACCGCTCGGACGCGATGCAGGCGCTCGGCCTGCAGCTCGGGCCGCGGCCCGTCGACGAGGCGCTGGAGCGATGCGCTGCGCTCGATCCTCGCTGGAACATCGACCTGAGCCGCGCGTTCCTGCTCGCGATGAGCGGCCGAATCGACGAGGCACGCGCGCTGGCCGACGCGGCGACCAAGCACGCGCGCGAGCTCGGCCACACCGCCGACCCCTGGCTGGCCGAGATCGAGAAGCTGGCAGGCAACCACGAAGGCGCCGCCGAGGTGCTGCGCGCGCTCTGCGATCGCCTCGCAGGGCGCGGCTTCGATGCCCCGCTCGCGGCGTACGCGGGCCTGCGCGGGCGCGAGCTCTGCTCGCTCGGCCGCTACGACGAGGCAGACGCATCGGCGATGGAGGCCCGCGACCATGCGCACAAGGACGACCTGGTGACCCAGGCGTTCTGGCGGCAGGCGGCGGCACTCGCGCGAGCCCACCGGGGCGACCAGCGAGAGGCCGAGCGGCTGGCCCGAGAGGCGGTGGCGTTCGCGCGCGAGACGGACTCGCCCAGAGTGCAGGGCGACGCACTGTTCGACCTCGCCGAGGTCCTCGCAGCAGCGGATCGAGACGCGGAAGCGACGACAGCCCTGGAGGAGGCGCTCGAGCTCTACGAGCGCAAGCAGGTCGTGCCGCTCGCTCGCCGCGCCCGGGAGCGCCTCGACGGAACGAAAAAGGCCCTGTCGCCAGAGCCTCTTCGATAGCGGGGGCAGGATTTGAACCTGCGACCTCCGGGTTATGAGCCCGGCGAGCTACCTGACTGCTCCACCCCGCGTCGCGGCCGTCAAGTGTACCACCGGAGATCTCTACGATCCGCGGTGTGTTCTGGCTCGCGCTCGCGTTCTGCCTGGTCGCCGTGCTCGGATCGATCGGCTATGCCGCCACGCGTGCGTGGCGGCTCTGGAAGACGGCACGCGCAACCGCCAAGGCGGCGAACGACGCGCTCGGGCGCGTCATGTCGTCGGCAGCGACCGCGGAGGAGCACGCCGTGTCGCTCACGGCCGGAACCGAGCGCCTGTCGAGCGCGATCACGCACCTCCAGGCTTCGCTCGAAGAACTGGCCGTGATCCGCGCGGCCGCCGCCGAGCCGCGCGACCTGCTCAAGTCGATCCGCGGCGTGGTGCCGCGCAAGTGACGCGCGTCGCTGCGATCGATCTCGGCACGAACGCCACCCGCCTGCTCGTCGCCGATGTGGCGAACGGAGACCTGACCGAGATCGTGCGGCGGACGCGCATCACACGCCTCGGCGAAGGCGTCGATGCCCGCCGCCGGCTCCTTCCGGTGCCCGTTGCCCGCGTACGGAACGCGCTCACCGACTTTCGGCGTGAGGCAGAGGAGCTCGGTGCGGAACGCAGCCTTGCGGTTGCGACGAGCGCCGTGCGGGACGCGGAGAACGGCGAAGCGTTCCTCGGCGAGATCGAGTGGTCGTACGGCTTCGCGACCCGCCTCCTCACGGGCGACGAGGAAGCCGCGATGACGCTGAGCGGCGTCGGCCCGCTCGCGGCGGGGACCGTGGTCGTCGACGTGGGCGGCGGCTCGACCGAGCTGATCACCGACAGCTTCCGGGCGAGTCTCGACGTCGGCTGCGTCCGGCTGACCGAGCGCCACGGAAGCGACCTAGAGGCGATGGCCGCAGACGTTCGCTCGGCGCTGCCAGCGCTCCGGGCCGCGCGCGCGCTGAACGTGGACGGCACGACCGCCGAGCTCGCGGCGCTCGCGGGCGGCCGCACGGTCACGCTCGCCGAGATCGACGAGGCACTCGCCTGGCTCAGCGAGTCCACCGACGCTGAGCGCCGTGCCCGGCTGATCGAGCCCGAGCGGAGCGACGTCCTCGCCGCCGGGGTCGTCGTGGTTCGGGAGACGCTCCACCACCTCGGGCTCACCGAGACCACCGCCTCCGATCGCGACCTCCTGAACGGCGTCGCCCTAGCCGCAGCGCGTTTGCCGGAGCCCAGCGAAGGAGAGGCTCCACCCGGCGCCTACACCTGCTGCTAGATACTTGCGCTCACAATCTTCCTCTGCTACGGTACTTGCGTCATCAAGTTTCTGAGGAGGAACACACGAATGAGCACCACTGAACAGCAGGCGACGGGCACCTTTGCCGCCGACCCCGTCCACTCCCACGTCGGCTTCGAGGTCCCCTACGCCGTGGCGACGTTCTCGGGCGAGGTGACGGACTTCACGGCGACGCTCGTGAACGGGCATCTGGAGGGATCGGCGAAGATCGAGAGCATCAAGCTGAAGGACGAGAACCTTCAGGCACACGTGCTCTCCCCCGAGTTCTTCGACGCCGAGCGCCATCCGGTCCTGACCTTCAGCGGCGAGCTCGAGCGCGACGGCGACCGCGCCACGATCGACGGCGAGATCACGATGAAGGGGATCACCCACCCCGCAACGCTCGAGGGCACGATCGTCGGGCCGACCGTCGACCACTTCGGTGCTACGCGCATCGGGCTGAAGCTCGAGACGGTCGTCGACCGCACCGCCTTCGACATGAAGTGGAACATGCCGCTCCCGAGCGGCGAGCCGGCACTCGGCAACGAGGTCACGCTGAAGGCCGACCTCACTCTGGTCGCCCAGGAAGCGTAAGCACGATGCGCGTCCTCGCGATCAGCGGCTCCCTTCGCCGCGACTCGAACAACACGGCCCTCCTTCGCGCGCTGCGCGAGGAGGCGCCGGCGGGTGTCGAGATCGAGCTCTGGGACGGCTTGAAGGAGATCCCGCCGTACGACGGCGACGACGATCTCGTCCCGGGCCCGCCGAAGGTCGAGGCGTTCCGCTCGCTCGTTCGCGAGGCCGACGCTGTCTTCTTCGCAACACCGGAGTACAACTCGTCCATCCCGGGCGCGCTGAAGAACGCGCTCGATTGGGCCTCCCGCCCACTCGCCACGAACGCGTTCCGCAACAAGCCGGTCGCCGTGATCGGCTCGAGCGCCGGCGCGTTCGGCGGCGTGTGGGCAGCCGCCGAGCTCCGCAAGGTGCTCGCAGCGATGGGCGCGCGCGTCACCGAGGTCGAGATGGCCGTCGGGCACGCGCACGACAAGCTCGACGAGGCCGGCGAGCTTGCAGACGATGAGATTCGCACCGGTCTTCGCGAGGCGCTCGACACGCTCCTCGCGGAGGCCGCTCCGGCCCTTGCAGCCGCCTAGACCCTCTTAGTCCGGGTCGTCCGTCGGCGGCTCGTCCTCGGCGAGGCGCCGCTGCACCGCAGACCGTGAGAGCACGCCCACGAGCCGGCCGCCCTCGACCACCGGCACGCGCTCGTAGTCCTTCTCCTCGAGGAACGCGAATGCCTCGCCGAGCGCAGTCGACGACTCGATCGTCGCGTTCGGCGGCTCCGCGAACGTTCCCGCCGCCGTCGTCTTCGGATCGAGGCCGCGCGCGACGACCTCACGCACGAGCGTCTTGCGTGTGATCACGCCGGTCAGCCGGCCGTCGTCGCAGACGAACACAGCGCGTACCTCGGGACGTGACAGCGCCTCCGCAGCCTCCTGCGCACTCGCCGACGCGGCGAGCGACAGCGGGTCGGGAACCATCGCGTCGCGGACGAGCTGATCCTTCATACCTGTTTATCTCACGGATAGACGCCGCGCGCCTCGAGCGCGGCCGAGACTTCGCGGATGGCGGCGACGAGGGCCGCGTCGCGCAGCGTGATCCGCTGCGCGTGCGCGACGTCCCAGACGCGGTCGAACGCGTCGGCCATCTTGTCCGCGAGCCGGCGCCGGATCTCGTCGCGGTCCCAGAACAGCCGCCCCAGATCCTGCACCCACTCGAAGTACGAGACGGTCACGCCGCCGGCATTCGTCAGGATGTCCGGCAGGACTTCGATGCCGCGCTCGGCGAGGATCCTGTCGCCCTCGATCGTCGTCGGCCCGTTCGCGCCCTCGGCGACAAGCCTGCAGCGCAGGTTGCCCGCATTCGCGCCCGTGATCTGGTCCTCGCGCGCGGCGACGGCGAGGATGTCGCACTCGAGCTCGAGCAGATGGTCGTTCGTGATGCGCGTAACGCCCGACTCGAGCCCGTCGAGTGAGCCGTGCTCGGCGACGTACGCGTGCAACGCGGGAATGTCGAGGCCGTCGGGCGCGTAGACGCCGCCGGAGAGGTCGGACACGCCCACGACCGTCGCACCCTTGTCGAAGAGCTCGCTCGCCGCGATCCCGCCCACGTTGCCGAAGCCCTGGACGACGCAGCGCTGTGCGGCGAGGTCCCAGCCGAGTCGCTCGCAGGCGCGCTCGATGACCATCACGACGCCGGCGCCGGTCGCCTCGTGCCGGAAGAGCGAGCCGCCGAGCGACACCGGCTTGCCGGTGACGATCTCCGGAACCGCATAGCCCTTCTGCATCGAGTACGTGTCCATCATCCACGCCATCGTCTGCTCGTTCGTCGCCATGTCCGGCGCCGGGATGTCGAGCTGCGGGCCGATGAAGGGCGCAAGCTCCGCGGTGAAGCGGCGCGTGATGCGCGCGAGCTCCGCCGGAGACAGCTCACGCGCGTTGCAGCGCACGCCTCCCTTCGCGCCCCCGTACGGCAAGCGCAGCAGCGCGCACTTCCACGTCATCCACATGGCGAGCGCCGCGCATTCGCCGAGGTCGACACCCTGGTCGTACCGGATGCCGCCCTTCGTCGGCCCGAGGACGGACGAGTGCCTCACCCGGTAGGCGGGGAACGTCGCGTAGCTGCCGTCGTCCAGCAGGACGGGCAGCGTGAGGATCACCGCCTGCTCGGGATGGCGAAGCCGGGTCGAGACGAAGTCGGGGATGTCGGCATACGCGAGCGCGCGCTCGAGCTGCGTGCTCGCCTGCTGGTAGAGCGGCGTGTCCCACTCGAGCTGCGACGGTGCATGGAGGGCCTTCGCCACGGCGCCGAAGCGTAGATGAAGCGCCCGGGACCTTGGATCCCAAGGGATAGGCCGAACGACCCATTGCCACTCGGGGAAGGACAGGCGATGCTGTAGCGATGAGGCACCCGGAGCTCCTGCCCGCCATCGCCGGCGGATTCGCCGTCGCCCTGGCGCACCTGCGCTGGATCATGCTCACGCAGTGGACGTGCAAGACGTGCGGCACGACCCACCTCCACTGCGAGTGCAAGCCGGCGTGGGTCCGGAAGCTCCTGTAGGCGTCCTCCGCAGGGATGACCCGAGGGTCGTAAGCACGGAGGACGCGCCCGGTCGTCGCACGGGTTACCGTGACGTCGTGCACCCGCTTCTCGGCCGTCTGCGGCGACCCCGGATCATCGGCTGGTGCGCGATCGTCGTCGCCGCCGCGGTCGTCGAGTACCTCTCGTCGAACCACGCGACGAACTTCCTCTGGACGACCGCCGTCCTGACCATTGCCTGGTTCCTCGGCGTGACGTTCGCCTCACGCACGGCGCACACGCGCAAGGTGCGTGAGCAGGTCGCCGCCGCCGAGGGGCGGGCCGCGGCGGAGGAGCGCGCGCGAATCGCACACGAGCTCCACGACGTGGTCGCGCACTCGATCTCCGAGATGGTCGTCCAGGCCTCCGGCGTTCGCTACTCCCTCACCGACGACCAGGAGCGCGAGCGCGAGGCGCTCCGCTCGGTCGAGCAGATCGGCCGCGAGGCGCTGACCGAGATGCGGCGCATGCTCGGCGTGATGCCCGGCGGCGGCGACGACCAGCCGGCCGAGCTCGCGCCTCAACCGGGGCTTGCCCACCTCGACCGGCTCGTCGCCCAGATGGAGAACGCCGGCCTGCCTGTGACTCTGCACGTGGAGGGTGAGCGGCCGACGCTGCCGGTCGGCATCGACCTGTCGGCGTACCGCATCGTGCAAGAGGGCCTCGCGAACGCGCTCACGCACGCCAACTGCGCGCACGCGGACGTCACCGTTCGTTACGCAGGCCACGGCGTCGAGGTCGAGATCTCCGACGACGGCTCGGCGGTGAACGGCACGGGCCGCTCCGAGGGCGAGAGCCTCGCCGGGATGCGCGAGCGCGTCGCGCTCTACGGCGGGACGCTCGAGACCGGCCCGCGCGCCGGCGGTGGGTACCTCGTGCGCGCACAGCTTCCTGTGGAGGCCGCGTCGTGATCCGCGTGCTGCTCGTCGACGACCAGGCACTCGTCCGCGCCGGCTTCCGCATGATCCTCGATGCCGAGCCGGAGATCGACGTCGTCGGCGAGGCCGCGGACGGGCGCGATGCGATCGACCAGGTCCGGTCACTTCGACCCGACGTCGTCCTGATGGACATCCGCATGCCGGAGCTCGACGGGCTCGAGGCGGCACGGCGCATCCTCGCCGACGACGTGGCGGGCGGCGAGCCGCCGCGCATCCTGATGCTCACCACGTTCGACCGCGACGAGTACGTCTACGAGGCGCTACGTGCGGGCGCAAGCGGGTTCCTGCTCAAGGACACACCGCCGGAGCAGCTCGTCGCCGCGATCGAGGTCGTCGCGGCCGGCGAGGCGCTCCTCGCGCCGTCGATCACGCGCCGCGTCATCGCCGAGTTCGTCAAGGGCGGCGGGCCGAAGGCTCCGGCCGAGTTCCCGCGCCTCAAGGATCTGACCGCGCGCGAGCACGAGGTGCTCGGGCTGATCGCCCGCGGGCTCTCGAACGCCGAGATCGCAAAGACGCTCTTCGTGTCGGAGACGACCGTGAAGACGCACGTCGCGCGCTGCCTGATGAAGCTCGGGCTACGAGACCGCGTCCAGGCGGTGGTGCTCGCCTACGAGGCGGGAGTCGTCACCCCGGGCGACACAGAGCAGTAGCCCGTCGACCCCGAGCACGTCGCTCCAGCCGTCGGGCGCACGCGGCGTGACGAAAGGGTCGACCGCTGCCGCCGCGAGCACCGAGCCGCCGCGGAGGAACGCGCAGACGCCGGCGCCGAGGTCGTACGGCTCGTACGCTCCCGCGAACGCCTCCTCGTGCTCCGCGCGGAAGCGAAGCGTGAGCCACGTCACGTACAGCTTCGCCGTCCGTGCGTCCGGTGGGGCTCCGGCGCGGAGGGCCGCGAGCGCCTTCTGTCGCGCCGCCCAGTCGACCGGCCGCCGGTTGTCCGGATCGACGAGCGACAGGTCGTCCAGCTCGTCGCCGCGATAGATGTCCGCGACACCGGGCGACACCAGCTTGAGGAAGAGCTGCGAGAGCGCCAAGCGGCGGCCGACCTCGCGAACCCGCTCGAGAAACGGGTCGTTGTCGACGAGCTGCGCTGCACGCGCCGCCCATTCCTTGACCTTTGCCTCGTGCTCGGCGTTCGGCGTGAGCCAGTTCGTGTTCACCTTGCCTTCACGGAGCGCCTTCTCGAGATAGGCGTCGAGACGCTCGCGCTCGATCGGGGCGGCGCCGACGAGTGTCTGGAGGACGAGCACTTCCTCGCGCGGGTCGTCGAGGGGTCCGAGTTGTCGCCTCCACTCCGCAAGCTTCGCCCGCCAGGCGTCGGCGAGCCACGTCAGCGCGACGATCCGCGACCGGACGTCGGGCGAGCGCTTCGTGTCGTGTGTGTACGTGGTCAGGAGATGTCGGGGGTGGCTCGCGGCGCGACGCATGTTCGCTTCGTGGAACTCCTCGATCGACAGGCCGAACCGCGCCGGGCTCCCGCCGACCTCGTTCAGCGCGGCGAGCCGGAAGTACCGGTAGAACGCGGTGTCCTCGACGCCCTTCGCCATCACCGGTCCCGTCGTCTGCTGGAAGCGCACGACGAAATCGTCGTGACCGCGCTCCTGCAGGAACAAGATGCGGCGCAGCTCCTCACTGACGTTCGCTCGCCCGATCTCGGCCCGGTCGGCATCCTCCACGATCCCGGCGGCGGGGCGGATGTAGGTCCGGTAGACGTGGAACGACGCGAGCGCGTTCGGCAGGTTCCCGATCTCTACCTCGCGGTGGAGCCGCCGCAGCTCCGGCTCGAAGATGTTCACCGCCACCTCCAGCTTCGCCAGCGCAGCGATGTCCTCGAAGCGACGCGTGTCGCCGGTCGCCTCTTCGTAGAGCTCCGTGAAGGCACCTTCGGCCTCCCGGTTGACGCAAAGCGCCATCACCTCGTTGAGGAACTCATACCCGGTCGTGCCCTCGATCGGCCACGGGCGAAGCTCCTCGCCGGGCTCGAGGATCTTCTCCGCCCAGATGTGCTTCACACCCGCGTGCGCGAGGCGATCGAAGTACTCGGCCGGATCGGCAAGCCCGTCCGGATGGTCGACACGGACACCGTCCACGACGCCGTCGCGGACGAGCTCGATCACCTTCGCATGAGTCGCCCAGAAGACCTCCCAGTCCTCTTGCTTGAGGCCGCCGAGCTCGCCGACGTCGAAGAAGCGGCGGTGGAACCCGGTGTGCAGGTCGACGTCGAAGAACATCTCGCGTAGCTGGGGCTCACGCCAGAAGGGGCTCTCGTCGACCGCCGCCATGTGGTTCGGCACGATGTCGAGGACGATCCCGAGCCCTTCGCCTGCGAGCCGCCGAAGCTCGCCCTCGCCTCCCAGCGCGTCGGAGACGTGACGTGGATCGACGACGTCGTACCCGTGCTGCGAGCCCTCGCGGGCCTGGAGGGATGGCGAGAGGTACAGGTGCGAGATCCCGAGCTCGCGAAGATACGGCACCAGCTCGCGGGCCTGCGCGAAGCCGAAGTCGGGCGTCAGCTGCAGGCGGTATGTGGCCCTAAACACGTCGGAGGATCGCGACCGACCGGCTCTGCACGACGACCTCGCTTCCTGGAGCGAGCCGCTCCGCATGGCAATCCCCGGTCGAGAGCTCCAGGGCCCACCGAGTCCCGAATCGCCGGGCCGGCAGCCGGAACGAGATGTCCTCGAAGTGGGCGTTCAAGAGCAGCAGGAACGAGTCGTCGCGCACCTCGTCGCCGTGGGTGGTCTCGGCCCGAAGCTCGTCGCCGTTCAGAAACACGCCGATCGCGCGCGATTCCGTGTTGTCCCAGTCGCGTCGCGTCATCCGCCGTCCGTCGGGCCGCATCCACCACACGTCGGGCAGCACCTTCCCCGTCCCTTCGAGGAAGCTCGTCCGGCGGAACACCGGGTGCGAGAGGCGCAGCTCGATCAGCCGCTGCGTGAACGCGAACAGATCACGATCCGGATCCGTCCAGTCGAACCACGAGATCTCGTTGTCCTGGCACCACGCGTTGTTGTTGCCGCCTTGCGTCCGTCCGAACTCGTCGCCCCCGAGCAGCATCGGGACACCTTGGGAGAGGAAGAGCGTCGTCAGGAAATTGCGCTGCTGCCGTGCACGCAGCGCCAGCACGGCCTGGTCGTCGGTCGGTCCTTCGGCGCCGCAGTTCCAGGACCGGTTGTCGTCGGTGCCGTCGTGGTTGCCCTCCCCGTTCGCCTCGTTGTGCTTGTCGTTGAACGAGACGAGGTCGCGAAGCGTGAAACCGTCGTGCGCGGTGACGAAATTGATCGATGCGAACGGCTGCCGGCCGTCGTTCTCGTAGAGGTCGGCGGAGCCGCCGAAACGCGAGGCGAAGTCGCGGAGCGGCGCAGCACCGCGCCAGAAGTCGCGCATCGTGTCGCGGTAGATGCCGTTCCACTCGGACCAGAGGATCGGGAAGTTCCCGACCTGGTAGCCGCCGGGCCCCACGTCCCACGGCTCGGCGATCAGCTTCACCTGAGAGAGCACCGGGTCCTGGTGGATGATGTCGAAGAACGCCGACAGGCGATCGACCTCGTAGAACTCGCGCGCGAGCGCGGACGCGAGATCGAAGCGGAAACCGTCGACGTGGCAGTCGAGGACGAAGTAGCGCAGCGAATCCATGATCAGGCGCAGCACCGTCGGATGGAGCGGATTCAGGGTGTTGCCGGTTCCCGTGTAGTCCATGTAGAAGCGAAGGTCGTCGGGGACCAGCCGGTAGTAGCTCTGGTTGTCGACGCCGCGGAACGAGAGCATCGGGCCGAGGTGGTTCCCTTCGGCGGTGTGGTTGTAGACGACGTCGAGGATCACCTCGATGCCCGCCCGGTGCAGCGCCTTGACCATGCCCTTGAACTCGCGGACCGGGTCGCCGGTCGCCGCGTAGAGCGAGTGCGGCGCGAGATACCCGATCGTCGAGTAGCCCCAGTAGTTCGTCAGGCCGCGACCGTGCAGGAATCCCTCGTCTGCGATGTGGTGCACGGGCAGCAACTCGACCGCGGTCACGCCGAGCGACTTCAGGTACGAGATCGAGTCCTCGCTGGCGAGACCGCCGTACGTGCCGCGGAGATCCTCGCGCACACCTTCGCGCCTCTTGGAGAAGCCCTTGACGTGTACCTCGTAGATGACCATGTCGTGCCACGGGATCCGCGGCCGCACCACCGCGTCGTCCTCCCAGTCGAACGAAGGGTCGACGATGACGCTCTTCGGCACCGCCGCGGCGGAGTCGGTCTCGTCGATCGTCAGATCCGCGTTCGCGTCGGACGACGGCGCGTACGGCAGCACGTTCGCCGCGTCCCAGCGTACGGCGCCGTCGATCTGCTTCGCGTACGGGTCGATCAGGAGCTTCGCCGGGTTGAAGCGTCTCCCCGACGGCGGGTCGTACGGACCGTGGACGCGGTAGCCGTACGTGGTCCCCGGCCCCACGCCGGGCAGATAGCAGTGCCAGTTGAAGGCCGTTCGCTCGCCGAGCTCGACGCGCTCCTCACCGCCGTGCTCGTCGAAGAGGCAGAGCTCGACCCGCTCGGCATTCTCCGAGAAGAGCGAGAAGTTCGTGCCCTCGCCATCCCAGTCGGGGCCGAGCGGGAACGGCCGGCCCGGCCACACTGCGCGGCTCACGCGCGCAGCTCCACGGTCTTCGATGCCAGGTTGGCGACAAGCGTCGCCTCGCCACGCCGGAGCGTCAAGACGGGCCACGCGAGCTGCACGTCGAGCTCGCGCGGGAGCGTCCGGCGAAGCGCGATCAGCTCCCGGTAGAACGGGTCAGGATCGCGGTGCGTGATGTGCGAGCGCTCGAACGTCTCGGCGCTCTGCGGATCGGGGACCTCTTCGCCGAACGACGCGAACGCCTCGAACTCACGCTTCCGGCCCGCCCGCGTCGCCTCGGCGATGTCGGGATCGATGTGGTCCGTGAAGAACTGGAACGGCGCCGTCTCCTCGTGCTCCTCGCCCATGAAGAGAAGCGGCGTGCACGTCGAGAAGAGCACGACCGCGAGCGCGACGCGATGCGCATCGTCCGGCAGCCGGTCGCCGGCCGCGCGGTTCCCGACCTGGTCGTGATTCTGCGCTGCAACGACCAGACGCTCGGGCTGCGGTCGCGTCAGCTCTCGCACGAGCCCTTCCGGGCTGCCGTGCTGTGCGTAGTACCCATCCCGTTCGCCGGTGAGCGCGACGTGCAGCTCGTGGTGGAGGTTGTCGAGCCACATCGCGTCGTGCCCCCACTCCTCGATTGGTGTGAAGTCGGCGTAGCCCATCTCGCTGATGATCAGCCCGGGGACGCGCTCCTTGAGCTCGCGCAACACGTGCACCGGCGAGTCGTCGTGGACCGAATGCACCGCGTCGAGCCGCAGGCCGTCGATCCGGTAGTCATTCGTCCACATGAGCCCGTTCTGGATCGCCCATTCGCGAACGCCGCGATGGGAGTAGTCGATCGCGGTTCCCCAGAAGGTCTCGAAGCGATCCGTGAAGTACGGGCCGAACGCCGCGATCGCCTCCGAGCCGGGGCCGATGTGGTTGTAGACGACGTCGAGGAGCACACCAAGCCCTTCGTGGTGCGCCGCGTCGACCAGTCGAGCCAGGCCGTCGGGGCCGCCGTACGCGGGATGAGGCGCGAACGTGTAGACGCCGTCGTAGCCCCACCCGCGGTCGCCCGGGAACGTCGCGACCGGCATCAGCTCGACCGCGGTGATCCCGAGCTCCCGCAGCTTTCCGAGATGCGGGATCACGGCGTCGAACGTTCCCTCTCTTGTGAACGTGCCGACGTGCAGCTCGTAGAGGACGAGCTCGTCCAGCGTCAGCCGCGGCCCCTCTGCGATCGAGAACGCGGACGTGTCGACGATGCGGGAGGCCCCGCGGAGCCCCTCGGGCTGGGAGCGAGACCAAGGATCCGGCAACAGTCGGCCGTCGAGCGCGAAGAGGTACTCGTCGCCTGGATCGGCGAAGAGTTCTGCCGTCCACACACCGCCGTCGGCGGGCTCGAGCGCGTGCTCGCGGTCGTGGACGCGAACGGCGACGCGCGACGCGCCGGGCGCCCAGACGCGGAACTCGACGCCGTCGTCGACCGGTAGCGCACCACACGGCCGCTGCCACACCTGCGCGGCCACGCTCATTCCGCGGGGCGAAGCCAGACGACGGCGAGCGGCGGCAGCGTCAACGTGGCGCTGAACGGTTGGTCGTGCCAGCCCGGCCCCGCCGCGGCGACCTTGCCCATGTTCCCGATGCCGCTGCCGCTGTAGTACGTCGAGTCGGTGTTCAGCAGCTCCACCCAGTCACCGCTGCGCGGCAGTCCGACCCGATACCCCTCGCGGGGCACGGGCGACAGGTTGGCGATGGACACGAGCGGCCGCTCGCCGTCGCGCGAAAGGCGCATGAAGGCGAACGTGTTCGCGAGCGCGTCGTTGGGCTCGAGCCAGCGAAAGCCGTCGGGCGAGAAGTCGACCTCCCACAACGCCGGCTCGTCGCGGTAGATCGTGTTCAAGTCGCGTACCAGGTCGCGCATGCCCGCGTGCTCGGCGTGCTCGAGCAGCGACCACGGCAGCTCGCCCTGGTCCGACCACTCCCACGGCGTCGCGAGCTCGCCGCCCATGAAGAGGAGCTTCTTGCCCGGATGCGCCCACATGAATGCGTAGAGCGCGCGCAGATTCGCGAGCTGCTGCCAGCGGTCGCCCGGCATCTTCTCGAGCAGCGACTTCTTGCCGTGCACGACCTCGTCGTGCGAGAGCGGGAGGACGAAGTTCTCGTTCCACGCGTAGACGAGGGAGAACGTCAGCTCGTGGTGGTGATAGCGGCGATGGATCGGCTCGTGCTGGAAGTAGCCGAGCGTGTCGTGCATCCACCCCATGTTCCACTTGAACCCGAACCCGAGCCCGCCGACGTACGTCGGTCGTGATACGCCCGGCCACGCGGTCGACTCTTCCGCCGCGGAGATGACGCCGGGCTCGCGGGCGTGCAGCAGCTCGTTGAACTCCTTCAGGAACGCGACCGCGTCGAGATCCTCGCGCCCGCCGAATCGGTTCGGCACCCACTCGCCCTGCTTGCGCGAGTAGTCGAGGTACAGCATCGACGCGACCGCGTCGACGCGGAGCCCGTCGACGTGGTACTCGCGCAGCCAGAAGAGCGCGTTCGCGAGCAGGAAGTTCTGAACCTCGGTCCGCCCGAAGTTGAAGACGTACGTGCCCCAGTCCGGATGGTGGCCGCGACGCGGATCGTCGTGCTCGTAGAGCGCTGTGCCGTCGAAGCGCGCGAGCGCCCACGGATCCGTTGCGAAGTGCGCGGGCACCCAGTCGAGAATCACGCCGATGCCGTTCGCGTGCAGGTGGTCGACGAAGTAGCGGAAATCGTCCGGCGAGCCCATCGTCGAGACGGTCGCGTAGAAGTTCGTGACCTGGTAGCCCCACGAGCCGGCGTACGGGTGGTGCATGACCGGCAGCAACTCGACGTGCGTGAACCCGAGGTCGGTGACATACGCAGCCAGCTCGACGGCGAGCTCACGCCAGTCAAGGCCATGCCGCCACGACGGTGCGTGCACCTCATAGATCGACACCGGCCGCTCCAGCGGCTGCTGCGCGCGGCGCGCTTCGAGCCAATCGGTGTCGAGCCACTCGTACCGGCTCTCGAACACGACAGAGGCGGTCTTCGGCGGCACCTCCTGCTCGAACGCGAGCGGGTCGGCCTTCTCGCGGCCGTCGAGGTGGTACTTGTAGTGCTGCCCCACCGTCGCACCTTCGACGACGCCCTCCCAGATGCCCGTCGCGTCGACCGGCACCAAAGGATCGGCGGCCGAGCTCCAGTCGTTGAAGTCACCGACGACGCTGACGTAGCGCGCGTTGGGGGCCCACACCGCGAAGCGCACGCCCGTCTCGGTCGGGTGTGCTCCGAGCTTCGCCCACAGCTCCTCGTGACGGCCCGCCCGCGCCAGCCAGATGTCGAGCTCGCCGAACGCGGAAGAGGTCAGACGGGCACCTCTTCCTCGAGCATGCGTGCGAGCCCGAGCACCGGGATGCGTACCCAGTCCGGCCGGTTGTTGAGCTCGTAGCGCAGCTCGTAGACGGCTTTCTCGAGCTCGAACACCTTGAGGAGCTTGTCCATCGCCGCCCCGGACGGAACGAGCGAGCGGTCGACGGTTGCGCGATAGCCCTCGAGGAACTCTTCGCGGGCGCGGTCCTCCCAGTCGAGCGGGGCCGGCGTGTCGCGCAGCACCTCCGCAGCTGACGCCGCGTACCCGAACGAGCCGAGCATCCCGGCGACGTCGCGCAGCGGGCTGCGCTTCCGGCGGCGCTCGGGCAGCGACCGCGCCGGCTCGCCCTCGAAGTCGAGGATCACCCAGTCGTCGCCGTCCCACAGCGTCTGGCCGAGATGGAAGTCGCCGTGCACGCGGATCACGCGCCCGGTGCCGCCGATGTTCGTGAGCAGGCGAAGCCGTTCGCGCACTTCCTCTCCGCGGCCGCGAATCTCGTCGAGGTCGGGGACGTCGTCTGGCAGCGACACGAAGACGCGCTCGATCTCCTCGTCGACCGTCGCCGTGAGCAGTCCGAGCGACTCCGTCGACGTCTGCTCCGGGCAGAAGCTCGGGTCCATCGTGTCCGAGCCGAGCGCGCTGTGCATGCGTCCGGTCACCTCGCCCAGCCGGCGCAGCGTGTCGAGGAATGCCTCGTCGCCGGCGACGATCGCGTCGAGGGCGCGCTCCCAGCCGTCCTCGCCCCCCACGACGAACCGCTGCATGATCCCGAGCGTCGCCTCCATCTGCGCGCCGGAGTACGCGTACCAGCCGGCGAGCTCGGCGATGTTCTTGAAGCCGGCCTCGGTCAGGAACCGCAGCAGCTCGAGCTCGGGATTGATGCCGGCCTCGACCCGCCGAAAGACCTTCAGGATCAGCGCGTCATCGAACACGACCGACGAGTTCGACTGCTCGCCTTCGATGAGCCGAGCCGACTGCGGCTCACCCACGTCGCCGAGCGCGGAGAACTCGACTGTGCCGTCGGTCGCGTGAACGGTCTCGCCCGCGCGCATCAGCTCGAGCAGTGTCCGCGCGTGCGCATCGTCCGGGAGCGCATCGAACCCGCTGCCGTCCGTCAGCAGCTGGTACGTCTCGTGCGTTCCCGTGTCGAAGCGCACCTCGACGAGCTGGAGCTCGAGGTCGTCGCGCAGCTTCGCGCGGTCGACGACGGTCGCGCTGCCGACCTCGCGCGTCTTCGAGCCGTACCAGCGCTGGCTCGTGATGAACTCGATGAGCGAGCCGTCGTCCGTCATTCCCCGGTCTCCTTCCGCAACTGGAACCAGAAGAATCCCCGCGGTGCGAGGGTCAGTAGATATGGGAGCTCGCCGATGCGCGGGAACCGCGTGCGGCCGAACATCTCCTCGGGGATGAAGCCTTCCCAGCGGGACAGATCGAGCTCGACCGCCTGCGCCGAGCGCGCGACGTTGTGGACGCACAGGACGATGTCGTCCTCGTACGTCCGCACGTGGGAAAAGATCCGTGGATTCTCCGGGCGCAGCGCCTCGTAGGTGCCGAGGCCGAAGACCGGATGGTCCTTGCGCAGTGCGATCAAGCGGTGCAGCCAACGCAGCAGTGAGTTCGGCTGGCGCAGTTGGGCCTCGACGTTGACCGCCTGGAAGCCGTACACCGGGTCCATGAGCGGCGGCAGGTAGAGCTGCTGGAAGTCGGCGCGCGAGAAGCCGCCGTTGCGGTCGCCCGTCCACTGCATGGGCGTCCGCACGCCGTCGCGGTCGCCGAGGAAGATGTTGTCGCCCATCCCGACCTCGTCCCCGTAGTAGAGGACGGGCGACCCGGGCAGCGAGAACAGGATCGCGTGCATCAACTGGATCTCGTCGCGCCCGTTGTCGAGCAGCGGCGCGAGCCGGCGGCGGATGCCGAGGTTCAGCTTCATGCGCGGGTCCTTCGCGTACTCGGCGTACATGTAGTCGCGCTCCTCGTCGGTGACCATCTCGAGGGTCAGCTCGTCGTGGTTGCGCAGGAAGAGCCCCCACTGCGCGCCGTCGGGCAGCGCGGGAGTCTGCTCGAGGATCTCGATCATCGGCAGCGCGTCCTCACGCCGCATCGCCATGAACATGCGCGGCATCACGGGAAAGTGGAACGCCATATGGCACTCGTCGCCGTCGCCGAAGTACTCGACGACGTCGGCGGGCCACTGGTTCGCCTCGGCGAGCAGCACACGATCCTGATAGCTCGCGTCGATCTCGGCGCGTACCCGCTTCAGAAACTCGTGCGTCTCCGGCAGGTTCTCGCCGTTCGTGCCGTCGCGCTCGTAGAGGTACGGCACCGCGTCGAGCCGGAACCCGTCGAGGCCGAGGTCCAGCCAGAAACGGAGCACCTCGAGCATGTTCCGCTGCACCTCGGGGTTGTCGTAGTTCAGGTCCGGCTGGTGCGAGAAAAAGCGGTGCCAGAAGTACTGGCCGCGCACCGGGTCCCACGTCCAGTTCGACGGCTCGGTGTCGAGGAAGATGATGCGCGCCTCACTCCAGCGCGTGTCGTCGTCGCCCCACATGTAGAAGTCGCCGTACTCGCCTTGCGGGTCGGTGCGGCTTGCCTGGAACCACGGATGGTCGGAGCTCGTGTGGTTCATGACCAGGTCGGCGATCACACGGATGCCGCGCTGATGCGCCTGGTCGACGAAGTGCCGGAAGTCGTCGACGGTCCCGTAGTCGGGGTTGATGTCGTAGAAGTCTGCGATGTCGTAGCCGCCGTCGCGGAGCGGCGACGGATAGAACGGCAGCAGCCATACGCAGTCGACGCCGAGCCACTGCAGGTAGTCGAGCTTGTCGGTGAGCCCGCGAAAGTCGCCCGACCCGTCGTCGTTCCCGTCGAAGAACGCGCGCAGGTGCACCTCGTAGAAGACGGCCGTCTTGAACCAGAGCGGCTGCCGCTCGAACCAGTTCCCAGCTTCGCTCATTGGGTCACTTTGACGATGTGCGCCCCACCGGGCGGCAGCCTGACGTAGTTGCGGCCGACGCGCCACGTGAATGCCGTCTCGGTGAGCAACTCGTCTCCCGCGAAAACCGGCGGGAAGCCGAGCGTGACCGGCACGGTGCACACTCCTTCGCGCTCGGCGAACGGGTCGAGGTTGACGACGACGATCACCTGGCCTTTCGCGAACGCGAGGAGCTGGTCGTTCTCGGTCTCGAGCCAGCGCAGGTTCTCCAGGCGCTGCAGCGCAGGCTCGGCACGGCGGATCTCGTTCAGGCGCTGGACGAGAGGCAGCAGCGGGCCGTCGAGCGCGCGCGCCTTCGTCTCGTACTTCTCCGAGTCGAGGTACTCCTCCGATCCCGCGCGCACGGGGACGTTCTCGAACGATTCGTACCCCGAGTAGATGCCGTAGGACGGTGACAGCGTCGCTGCCAGTACGAGCCGGGCCTCGAATGCCGGCCGACCGCCGAGCTGCAGGTACTCGTGGAGGATGTCGGGCGTGTTCGTGAACATGTTCGGCCGGTAGAAGAGGTGCCAGCTCAGCACCTGGTCGACGAACTCGCGCAGCTCCTGCCTCGTGTTCTTCCAGGTGAAGTACGTATAGCTCTGCGCGAAACCGAGCTTCGCGAGCGTCGTCATCATCGCGGGCCGCGTGAACGCCTCCGCGAGGAAGATCACGTCCGGATGCTCTGCGCGCACCTCGCGGATCAGCCACTCCCAGAACGCAGCAGGCTTCGTGTGCGGGTTGTCGACGCGGAACACGGTGACGCCGCGCTCGACCCAGCCGAGCACGACGTCGAGGAGCGCCTGCCAGAGCCCGCGCCAGTCCTCGGACTCGAAGTTGACGTTGTAGATGTCCTGGTAGCGCTTGGGTGGGTTCTCCGCATACTTGAGCGTGCCGTCGGGGCGACGGTTGAACCATTCGGGGTGCTCCTTCAGCCACGGGTGATCCGGCGAGCACTGGATCGCGAAGTCGAGCGCGATCTCGATGCGCTCCTTGCGCGCCGCCGCGATCAGTGCAGCAAAGTCCTTCCACGTCCCGAGGTCCGGGTGGAGCGCGTCGTGGCCGCCCTCCTCGGAACCGATCGCCCACGGCGAGCCGACGTCGCCCTCGGCGTGCTCAACCGCGTTGTTCCGGCCCTTGCGGTTCGTGTGGCCGATCGGGTGGATCGGCGGCAGGTACACGACGTCGAAGCCGAGCTCGGCGAGCTTCGGCAGGACCTCAGCCACACCACGGAGGCCACCGAACGAGCGCGGGAAGAGCTCGTACCACGCGCCGAAGCGCGCAAGCTCGCGATCGACGTCGACCTCGAACGTCGCCGACGTCGTCACGCCGTGACGGTCGCCGGCGTCGGCGGCGAGACCTTCGTCGACCGTCAGCGACTCGCGGCCGAGGAGGAGGGCGCCCTCGGCGAGCTCGCCTGCCAGGTCGGCCTGTCCGCCGTCGACCTTCCGGCGCAGCTCGTCCTGCCAGGTGGCGACGCGATCCGTCCAGGCGGAGACGGCGAACTGCCAGCGCCCCGGCCGGTCGACGGTGAAGCGGCCGCCGTAGCGGTCGTTGCCGAGCGGCAGGAGCGAGACCTCGCCGAAGCGCCGTTCCCCCGGGCCGCGCACGCGCACCGAGCCGCCGAGGGTGTCGTGCCCGTCCTTGAGTACCGTCGCGTAGACGTCGACGTGGTCGCCGACCGTCGCCTTGACGGGATAGCGGCCGCAGTCGACGATCGGCTCGACCGCCTGGATCTGGATGCGGGGTGTCTCGTTCCGGGGAAGGGGCATCGTCGTGAGATTCTCGTGGGAAGGTCTGTCCTAAACGCATGCTGACGGGTCGCGCATCCGGAATCCTGCTTCATCCGAGCTCCTTCCCGAACGGAGTACTGGACGAGCACGCGTTCCCTTTCCAGCACAGTGGGATCCGAAGCTTGGAATTCACGTGACTTGAAGTCGCGGC
>JADMIO011644073.1_pt1 | contig 33611 bp, 20 predicted proteins | sample 8958161 | NCBI WGS metagenome assembly JADMIO01 (sample SAMN16585339, study PRJNA669376) | soil metagenome | isolation source: Crop rotation soil | place: USA: Cullars Rotation, Alabama | collected 2011 | reverse complement strand
TCCCAATGTGCTGGAAAGCCTGATGCTATTGTTATTGCGATTTGCATTTCCAAAGAAAACAAAACCTCCATCGGCTGTTTGCCTGATTACAACAGCCATGTCGTCATCAGATCGGGGGTAAATTTTTCGCCAAATTTCCTTGCCATCTTTATCTACTTTTAAAACACATGCATCGGTACTGTTACCCACCACACAGAAGCCCGCAACAACAAAACTACCCCCGGCAAGCACTTGCACATATTCGCCAGAGGAGCCGCTGCTGGTAATATTATAGCGACCTCGCCAGGTTTCATTTCCCAACGAGTCGGTCTTAATTAATAGCGTTGACCCGGGGGCGATGCTGAAACCACATAAAATAAATCCGCCATCGGATGCCTGCTTCAAACAATGTCCTTGCTGGAACAAGTCGGAATCGTTTTTATAATACCTGCGCCATAATTCGTTGCCTGAAACATCGGTTTTAACCAGGCACATCCGCATTTTATCATCCAGCGAATCGGAATAACCCAGGATCACATACGCCCCATTGGAACATTGGATGATGCTGTTGCCGGCCTCATGCTTACCGGTGTCGATGATCTTTTCGAAATATACCTGTGCGCGAGAAAATGTTGACAGAAGGAATAGGGAGATCAGGGTATAAATGGCTTTCATAAATCAAATATACCAATCGCAGTGCTTAAACCAGCACTGCAACACTTAATCGAATTTAGCATTCGGTTAATCGGGAAACAAGCACGTGTTATAAAGCAACGAAAAAAGAATTCGCTGCGGGCGAACCTTTGTTTCATAAATCATTGTAACATGAAACCCATTGCCACAAACCGGCTGTTGTCGTTAGTTTCGCTTCTCTCCTTCCTTGCCATTCAATCATGCTTTCACCCGAAGCCTAAAATGGTTATAGTAAATCCGCTCGTTGCAAAATACATTACCGGCTATACATCGGGGATGGTTAGCAAGCGGCAACATATTCGCATCGAGCTTGCCGACGCTTACCAGCAACCTGCGCTTGGCCTTGAAATAGATACTGTTGTAAACCTGAATCATGGCAACGAAAATGCTGCCCATGCGCAACTCCCCGACTCCACCCTGCTTAACAAAATATTCAGCTTCGAGCCACGCATCGAGGGGCATGCCATATGGGTCAACAGCCGTACAATCGAGTTCATACCGGCCGAAGACCTAAGCTCGAGCCAACTGTACACGGCAAGCTTTAAACTGAAAAAGCTCATCGACCCAGAAGAAGATGAATTCAAAACATTCGAGTTCCAGTTTTCGGCCTACCCGCAAAAACTCACCTTAAATAATTTACACCTCGATGCCTTGGACGCTGGTAGCCCTGAATGGATGAGGCTAAGCGGCGAATTAAACACCAGCGATTTTGAAGATATCGCGGTTATTGATAAAACAATAGAACTGGTGGTGAACAAGCGTAACGCTAAACTGAGGTGGGAAAAAAGTGATGACAATAACTTGTACTATTTCTACGCCGACAGCATTCAGCGCCTTGGCTCGGCCGGTAAAATTGAGTTGTTCCTGGACGGGGCATGCGTTGGTTCGGCCAGCAGGGATAAAAAAATGATGCCGGTGCCGGCTATCCAAGATTTTAGCATAAGCAGCAGCAGCATCGAAAACATCGACGAGCAAACCGTTGAAGTGTACTTCAGCGACCCCCTCATGCAGCACCAGGATCTCAAAGGAATTGTAAGCCTGCAGGGCTGCACCGATCCCCGCTTTGCTATCTCGGGCAACAAACTTTCGATATACCATGATGAAGTTTTCGAAGGATATAGAAAAGTAAATATTACTGGTTCGATCATGAATTTCAAGGGCTTCGAAATGGGTAAGGCTTACCATGATTCTCTTTTTTTTCGTAAACACGGACCCGAGGTAAAGATAGAAGGTAACGGCTGCATCCTGCCTAATTCGGCCGGATTGATCTTTCCTTTCGAAGCCATTAATCTCAATGCTGTAGACATTCGCGTGATAAAAATATTCGGCAATAATGTGCAGCAGTTCCTGCAGGTGAATGATCTCAATGGCGCCGATGGACTTACCCGCGTGGGCAAAATAGTTGTCGAAAAGAAGATCATGCTTAATACCGATAAACATAAAGACCTTTCGCAGTGGAACACGCATATTATCGATCTCAACAAGCTCATACTCCCCGACCCCGGGTCTATTTATAGGATCAGCATTAAATTCAATAAAGACTATACGCTATGCGATTGCGCCCCTGGAGAAGATGGCGATAACGAAAACAATACCGTAGTGGCTGAAGAATATGATGAAAACTGGACCGAAGACTTATGGCAGGGGTATGGATTTAACAGCAATGGGTTTGAAAGTTGGGACTATTACTCGGATAACGAAAATAATTATTGCGAAGAGGACTACTATTATGGCAAGGCGGTAAGCAGAAATATCATCGCTTCGGATATCGGGCTTATTTATAAGCTTGATGAGAAGAAACGCGCTTATGCCTTCGTAAGCAATATGATCACTACCGAGCCTATGCCAGGTTGCACCGTAGCGTATTTTGATTATACCCGCCAGTTAATAGCTAAGGGCGTTACCAATGCGCAGGGCATGTTTGAGATCCAACTAAACGCCAAGCCGTTTCTTATGATTGCCAGTTATGGCAGGCAGCGCGGTTACCTGAAACTACTCGATGGCAACGTAAACCCACTGGGTAAATTTGATATCTCCGGCGAATTGGTTCAGAAAGGAGTAAAAGGTTATATCTATGGCGATCGCGGCGTGTGGCGTCCGGGCGATTCGCTATACCTATGCTTTATGCTGGGAGACAAAGAACACAGGTTGCCAACAAATTACCCGGTGAAATTTGAGATTCACAACCCGGCGGGCGAGCTGGTTTACGAGCGTGTTAAGACGTATAACTTAAACGGGCTCTACGATTTTAGAACGGCTACCGACCCTTCTGCCGGAACAGGTAACTATATGGCAACGGCGCATGTTGGGAACCGCATTTTCAGGCAGCCGCTTAAGATTGAAACGGTTAAGCCCAACCGGCTTAAGATCGCATTTGAACCCTATCGTTCTAAAAACACAACCGATTCTGATACCTCTGCAAGCTTGACGGTGAAGTGGCTGCACGGCGCGCCGGCAAAGGAACTCGCCGCAATAGTAGATGCAAACCTCTCGCCTGTTCGTGTAACATTTTCAAAATACCCGGGCTACGAATTCGATTCGCCATTGCGCTTTACCACAACAACGTCGTATACCATTTTCGATGGCAACCTTAATGAGCAGGGCACAGCCTGGCTTAAGAGTGGCTTCCCTGTGGGCGGCACCTCACCTGCAAAGCTAAGGGCATCGTTTACAACCCGTGTTTTTGAAGCAGGTGGCGACTTCAGCGTCGACCGTTCGTCAATAGACTACTTCCCGTTCAGGAACTATATCGGGCTTAAATCGCCGGCTGGATCGGCCATTGGAAATAAGCTGTTGAGTGGCAATAATTATAGGTTTGCACTTGCATCGGTAAACACAAATGGAGTGGCCGTTAACCTACCTAAAGTACAGCTGAAGATCTACAAGCTTGAGTGGAAATGGTGGTATGAACACGACGATGAAGACCTTGTAAGCTTCATAGCAAGGCCGGGAACCATTTGCGTAAGAGATACACAAATTAGTACCATGCAGGGCAAGGGTTACTTCGACTTCAAGGTGAACTATCCTGAATATGGCCGGTACCTCGTTACAGTTACCGACAGCGAGGGCGGGCACCAGGCGGGCAAAATAATTTTTGTAGACTGGCCGGGAATGAGCCGCGAAAGCCAGGGAAACATTGAGAATGCGGCCATGCTGAATTTCTCATGCAATAAAAGCAGCTATACCACGGGCGAAGATATAGTGCTTACATTTCCATCGCCGGCAAAGGGCAAAGCGTTGGTGAGCATCGAAACAGGCACGAAGGTGCTGGCGAAGTTCTGGGTGAATACCAGGGCCGGCGAAACCCAGTGCAGTTTTAAGGCAACTGCCGAGATGTGCCCGAATGCTTATATACACCTTAGCCTCCTGCAACCTCACGCCAATACCATTAACGACCTTCCCATCAGGATGTATGGGATCATCCCCTTGACGGTTGACAACCCGGCATCGCATATCAACCCCCTCATATTAACGGCCGACACCTGGAAGCCTGAAAGTACCGCCAGTATTGAGGTGAGAGAAGAACATGGGCGTCCGATTACGTACACCATAGCCGTTGTTGATGAGGGCCTGCTCGATCTTACGCGTTTCAAAACACCACAGCCATGGCTCACATTCTACGCTCGCGAAGCACACGGTATTAAGACCTGGGATATGTACGACGCCGTTATCGGAGCTTATGCCGGAAAACTGCAGGGATTGATAAGTATAGGCGGCGACGGCGACGGGCTTGCCGGCCGCGGAGCCAAAGCCAACCGGTTTAAACCGATGGTGCGCTTTATAGGCCCGTTTTCGTTGCCTGCAGGCGGCGCCGCAACACATAAAATAGATATCCCAAATTACGTTGGCTCGGTAAGGCTGATGCTGGTTGGCAGGGACGCTGAGGCTTTTGGTTCAACCGAAAAAACAGTAGCCGTGCGCAAACCGCTGATGGTGCTGGCTACGTTGCCCAGGGTACTGGGCCCTACAGAAACTGTGTACCTGCCAGTCGACGTTTTTGCCATGGAACCTCATATTAAAGATGTAAGCGTAGAGATTGAAGTGAATGAGCTCTTTACTATTGCCGGCGAAAAAAAACAAACACTGCACTTTGTAAAGCCAGGTGATGCCGTGCTTAACTTCAAGTTGAACGTGGCCGCAACCACTGGTGTGGCAAGGGTTAAGGCGATAGCGACATGTGGTGGCCAGCGCGCCGAACAGGAGATTGAAATAGAAATCAGGAACCCAAATCCGAAGGTTGTTGATGTTGCCGAATATACTTTAGGAGCAGGAAAGCAATTGGATCAACAAATCATTTTACGTGGCTTAAAAGGAACAAACCGGGTTAGTATCGAAGTATCCTCCATCCCATCGATGGGTTTCGACAAGCGCCTTGAAGAGTTGATCCAATACCCGCATGGCTGTATCGAGCAAACAACCTCATCGGTGTTCCCGCAGTTATTCGTAAATAATTTGATCGACGTAAATGATAAGCAACTTGCAAAAATAGACGCCAATATCAAGGCTGGTTTAAAGCGTCTTGTATCGTTTCAAACAGCCGAAGGTGGCTTCGCATACTGGCCCGGAGAAGCTTACACCAACGAGTGGGGAAGCAATTATGCCGGGCATTTCATGCTCGAAGCCGAAAAAGCCGGGTACACATTACCAGCCAAAATGAAAGAACGCTGGGTAGTCTACCAAAAACAGGCGGCTCAGAATTGGAGTCGCGAGGCCGGTTCGTTTACACATCCACATGGAGAGGAATCATTCGAGCTTATCCAGGCTTACAGGCTTTTTGTTTTGGCGCTGGCCCACGAACCGGAAGCGGGATCTATGAATCTCATGCGTGAAGACAAGCATTTGCATGCGGCGGCAAAGTGGCGACTGGCGGCGGCTTTCCAGCTCAGCGGCCAGCCTGCAGTTGCAATCCAAATGGTAAAAGACCTGCCTATAAGCGTGAACAGTTACCGCGAGCTATCATATAGTTATGGATCACAAATACGCGACGAAGCATTGATACTCGAAACGTTAACCCTCCTTAGACGTAACTGGCCCGATGGTATAAGAAAAGCAAATACTGTTGCAGCACATGTCTCGGCATCGCTCAACGCAAACAACTGGATGAGCACCCAGGAAACTGCTTATGGCCTCTTAGCAATGAGCACTTATGCGGGTTTTGAACCCAATAAGCCCATGCAGTTTACAGCCTTGCTGAATGGCCAGGCGCAGACAAATCATCAAACAACCAAGAAGATTTATAAGCTGGTTTATAATGAGCGACAACTTAATGGCAATTTGAACCTGGGAATCCGGAATAAAAGTGGCTATCCAGTATATGTGAAAACCCTTACCGAAGGTGTACCGCTTATTGGCGATCAGCGGGCGGTGGCCAGCCACCTGCATATGAAAGTAAATTATTTTGATCTTTACGGCGAACTCATACACCCGGGCAAGATCATACAGGGCACCGACTTTGTTGCTGAAGTAATGATTGTTAACCCGGGTAGCAAAAACATGCTCAAAGAAATGGCGCTCAATCAAATATTCGCCAGCGGCTGGGAAATTCACAATCAACGCCTGGACGACGAAAATGCATCGCAGCCTAACCGGGCACGTTACCAGGACATTCGCGACGATCGTATTTACACCTACTACGAAATTGCACCGAAAGATACGATCCGCTTTAGCACACGGCTCAATGCCACATACCTCGGTAAATACTATTTGCCAACTGTGTATTCCGAGGCCATGTACGATAATACCATCAATGCGCGCGTACCCGGCATGTGGGTTGAAGTTATCAGGGATCCGGGCGAGATGGCGACGCGTTAAAGGCCCTCGAGCATTTCAACAACCTGTGCCCGTTTGCGGGTTGATACGGGTACCTGCGCCCCATTGTTCATAAGCAGGTACCCGCCATCGGCCTTAATAAACTCTTTGATAAATTTGGTATTCACAAGGTGCGATTGATGCACACGATAAAAACCATGCGATAACAACAGGTCTTCGAATTCTTTAAGCGTTTTGGTAACAAGCAGCTTTTTGTCGCCGGTAAAAAAGAACTCTGTATAGTTGATATTGCTTTCGCAACGGATAATGTCGGCAATATTTACAACATGAATTTTATCCTGCGTATGCAGGGCAAGCCTGGTCTGTACCTTGCCGGCGCTCTTGAGGCTATCATTGAGCAGGCGATACTTTTCGCTCTCGTTTATTTTCTGGTGCCTGAGCTTATCCAGTGCTGCAACAAGCTCGTCGGGATCAACAGGCTTGAGCAGATAATCGATAGCGGCATACCTGAAGGCCTTGATAGCATGGGCATCCGAAGCGGTAATAAAAATGATCCTGAAAGGGATCTCCGGCAAAATATCGAGCAGGTCGAAACCGCTTCCATCCTGCATTTGGATATCGAGGAAAACAACATCAGGCTTCAGGGTTTTGAGTAATCTCGCCCCCTCTACTACCCCGCCCGCTTCGGCAATAACCTCAACATCATTGGCGTATACGGCAAGATCTTTCCTGAGTGTTACGCGAGCCTGTTCAATATCGTCGATCAGTATGGCCTTAATCATATTTCAAATTTAAGCGATAAGCGGAATTCTAATAACCACCTGTGTGCCGCATGCCTCGCCATGCTCGTCGTAAAGGTCGATGATCTCGAGCGATTTAATATCACTATCAATCTTTAGCAGCTCGAGCCGCTCCTGGGTAACAAGGAGTGCCGTTGATCTATGATAAGTTTCTTTGCTTGTCTGGTTGAGTTCTGCCGATCGTTTGCGGCCAATGCCATTGTCGGCTACAGAGCAGGCCAGGATTCCGTTGTGCTCGCTGATTTTCACTTTTATCATTCCTCGTTTATCGTTCATGAATCGCAAACCATGCTTAATGGCATTTTCGATAAAGGGCTGTAAAAGCATGGGTGGCGTACTCGTATAATCTGTTTCTATATGCTTATCAACCGTGATCTCGTAGTCGAAACGATCGCCATTGCAAAATTTCTCGATGAGCAGGTAGTTCTCGAGCGTGTTGATCTCTTCCTGCAGCGTGATGCTGGTATTACGCGAATTATCCAGGATCTGCCGCATGAGCCTCGAGAACTTCGCCAGGTAGTAACGTGCCGCCTGTTCATTATCGGTGCCGATTTGCGATTGAATCGAATTGAGCGCATTGAAAATAAAATGTGGGTTCATTTGCAGCCTGAGCGCTTTTTGCTGGAGTTCTACCACCTCCTTCTCCAGCTGGAGTTTCTGTTGTTGCTCCAGGGCCTTTTTCCTAACCAGGTCGACACGGTATTTAAACGCAAGCATGATAATGACGGCGAGGGTTAGTGTAAAAAGTACAATAACCCACCAACGTAACCAAAACGGCGGCGTAATACTAAAGCTAATTTGTGCCGGCTCTTTGTTCCAGATGCCATCTTCGTTGCGTGCCCGCACCATAAAAGTGAAGTTACCATGTGCGATATTCGAATATGTCACGGTATGCGTTTGCGATGGAGGCGACCAATCGCGGTCGAAGCCTTCGAGCTTCCACTGGTACATTACTGCATCGGGGTTGCTGAAATTAATACCGTTGAAATCGAACGTAAGGTGATTCTGGTCGTGGGGTAATACGAGGTTATGGATGCTGTTCCAGTCGCCGACAGCCGACCTGTAAGCAGTCTTTGCAATGGGCTCGTAAAACAATTTTACATCGGTGATGCTGGTTACGGGCTCGCGGCCTGTGATACGTTGCTGGCTGGCTGGGGTAAATTTAATGAGCCCGTTAATGGTGCCAAACCAGGTTACCCCGTCCGGATCGTGGATTACCGAGTTCTGGCAAGTCTCGATCCCGGTAAACCCATCTCCACGTCCATAATGCCTAATGTTAAGAGCCTTGCCGGCTGCATCGAGCAGCACGCGGTCAACCCCCGTTTCTGTACCCACGTATAGATTATTGTGGCGATCTACAATGAGCAGGTAGATATTGCCAGAAGTTAAAGCCCCGGGTTTGTTGAACCTGATCACATTGAATTTCTCATCATGCATGTCGATGGCCGCCAGCCCCGAGCCCGCTGTGCCTACCCAGAGGTGGCCATTATTGTCGGCCGCTAGACTTCTTATCGCATTGGATGGAAGCCCGCTTTTAATTCCAAATCGGTAAGCAGTAACTTTATTGTTAATGATAACACCTACGCCATTGCCCTCGGTGCCGTACCAGAGCCTGTTTGCGCCATCGAGCAGGAGGCACGAAATGCGGTTGCTGAGCAAGCCCTGGCCAATGGTAAGATTCTTAATATAGGTTCTTTTGTTAACAAAAGTGATTTTGAAGATCCCGCTCCCCGCTGTTGCCACAAACAAATTTCCCGCCTGGTCTCGCACGATGGCCCTGATATATTTACCCGTAAAACCAGCAATGGTAGTGAAGATAGTACCATCGAACCTGTATAGCCCATTGCCCTCTGTGCCCAGGTAAATGAAGCTGTCTTTATCTTCGCCAATGGCTTTAACCTTGGTATCGATGAAGCCATGATTAGCATTATATTGTATAAAACTATCACCTTGCATAAGGGTAAAACCTTTCATCGAATTTCCAATCCACAACCGCTTCTTCGAATCGCGCAACAAGCTATAAATAAAATTCCCTGCAAGCCCCGAGCTCTTGTCGTACGTGGTGAATTGCCTGCTATAATAATTACTGACGCCCCCGCCCGAAGTTCCAAACCAATAGTTGCCATTCCGGTCCTCAACGATACTGCGCACATGGTTGTTTGTTAATCCAACATCTTCATTCAGCCACTCCTGCGAATTGTTACGTAAGTTATATCTCAGTGCGCCTGCCTGCAGCGTGGCAAACCAAACGTTATCTTGCGAATCGAAATAAATATCGAATACACTTTGCTCATCCAGGGCAGCTACTTTATCGAAACGATAAAAGCTATCGCCTGCATGAATGAAAACGCCATCATCATACGTGCCGATCCACATGCGGCCCAGGGCGTCAATACAAAGTTTATTCACCGGATTACTTACAAAACGCCGGGTGTAATATTTTTCAAGCACATATGATCCTCCCGTAAAGCTAATGGCAGAAAGCCCTTGTCTTGTGCCGTACCACACTTTGCCCTGCTTGCTGATACAAACCGTGTTCACCAAATTCCTGCGTTCGTTTAACAGGGCCGACACAGCAATCAGCGAGTCGCCCACCAGGCGCATGATGCCATAGTTGGTTGCCAGCCACTTACTGCTGTCGGCTGCTATTGCAATATCAGTTACGGATAAGGGTAGCGAATCGCCGCCGGTTTTATATGTTTTAAAATTAACGCCGTTATAAAATGCCAGGCCGTTGTTGGTGCCGATCCATAAGTTATGGTTTGCATCTTCCTTAGTGCAATACACATAGTTATTGCAAAGGCCATCGCGTGTGGTATATGTTCTAAAACTCACCCCATCGTACCGCGTAAGTCCCCCTCCACGTGTTCCCATCCACAAGTAACCACGGTGATCCTGCAGGAGGCTAAACACCTGCGATTGCGCAACACCTTCTTTTACCGAAAAATTTCTGAAACTATACTGTTGGGCATGCAGTAGTATGCCATAGGCAACGAGTATGATGAAAAGTATTGGCCTGGCCGATCCCAAAATTTATTACAATTAATCAAAGATATAAAACGCGTGGTCTTTAGAGTTACACGAATAATAAAAATGAAGCTGAATATTCTGCAATGCACTGCAGCTTTGTATTCTATTTAAGCGCGACGACAACCTGTTAAGCATATGACGGAAAAATTGAAGCATCGTTTTCAGCATTTAATGCCGGCTATTGCAAAAGCAGCGCTTCGGTTCAAGACACTTATGTTTGATCGCACCCGGGTAATATTACCAGCAGCCTTAACCGCATGTGGTATTTGGTATTGGCAATGCCTGCCTGCATCTATTTTTGCTGATCCAAAAGCCACAGTGCTACTCGACAGGGATGGCAACCTGTTGGGCGCGCGTATCGCAAGTGATGGACAATGGCGATTCCCCCCGGGCGATAGCGTGGCTGCAAAGTTCGAAACATGCCTGCTCAGGTTCGAAGACAGGCAGTTTTACAAGCACCGTGGTGTTAGTATCAGAGCCATCTTGCGGGCTCTCGCGAGCGATCTCAAAGAACAACGCATAGTAAGTGGTGGGAGCACAATTACCATGCAGCTCGCCCGCATGATGCGGGGCAACCCACCACGCACGTTCCTTGAAAAGCTCATCGAGATGATCATTGCAACGCGGCTCGAGCTTCGATACAATAAAAAAGAACTACTTGGCATGTATGCGGCTAATGCTCCCATGGGGAATAACGTGGTAGGACTTGAGGCCGCAAGCTGGCGATATTACGGGGTTAGTGCCGGGCGCCTGAGTTGGGCCCAGGCGGCTACCCTCGCAGTATTGCCCAATGCGCCAGGATTAATTTACCCGGGTAAAAACCATGAGCGCCTCCTTACAAAACGGAACCGGTTATTGAAGAGCCTCTATAAGGCACAATACATCGATGCCGTTATGTTTGAGCTTGCACTTACCGAGCCGCTTCCCCGCAAGCCACTTCCCTTGCCCGCCATAGCTCCCCACCTTGTTACCAGACTCGCCTGGGATGGCCGGGCAGCACTTATTGTAAAAAGTACACTAAGCAAAACCATGCAGCAGCGTACAGCTGCTTTACTTGCCGATCATATGCGCATGCTTGCTGCAAATAAAATCTTCAACGGCGCCGTGCTTATCAGTTCGGTTCAAACCGGTGAAGTATTGGCTTACGTTGGTAATACCAGCGGCGGAGACGTTGATCATGCACCCGATGTCGACTGCATTATGGCGGCCCGAAGCACAGGCAGCATATTCAAACCTTTATTATTTGCCTCGGCATTGCGCGAAGGCCTCATTACTCCAACAACGCTGTTAACGGATGTACCAGTGAGCTATGGCAATTTCCGCCCCCAGAATTATAGCCGCCAATGCGATGGCGCAATACCAGCAAACATAGCATTGGCGCGGAGTTTAAACATTCCCTTCGTAAAGTTGCTCAACGATTATGGCCTTGCAAAATTTCGCGACGAGCTCGCCATGTACTTCCCAACGGTTACGAAGCCGGCATCTCATTACGGACTATCCTTGATCCTTGGCGGCGCAGAGGCAACGCTATGGGATGTTAACGCAGCATATCTCGATATGGCGCAGCGGCTGATGCCGGGCGTAGGCAGCGATTTAACATATAATAGTTTTGACAATAGCGGAAGGAAAAGGCGGCCCGATGCAGATGCAGCGTGTATCTTCGCCACTTTTGAAGCAATGGTTGAAGCGAACCGCCCCGACGACGATGGCAGCTGGCGCGTGTTTTCAAACCCGCAAAAGATAGCCTGGAAAACGGGCACCAGCTTTGGCAACCGCGACGCGTGGGCCATTGGCGTAACACCGGCTTATGTAATCAGCGTATGGCTTGGGAATGCTGCCGGCGATGGCAGGCCCGGCCTTACAGGCATCAATGCAGCGGCACCATTGCTGTTCAACCTCTTTAGCGCATTTCCGGCAAGGGTGAGTTGGTTTAAAAAGCCGGTGCAAAACATGAGCGCCATGGCTATTTGCAGGCAAAGTGGTAACCGGGCTGGTGAACATTGCGTGCAGGCTGATACAGCTATGTTACCTGCATCATGCGTCAGATCGTCTACCTGCAGCTGGCACCGCTTGGTGCATCTGGATAACAAAGGAAAGTACCGGGTTAACAGCGCGTGCGAGAACGCACTTTCCATGCAACATGTACCCTGGTTTATTTTACCACCGCTCATGGCAAAATATTATAAGGCCAAACATCCCGAGTACCTCGCCCTTCCGCCACTTAAACCGGGATGCCAGGCAAACCGTGCCGATCGCTCGTTGCATTGCCTTTATCCAAAACCGGGAAGTAAAATTTATGTGCCCGTTGAACTTGCAGGCGAAAAAGGAAAAACAGTTTTCGAAGCTATACATCGCGATCAAAACATTACCATGTACTGGCACCTCGACGATACGTACCTGGGTGCTACCAATGGAATTCATCAAATGATGTTAAGCCCTGCACCGGGCAGGCATACGCTCTTGCTGGCCGACGAAAATGGGCAGGAACAGGAAGTGGAATTCGAAATTATCAAATAAGCGACCGGGATCTTATTTGTACTTCCAGTTGCGCTCCTTGCCTTCCTCGAGCCATTCGAGCGTGGTGCCGAGTCGTTTCTCTCGCGTGGCTTCAGTCTTGGCTTCGGTGATCCATTCGATATATTCTTTGCGGCAACTGTTGCTGAAAGCCATCCATGTTTTGTTAGCCTTTTTGTTTTGTTTTAGTGCCCTAAGCAGCGCAGGTGGTGCCTCGACTACCGCCTGTTCTTTGGTTGGCACCTTTTTTCGCGAGGGCAGCTTAACACCCTCATCATTGAGCTTCACCGCCTGCTTAATATATTTGATCATCACCTTCGAAGGCGGAATATCTTTCAGGGTTTTCAGCTTACCAAAATGCCCCATAGCCGATTCGGTATCTCCGAGGATGCCATCAGGATCATCCATGATTGCAGCCTTCCAGAAACCAAAAACAGCATGTTCTTTAAACGAAGCCATCGAGCACATCATCTCGCCTTTATAATCGAAATGCGGGAAGCTCCATTTCATGGTTTCTTCAACACCAGGACATGCTTTGTGAACAAGGTTTCGCAGGTGAATGAGTATAGGCTGTGCAAAGGGCTTAGCCTTGTCGATATAATCATCTACACGCTTATCGATCGTTGCCATAAATTCTCTTTTTCTTGCAAAGATGTGATAAAGCAGTTGAGAAATACAACTGCAAAAAGAACCGTATAAACCGGCTAACTGCCGTTACGGGTTTCGCGCATGAGCCAGGGCAATCCCCTTACATCCGAACGCAATTCGCGAATGATAAAAAGGATGACGATCTCTTCGGCGAACGCAAGGCTTGCAACGGTCATCGCAATAAAATAGAGCCAGGACTGGTATGTAAACATAAAGAGTACAAAGAAAAATATACCGAGTGCATAGCCGCTTATTTTGGCACTGAGCAGGTGAAACGACTGGTATTGCCCGAACCTTATAAAAGAAACTATATATCCGGTAGCAAAAAGGATCACCGTAAAACAAAGCAGCCAGACATCTCCCCCAATTTCATCGAGCTTAAAACGGTAAACACCCACAAGCGCGAGCATATAAGTGCCGATATCGGCCAGGGAATCGAGCCTTGCGCCTAATGCTGTTTGCATGTTAAAGGCCCGGGCTATGAGCCCATCGAGTATATCGGTAACCAGGTTAACGCATAACATCCAGGCAAAGAAATTTTCGCGACCAGCATAAATAAGGTAAAGTACAAATGGAAAGCTCAGCAAGCGGTACGCACTGAGAATATTGGGAATATTTAAAATCTTTTCTTTTTCCATAGCCTCGGGATTTAGCCTGCATGGCCCTGAAAATTAGCATAAATTTGTGTAAAAAGAGTGTGAGCATGCAAACTAAACCATCGCTGATCTTGCTTCGTGGGCTGCCAGGCAGCGGAAAATCTACCCTTGCCGGGCTTTTAAGTGAAGGAGGTAAATACCCTGTTCATGCAGTTGACCATTATTTTACCGATGAACAAAATGGCGAATATGTATTCGACTTCAGGAAGAATCACCTGGCGTTCAGGCAATGTGAAACACGCACCGAAATATCGATGAAAGAAAGTTTGCCGAAAATATTCGTCGATAATACATTTACCATTCACTGGGAACTCGAGCCTTACATAAAGCTCGCCGCTAAATACGATTACCAGCTGTTTGTTTTAACGGTTGAGAAATACCACGACGCAAATAACGTTCATGATATCAGTTCGGAGCAATTGGAGAAGATGGCTGCCAAATACAAAGTTAAGCTGATGTAATGCAAGCTGCGGCTTGAGCGCATCTTCACCGCGCCAGCCATCACATCAACATAAACTTTTATTAAATGTGGGTGAGCAAAATGGCAACAAACAATGCAGCCAGGTATATGCTCTGTACAATAATGTGCTTTTTCATAACGGTTTTCATTTAGCCCGGCCAACAGTGGTTTATGCTTCCGGTTCGGGCGGTGTAATACTATGCTGAGTATTTGTATAACCTATATGAATAAGACTGTTTAAAAGTGATATGGTTTAATAACGTGGTCACCGTTTAATTATTTTATGGGCGATTCAATTAAGATCCTGTGCTGAATCCAGCCATGTTACGAAGGCAATTTACGCAGAGACAATTTTTGTGTTTTTCTTTTAAGTATTGCCTGTCCAAATCGGTCAATGTTACCATGTTACACTGGCAATTTTCAATATCTCCAGGATTGCATTCGAACGTGCTACCACAGCACGCACAGGTCTTAAGCCACTTTTGATGAACATGTAATTCTTCCGTCATCTTAACGAATAAGAAGCTTCTGAAAATAAAGTTCGCCTGCAGTTCTAATAATTACAACATATAATCCGGTGCCTAATAAAGGTAAAGGTACGGGCTGATCCAAAAGCTCGCTCAGTGGTTCTGTTTCAATCTTGTGGCCGGCCATATCAACCAGTTCAAGTGATAAAACTCTTTCGGTGAAATCAACATGTAATGTCTGGCCCTGTACAAGTGGATTCGGGTAAAGTGCAGGTTGAACCAAAGCTTGTATGTCGTCCGAACCGGTACCATCGTTTTGGTGCAAAACGCCAATGGCATCGAGGTCGAAGCCCGAAGATGGAAATGGCGTTGGCCATGGATCGTTGATGATAACACCTCGCGAGTCGCGGTTGGCGTATGAAGCCTGGATGCTACCTACCACGTCGATAACCCTGATATGTGTAATATGATTGATATCGATGCTCGATAGGGTTGCAAAAATGTCGAGGTCGAAGGGCGTGCCATACATGCTGATATACTTGCCTGCCAGGTTGTGGATGCGCGATGCATTCATACCCTGCCCGTTGATGATCTGCGAAGAAGTATCGTTATTGCATATTGCCGGGAAACGCACAAAATGCGAACCATCGGAGCTTACTTCAACATACGCCAGCTCGAGGAAAGCGAGACTATCGACCATGAAGCCATTCTCGAACACCGCAAAATCCGGCCCGGGCCCATTCCTGATCGATTTGGCAAAAGTTAATGTTGCCGAGCCCCCATCGCCAAGGCTCAAAACGCCATTGCCTGCCGCGCCCGTTGCTGCTGCCTCATCGCCAACCGTAGCCTTGCCCAGGGAGGTATCGCCAAGATACTGCCAGCCCCTCACAACATTACAAGCGCTGGCCCAGGCAACAATGGCTGAACTGTCTTTGTGAATGGCCGAGCTGCCAGCCAATCCAGCCTGCGGCTCAAACTGCGCCATGACGAGGGGTAGGTTCAAACCGTTTAAAATAAATAGCATCCAAAACTTTTGGTTCAACATATATATAAATAAGCCGGAATCGAGTGGGTACAGTATACCTGCAGCGTGCTGTACTTTTACTCCTTATCCCGGAAGTGAAAAATAGATGTGCTAAGGCAGGTCTTCTGACTTGCTCCACTTTTTGACGCCTTCCCAATTGTATCTCCGGCATGAAGGCCGGAGCAAGTTAGTGGCATTGTATCAAAAGTATCAAGAGCTTACAGCAGCGGGTACTGTCCGGGAATGGCCACCAGCGCGGCTTCACCCGGTTCCCTATTATTCAATTGCTTGAACCATAGCGTTACAAATGTAGCTTTAATTTGAGTTGCGGCTATAAAATTTATGCACAGTTAATTATGGTTGACCCGATTCGCAACGAAGTTTGATAACGCCGAGCAAGCGTTCCTGGAAATCGCCGAGGATCAAATTACCCCAAAAAGATCCGTAGGCGTTTAGATTAGAGCTGAGTCTGTATGACGAACCAAGCGTGATACGAGTTTGGTTCGGTCCCAGTGAGTCGAGTTTATACGACGCGCCAAGGAAGTTAAAATGTTCTCCGCTGAGGATGTGTTTTTCGAATACCGAGTTGCCGGATGTTGATGGAACAATGTGGATATCGAATGCTATAAAATGATTTTTCTCCCAAGCCATTACCCGTTCAGTAAAAACCAGGCCTCCTTCGAAATGCCCGGTACGCAAGGCGCCCAGCGAATCATAGCTTAGTTCTGCATACATGGGTCTGGGTATGCCCGCCCGGTTGAAAAAGCCTGGTTCATACTCATCCGGAGTTATTCGCTTAACCCTGATGATATTTTCCCAGGCCTTAGTTACACCAGCATTTACTATCACCGAGGCAGATGTTTCAAAACGCGTTGTAGGCATTGGAAACCGCGCCTCAATAAAACCGCTGATAAACGGAACCATCAAAATCGAATACAGGATCCTTTACGCCTGCGTTTCTTTTCAATGAAATTCGAATAAATGATGCCTGATATACCTGCCAACATCATAAATGGCAGGGCCATTATGAGCATGCAGATAGCATCTTCAAGCCTTGTCACAAAGCAGAACAAAAAGAACAAAAGCACCGAAGCCACAGGCCTTGCCAGGAAAAACGATTTCAATGATAGCTCTTCATTCTTTGCAAATCCAAGCGGAATGATCCCAATCACGATCGGAACCACGCACACAAAGGTGAGGGTAAACAGGTCGCCAAAATCGGCAGTAAGGCCCGTGATGCTAAAGAAGACCCTGAGCAGCAGCCGTACAACGATGCACATACAACGCCTGCATACCTGCTGATTAAGTTTGAAGGCATTTCCATTGCGTTCTCAATTTCCCGGATAAAGATTTGAACATGCCGAAGGAGAGTCGGCGAATTAAGTAAATTTTAAGGATCATAATTAAGGTGAATAAATACCTTTGATCGGCTCCCTGGTTTCATGAATCGCGATTCAACCTTAACCCTAACGCTATGACACCTGTTAAAATCGAAAAAGAAAATCTAAGCCATCTCCTGTTTCCCAAAGCTTACCCTGAACTTAGCAAAGAAAAGAAAATCGACCTCCAGGAAAAATTGCGCAAAGCAACCCTTATGGGCAATTCAGACAAGGTTAAATGTTCAATTGTTTTTAACGATTCGGAGGGCCTCAAACAAATCGACACCACCATTTGGGAATTCGACGACGAGTACATCAGCATCAAAGGTGGGATGACGCTTCACATAAAGTTTGTAGAAGATATTGTGCTGTAGAAAAAGAAAGGGAAAGAGTAACTACTCTTTCCCTTTCTTTTTTTTATTTTTCCGGCGGGCCGGCTTCTTCGTCATCGTCTTCTACCTCTTCATCCTCGGGCTCTTCGTCGATAAGCATATCGGTACCTGTTTCTTCCACTTCTTTGTCGGTGCCGGCAATTACTTCAAATCCTTCTACCACTTCGCCTTCGTCGTTGGTAGAATCGGTAATGGCTTCTGCGGTTTCTGCTTCGTCTTCACCAGGGATATAATCTATGCGCGCTACACTCGCAATTTCATCATTGCCACTGAGGTTAATCAGCCGCACCCCTTGCGTAACCCGGCCCAATACCCTTAGCGAGCGCATGCTCAGCCGAATGGTTATGCCGCTCTTGTTGATGATCATGATATCGTTGGTATCATCAACATCTTTGATAGAAACAAGCTTGCCGGTTTTCTCGGTAACATTCATAGCCATTACACCTTTACCGCCGCGCTTGGTTATGCGATAAGCCTCCACTTCGGTGCGCTTACCCATGCCATTCTCGCTTACTACGAGCACATTGGTTACTTTCGGATCTTCGATAGAAACCATCCCAATCACCTCGTCGCCATCGGCCAGGCGTATGGCTCTTACCCCTGTAGCGTTTCGGCCCATTGGCCTCACCCCACTTTCGTTAAAACGAATTGCCTTTCCCTCGCGACTTGCGATAACAATTTCGCAGGTGCCATTGGTTAAGCGGGCCTCAACCAGCATATCTCCCTCGCGCACATTCATAGAGTTAATTCCGTTTGCACGTGGGCGACTATACGCTTCTAATGTTGTCTTCTTGATGGTACCTTTTTGGGTAACCATGATCACATTGTTGTTATGCAGGTAATCGGGATCGCTCAATGTTTTCACGCAAAGGAACGCCTTCACTTTATCCTCGGCCGGTATATTGATAAGGTTCTGGATAGCCCTTCCCTTACTGGTCTTCTCGCCTTCGGGTATTTCAAACGCGCGGAGCCAGAAACACCTGCCCTGCTCGGTAAACAACAAGAGGTAATTGTGGTTGGTGGCGCTAAAAATATGTTCAACAAAATCTTCCTGCCGCTTGGCCACTCCCCTGCTTCCACGTCCACCGCGGGCTTGCGTGCGATACTCGTTAAGCGAAGTACGCTTCATGTATCCCAGGTGCGAAATGGTGATAACTACTTCATCGTCGGGGATGAGATCTTCCATGCTCATCTCGTTACCCACCATTTCTATGCGGCTCCGGCGTTCATCGCCATAACGCTCCTTCATCTCGGCCAGTTCGTCTTTGATGATCTGCATCCGCAAATCTTCATTAGCAAGGATCTCGGTAAGCCTGGCGATGAGTTCCATGATCTGGGCATATTCTTCTTTGATCTTGTCGCGCTCAAGCCCGGTTAGGCGTTGCAGGCGCATATCGAGTATAGCTTTCGACTGGATATCAGAAAGATTCCAGGTGCTCATGAGGCCTGCCTTAGCTTCATCGGGCGTACGCGATTTGCGGATAAGTGCAATCACTTCGTCGAGATGATCGAGAGCGATCAATAAGCCTTCCAGTATGTGGGCACGCTTTTGTGCTTCGTCGAGTTCGTACTGCGTGCGCCTAACAATAACCTGGTGGCGGTGCTCAACGAAATGATAAATAAGGTCTTTAAGGTTAAGAAGTTGCGGCCTTCCTTTAACAAGAGCCACATTATTTACGCTGAACGAGGTCTGCAGCTGGGTGTATTTATAAAGCTTGTTCAGCACAACATTCGGAACGCAATCGCGCTTCAGGTCAAATACGATCCGCATGCCGTCGCGATCGCTTTCGTCGCGCACATCGCTGATGCCCTCTATCACTTTCTCGTTAATGAGATCGGCAGTTTGCCTGATAAGCGAGGCCTTATTTACCTGGTAGGGAATTTCGCTGATGATGATCTGGTCTTTGCCCGTCTTGGTGGTCTCGAACCTCGACTGGGCGCGCATCACGATCCGCCCCCTGCCTGTTTCAAATGCGCTCACCACGCCTTCATAGCCGTATATCGTGCCGCCCGTTGGAAAGTCCGGCGCTTTGATATGCTTCATCAGCTCGTGGATGGTGATATCGCGGTTGTCGATGTAGGCCACAATACCATTGATGCACTCTGTAAGATTATGGGGCGCCATATTGGTAGCCATACCCACGGCAATACCCGATGCGCCGTTCATAAGCAGGTTAGGCACCTTCGACGGCAGTACCGTTGGCTCCTGCAAACTATCATCGAAGTTGGGCCTGAAATCTACCGTGTCTTTATCTATATCGGTGAGCAGTTCTTCGGCCATGCGGCGAAGGCGTGCTTCGGTATAACGCATTGCTGCAGGATTATCACCGTCTACAGAGCCAAAGTTACCCTGGCCATCCACAAGCATATAACGCATATTCCACTCCTGTGCCATGCGCACCATGGTGTCGTACACCGAAGCATCGCCATGTGGGTGGTACTTGCCCATAACCTCACCAACAATACGCGCCGATTTTTTGTACGGACGGTTCGAACCTACGCCAAGTTCTGTCATCCCAAATAATACCCTCCGGTGAACCGGCTTGAGCCCATCGCGAACGTCGGGTAATGCGCGACTAACGATAACCGACATCGAATAATCGATGTAGGCCGTTTTCATTTCATCTTCAATGTTGATCTGTATGATCCTGTCTTCTGCCATATAAAAAATTGTTACCCGTAAGCGTAGCAAACACCTGTATTTACGCGAACTTTGAAATCATTGCAAAATAAGGTTTTCGCAGCGATATCCCTCGAAAAATTCCCACAAAAAACTGATATTTTGTGGGAAAATATTTCATGATAAATCCCCGTTATTTTCAACAAGTTGTCGGAATCGAATTATAGCCATTCTAACGTTTTGTAATTCAAAGAAATTGGGTCGAACCAAACCCTGGAGAGGTAAAATAAATTGCTAAAGCTGAAGTACTATATTTGAAAACATATGCGGAAATTTTATTCATTGCTTCCACTCGTTTTATTCTTGCTCGCCTGCCCGTTAAATAGTAACGCAGCACGTGTTGATTCGGTAGATATTGTGCACTATGATATATCGGCGACCATCAGGAATTTACCGGCGAAGACCATTCAATGCGAAACACAATTAACTGCCGTTGCAAAATTCAATGGCGTTCAACATGTAACGCTCGACCTGCTAAAGCTTACTACCACGCTTGTTAAGGATGGACCGGATGTTCTCAACTATCTTACTACCGATTCAACTTTATATATTGTTCTCAACAAGACATATAATGCCGGTGACACTTTACGGCTCAATATTCAATATAATGGTACGCCGGTGCTCGATGGCAGCTGGGGCGGGTTCTACTGGAGCGCCAACTATGCCTTTAACATGGGTGTTGGGTTCACCCACGATCCGCACACTTTCGGGCGTTGTTTATTCCCCTGCCTCGATAATTTCACCGACAAGGCGCTATATGATTTTCATATCACCACGGATAGCGGTTATATGGCCGTATGCAGCGGGCTTATGCAGCCAAAAACTGATCATCCCGATGGCAGCAAAACCTGGCACTGGAGCCTGGGTCAGCCAATATCAACTTACCTGGCGGGTGTTGCTGTCGGCAAATACGCGCTGGTCCAGTACAACTTCGCGGGTAAACAAAGAACCTATCCTGTAGTGCTCGCGGCCGAAGCAAAAGACACGGCCAATATGCGCAGCTCGTTTAACAGGCTTAACTACGCTTTGCAATGCTTCGAAGAAAAATTTGGTCCATATATGTTCGATCGTGTAGGCTTTGTTGGCGTGCCGTTTAACAGCGGTGCCATGGAACATGCCTGCAATATCTCGTACCCTATTTATGCCATCGATGGTACCACGGGTAATGAAACACTATTCGCCCATGAGCTTTCGCATCACTGGTGGGGCAACCTGGTAACCTGTGCCACCGCCGAAGATATGTGGCTCAACGAAGGATGGGCCGCCTATTGCGAAGCGTTGTTTCTCGAATGCGCTTATGGTCGCAACGCTTACGATGAAGATATAAAGGATAAACATTATACGGTACTTCGTTCGGCACATGTAAACGATAAAGGCTACCGTGCTGTTTCGGGCGTACCTTCTAATTACACTTATGGCACGCATGTTTATAAAAAAGGTGCACTCATGGCACATACGCTTCGCACCCTCATGGGTGATAGCAGTTTTTTCGCGGCCTGCCGCAGCTATATGCTTAAGTATCGCTTTAAGAATGCCAGCTCATCCGATATGCGCAACGAGTTCCAGCTGTTTACCCCGTATGATCTCAGTCACTTTTTCAACAGCTGGATCTTCGATAAGGGGCATACCGACCTTCAGCTAACAGGCAGCCATAAAATAAGCGCAACACGCGTAGAACTTTATATCCAACAGGTGTCGCGGTGGAAGAGTGTTATGCCCGACAATTTCCCGCTAAATATTTTCTTTCACCAGGCCGACGGAACAACCAGGTCGCAAAAAGTTCAGTTAACAGCGGCGAACCAGCGCGACTATGTAGTTGAAGTTGACGCCGCTAATTTTGAGCAGGCGGCCTACGTCACCCTGAACGACGACAAACTGGTGATGATGGGCAAGACTGCCGATACCAGCCTGGTAAGATCAACCGGCCTGAGGAACTTCGGCAACGAACTCCTAAACCTTACAGTAACAGCCGTGCCCGATTCTACCCTGCTGTATATTGAGCATCATTTTGCCGGTCCCTGGCAGGATCCAAAAAACAGGCTCAACAATGTAAGGGTTTCATCAGAACGCTATTGGCATATCGATGGTATCATCCCGAATACTTTTAAGGCCAATGCATTCTTTAATTACGATGGCAGCACGCCTGCTACCGGCAGCGCCGGTTATCTTGATAACGAGCTCATCACCGGTACCGAAGACAGCCTGGTATTACTCTTCCGGCCCGATGCCAGCTCACCCTTCGTAATCCATACCGATAATACCAAACAAATGGCCGGCACTACCGATAAAACCGGCCGCTTCTGGGTGAACCAACTGAAAAAAGGCGACTACGTATTTGGTTATTACGATAAAGCTGCAGGAATTGGTTCGACCCACGCATTTGAACGCCGGCTTGAAGTATATCCTAACCCCGCCGATGATATGATTACGGTGGTTATAAACTTCAGGCATGGGGCCGATATGCTTTACATTCACAATGCTGCGGGCAAGCTGGTATTGTCGCTGAAGATCGAAGAGGGACCTGTGAAAGTAAGTACAGCCGGTTTTGCAAAAGGCGTTTATGTTGTTTCGTTGGGAGATGGTAAACTGAGTGCTAAATTTATCGTTGACTAATGACTAAGCCATCGGTAGCCTCAGTTGAGATCATTAAAGTTGCGGATCAGGTCATAAGCAACAATACCGACCTGCTTGCCGTTGAAGAGCCGCTTGAAATCAGGCTTGGTATCGGTAGAGCCGATGCCCGGGAGCAAAAAAGTATTTCGGTAACCATGCGCACACCCGGCCATGATTTTGAACTTGCCCTGGGATTCTTATTTACCGAAGGCATCATCAAACAGCACGACGAAATTGTGCAGATAAAATACTGCGCCGATGCCAATACCATCGAGAACCAATACAATATTGTGCGGGTTGAACTCAAAGAAGATGCAGGTATCGACTTCCTAAAATTACAACGAAACTTTTATACCACCTCGAGTTGCGGAGTATGCGGAAAGGCCAGTATCGACGCTATTCATACGCTTTGCGACATGCCTGCCGAAGGCTCAGTTTCTATGAGCGCCTCTACCCTGCTCGGCCTGCCACAAACGCTGCGTGCCCAACAAAATGTGTTTGAATTTACCGGCGGCCTTCACGGTTGCGCCCTCTTCGATGCGCAGGGCAAACTCCAGCTTAGCCGCGAAGATGTTGGCAGGCATAATGCACTCGATAAATTAGTCGGTGCTGCCCTGGCATCGGGCCTGGTGCCACTCACGCAATCCGTTTTGCTATTAAGCGGAAGGGCAAGTTTCGAATTATTACAAAAAGCCGCCATGGCAGGTATCCCATTTGTTGCGGCTGTTGGCGCGCCCTCGAGCCTGGCGGTTCAATTAGCGAAAGACATGCAGATGACGCTTGTTGGTTTCTTACGCGATCAGCGGTTCAACGTATACTGTGGCGAACGCCGGATTATATAATGCCCTGATCAACCTTATACCATTTCTTCTTCTAATTCGCCTTCGTAAACGGTATCTTTTTCTATCCGCAAATGATCGATGATAAATGCCTGGCGATCCATGGTGTTTTTACCCATATAATATTCAAGCATTTTTTGGATTGGCGTATCGTGTTGAACCAATACCGGCTGCAGGCGCATGTCTTCACCGATAAATAATCCGAACTCCTCGGGCGAAATTTCGCCGAGGCCTTTAAAACGGGTAATTTCGGGCCTCATACCAAGTTTGTTTACAGCATTTTGCTTTTCTGTTTCGCTGTAACAGTAAATGGTCTTCTGCTTGTTTCTAACACGGAATAAAGGCGTTTCGAGGATGTACAGGTGCCCGTTCTTCGCAAGATCGGGGAAGAACTGCAGGAAGAACGTAAGTAATAACAATCGAATGTGCATACCATCAACGTCGGCATCGGTGGCTATCACAATGCGGTTGTAACGCAGGTCTTCGATGCTCTCTTCTATGTTAAGTGCATGCTGCAGGAGGTTAAATTCTTCGTTCTCGTAAACCACGCGTTTAGTGAGTCCAAAGCTGTTAAGCGGTTTACCTCTCAGGCTGAAAACGGCCTGCAGCTCAACGTTGCGGCTTTTTGTGATGGAGCCGCTCGCCGAGTCGCCTTCTGTTATGAATAACGTAGTTTCGAACTTGCGCTCGTCTTTATGCTCATTATAGTGGAAGCGGCAATCGCGTAATTTTTTGTTATGCAGGTTGGCCTTTTTTGCACGCTCATTGGCGAGCTTCTTAATGCCTGCCATTTCTTTGCGTTCGCGTTCGCTTTGGTTGATCCGGCGCAGCAGCGCATCGGCGGTTTCTCGGTTCTTATGCAGGTAATCGTCGAGGCGCTTCTTTAAGAAGTCGATCACAAATTGTTTTACCGTTTGCGATTCGGTAGGCGCCATATTGGTCGACCCCAGCTTGGTCTTTGTCTGGCTTTCGAATACGGGTTCCTGCACCCTGATGCTCACTGCCGCTATGATGCTGGCCCTGATATCGGCCAGGTCGAAATCCTTATCATAGAATTCGCGCACGGTCTTAGCAAAGGCTTCCCTGAAAGCGTTGAGATGCGTTCCGCCCTGTGTGGTATGCTGCCCGTTTACGAAGCTGTAGTACTCTTCGCCATATTGGTTTTCGTGTGTAATGGCAACTTCTATATCATCGCCTTTCAGGTGTATGATCGGGTAACGGAGGGCTTCTTCGTTGGTCTTACGTTTCAACAGGTCGAGCAGGCCATCTTTGGAGAAAAACTTTTTATCGTTGAACCAAATAGTAAGCCCCGAGTTGAGGTACACATAGTTCCAAAGCATATTCTCGATAAACTCGCTGATGAATTTAAAGTGCTTGAAAATGGTATCGTCGGGCGTAAACGTAATCGCCGTACCATTCGGTTCAATCGTATCCTGGAGCTTATACTCTTTAACCAGCTCGCCTTTCTCGAACTCTACAGTTTTGCATTTGCCATCGCGGAAAGACTGCACTTTAAAACTCACCGAAAGCGCATTCACCGCCTTGGTTCCTACGCCGTTAAGTCCGACTGATTTTTTAAACGCGCTCGAATCGTATTTGCCACCGGTATTTATCTGCGATACGCATTCAATTACTTTACCAAGCGGAATTCCGCGGCCATAGTCGCGTATGAAGGCTTTGTTATCGGTAACCTTGATATCTATCTGCCTGCCGTTGCCCATTACATATTCGTCGATAGAATTATCGATGATCTCTTTCAATAAAATGTAGATGCCATCGTCCATAGCACTGCCATCGCCAAGTTTGCCGATGTACATTCCCGGGCGCAGCCTGATATGCTCGCGCCAATCCAGGCTTCTGATACTGCTCTCGTCGTACCTTACGTTTTCTTCTGCCATAACTCGTTTAAAGGGTAAAAATACAATGCTTCAATTACAGGCTGGGGGCTTGTTGTAAACAAATCGTGTGGATAACTAACAGGCTCAATTATTCACGCCATCAGTGCCCGGCCACGCAGGAAGGGTAAAACAAAAGCCCCAAAGTATAACTACAATGGGGCTCCTGCTGTTTCAATTATTTAAGAATTACCTGATAGCTGCTTCAAACAACGGGTTGTTGAAGTAGTTGCGGAATTCGAGATCATCTTTAGCCATATTCCTTACATTGCCATTAAGTACAACGGCACGGGCAATATTGGTAGTGGTTACATCCTGGTTGTTCATACGGGCACCAGCGATAGCGCGGAGATAAAAATGCTCCCAGGTAAGGCTCTCGGGGTTCATATTATCTATGGTGGTTTTGCAACCATTAGCGTCGCCGTTCAGCAACTGTGCAAGGGCAACGTTGAAATCGTTCTTGCCACTCTTCCTGAAATTAGCAACGGCCGAAGCATAGTTGCCATTTTTGATATCATAAACACCCAGGTTATAGCTAACATCGGTACCTTTGGCGGCAGCCTTGTTATAGTAATCGAGCGCCGATTTAAAATCGCCACGGGCACGGGCCAGGGCACCCATGTTTGCGTACACCATTCCGTTATCGGGGCTCAGTTCGTCGGCCTTGTTAAGGTTATTGCTTGCATCGCTTAAGTTATTAGCCCTGATCTGCATAGCAGCCAGGTCAGAGTAACCTCTCCACTCGCCGGCGTTGCGGGTATTGTAGGCGTTGTAAACTTCGGTCTTCTGGGTTTGATCGTTGGTAATTATGGCCAGGTGATACAATTCTTCGTTCGAAAGTTGATCGTATTTACCATAGTAAGTCATCAGGTCGGCATCGTTCTTAAAAGGCTTGCCGCCGATGAGCACCAGCTCGCTCCTGCGCAATTTTGGAAGGATGGTTTCGGTAGCTTTTTTCCAAGATTTCTCGAAGTTACGACGCAGCAGGCTTTCGCGTTCTTCGTCGGTAATGCTCGAGTTATTCATAACATCGAGCATGCCCGATTTATCGGCCAGGTCAGATGCTTCTACTTCGGCTTTAAAGCCCTTCCAATCTTCGGCCAACATATAACCCATGCTAAAGTTGCTATCGTTTACCTCGGCAAAGCCCATTTTCTTCAATTCTTTTTTGAAATGGTTGAAAGTGCTTTCCGAACGTCCTTTTGATAAGCCGCTGTTACGCTCCAGTTCACCGTCGGGCGAAGCATATGCATTGATCGAAATACCTTTAACGTTCCAGTTTGGATCTTTTTTCAATAATTTCTTTAACTCGGCAATTTGATTTTTGTTGTTGATGCTCTTGCCAGTTTTGAAGTTAGGATTAAACTTGGCAACGTCCATTGGGAAATAGATGTTCACTGTTTTGTTGGTGAGAACTGGCTTGTAATCGTCTTTATACATCATCACCTCGTCTGTCCATTTTACCATCGATGCGGTGGTAATTGTACCGCGAACCATAATACTATCAGGCAAAGGCAGGTTCTTGCCCTTGTAGCTGAAACGGGGATAAAGCTTTACTTTCTTAAGTTCATCGGTATAAGCAATTTTATCAGCATAGCTGATGGTACCCCCGGCTTTATTGTCGACAGTTAAATCGGCCGATTCTTTTGACTTAGGGCCACGAACAGATATTTCTTTCAGTTTGATCTCTTTGCCGTCGCTGGTCTTCAGGTATGGCTGGAAGGTAACTTTAGCACCAGCAGGCATTGCCTTTGCGGGCACATTACCATTGATCACGATGCTTACCGAATCTGCTTTCATCTCGAGCGGATCGGGTGTTACTGAATAAGTATTTTTGACGAAATTGGGTCCGGCGCAGGCTCCTAAAAATATGGATCCGGCCAGGCAGATAGGGAGAACTTTTTGTGAAAAATCCTTCATTGTTTAGTTTTTTTGTTGGGCAATTATACTTAATTTGAACAAAATAACTATAAATAAATATCAACGTTGTACATAATCAAAATAAAAGGGAAAGCCAAGATTCCAGACTATCTGCAGGTGCGCGACGATAACTTTACGCTCATTGTTTATACCCGTACCGACAGGCCCGATAAAGCACTCGAAAAATGTGGCCTTGGCAGCAAAATACAAGAGATCAAAGAATTAATGAATAAGATCCCCTTCGGGCAAATGACAAAACTCGATTTTTAATGAACAGTGGTAAAGCAGTAATCAGCATTTTTGATGGTGGTATTTTCCAGGGTCATAACCTGGTGTTATCTAATGTTACACTCAGGGTTTATCCTTCCGAATTTGTGTACCTGGTAGGAAGCACAGGCAGCGGAAAAAGCAGCCTGCTCAAGGTGCTTTATGGTGAGCTCCCGCTCGAAGATGGTAATGGCGAAATAGCCGGGTTTGTTCTGAAAGACCTTCAAAAGTCGAAGATACCGCAACTGAGGCGCAAGCTGGGCGTGGTTTTCCAGGATTTTCAATTGTTGTTCGATCGCGATACTTTCGATAACCTGGGCTTTGTGTTAAAGGCAACGGGCTGGAAAAAGGAGGATGAGATCAATACACGGATCAGGGAAGTGCTCGAAATGGTTAACCTCGAAACCAAGGCGCATAAAATGCCTTTCGAGCTTAGTGGCGGCGAGCAGCAGCGGGTGGCCATTGCACGGGCCTTGCTTAATAAACCCGAAATCATCCTGGCCGATGAACCCACAGGAAACCTCGATCCACAAACCAGCGACGATATCTTAAATCTCCTCCACGATATCAGCAAAGCTGGCACGGCCGTGCTCATGGCCACACATGACTATCGCCTCATCGATAAATTTCCAGGCACGATCTTCCGTTGCGAAGGTGGTAAAGTATTGGTAAACCGGCCCGAAACGGAGTGATCCACTTCCGTGCTTTATTTTAACCCGCGAAAACTGCTTTAACCGGCGTGATCCGCGCGAAAGGGCTATTTTTCAGCAAAGGCTAGTTGCATCAGCGTCTTCGCCTGTCCTTTCACATTAAACATTTGGTTCAGTACGGCGCTTCGGTTTTCAATTTCGGCACTGGTAAACTCCTGCTGCATCAGCGTTGGGATCAGCCCGGTAAAACCCGCGGCATTTTCCTGTACCAGGCAAAGTCCGGAGAGCCCTGTATTATCAACCATGGCGGGGTTAGTTAATACAAAACGTCCTTTATAAAGAACATTTAACAACTTAAGTTTGATCCCGGTAGGCTGAAAAGTTGTCACTACATTAACATGCGCATCGGCAATGAGCCGGTCTATTTCGCCGGTGTCGATATTTTCTCGCAGGCTGATGTGGCCATGGCCTTTCACGGCATCTTTCAGCGCGGCCGAGGCGCCATCGCCTGCTATAACAAATGGGGTCTGCAGCTTGCTAAATACATCGCGGACGAGGAAAAGCGCGGCACTATTGTTCTCGGGCACGCTTAACTTGCCATGGTAAAAACAAAAACTTCCTTTACCCGGCCTGCCCGTTACTTCAGTATTTGCATGAAATGCCGGCAGGTAAACGCACCTGCCCTTAAACATGCGGCTAAGCTGCTCATAATCGTTGGGCGAAATAGCGAGGATCTTATCAGCATGCTTCAGTACATTTTCGTAACGCAATAACAATTTCGATTCGAAATAATAATACGCCCGTTTTAGCAGGTTGGGCTCGGCCTCGGCAAGGAGCCGGTAATAGTCGTGCTCGATATTATGCATGCGCACAATCTTTCGTCGATTTTCAAGTGATGGATGTTCAAGGAAAAAACAGCTGTGGAGGGCTTCGAATAAAATTGGGGCTTCGTTAACGCACAGGTTGTGCAGCAGTTGTTCATGGTTGCGGGTAGCAACAATATAGGGGAGGCGCTGCAGGGGGTTCACGTAAGTATAGCGGGGATAATAATACACCTTACTGCAATATTTCTCAAGTTCGCTGGCCTCTTGCCTGTCGCGATAGCGAAAACAGTGCAGGGTTATTTCAGCTCCTTCGGCCCATAGCGCCTTTAGCTTATAAAACACATCGATAACTCCCCCGTAATTGGCGGGGTATGGAATGTCGAAGCTCACGATATGGAGGCGCTTTTTCAAGTGAAGGCTGCCCGGTAGAGGCGGATTAATTTTTCGGATTCGTTCTGCAGGCAATATTCGCGGGCGGCGCCGGCACAATTTGCGTTCAACCGGGCATACAATTCTTTGTCGTTTAACAGGCGGTTAAGGCCATCTACTATTTCGCGTTCATTGCAATTGCACAATACGGCCACTTCGTGCTTGCTGTTAATGTTCCGGTATTCAACAAAGTTGGCGCAGAGCTGCGGCACACCGGCATGTACATAATCAAAGAATTTATTGGCCAGCGAATACTGGTAGCTCAGCCCTCTTGCTTCGAGCAGGTTGCAGGCTATAGTGGCCTTAGCTGTCAATGCCCGCAATGCTGTAGGTTTAACGGGACCTGCGAATTCTACCTTTCCACGCAATTCATGCACAGCAGCCAGTTGTTTTAGTTCATCGGCAATATCGCCATCACCGGCAATGATCAGCAAGGCATCCACTTGTTTCATAGCCGCAATCAGCTGGGCAAGCCCCCTGCCTTCGTTGAGGGCGCCCTGGTAAATAATTATGGGTTGCCCGCTGACAAGCCGTTTCGCAGGCTGGCCTTCATAATTTGGCACATTCATAATTGTTTCGAACCTAACGCGATATTTTTTCGTAAAAAGCTCGGCCAGGCCCGGCCCAACTGTGTATGCCAGGGTTGCACCGGGGATACATATACGTGCAACCACGTTCCAAACAGCCTTGGTAAGTGGCCTGTTTTGAACCTCCGGCACTTCAGTAAAATATTCATGTGCATCAAAAGCCAATTTCTTTCTTTTTATCGCTGCCACAAGCGCACTGGGTAAAACAGTATCGAGGTCAACAGCCGAATAAATATCCGCCGGAGTTCTTAACAAAAAAAACAGCAGGCGCAAATTGTATTCAAGATAAAACCCTTTTCCCTTCCTAAACCAGCATTGCAGGCGAACCTGTTTAAACGGTTGTGTGTTGAGCTCAACCGAATTCTTCTTAACCCTGCCCACCAGCGTTATATTGTAACCCACACTTGTTAGCACTCCGGCTATCCTATGCATACGCTGATCATAGACCAGGTCGTTGGTAACTGTAAAAATTATTTGCTTTCTGCCTGCCAAAACAAGTGCTGCTGCTTATCGAGGCGCAATATACCTTTATCCAGTAAAATGCGCGAAATGCCCACCACATCGTCTTCCCTAAACTGTTTGAGTGCTGCGCAAAGGCTACGAATATCCATGGCCGAGCGAAGGCAGCATGTTTTTATCTCGGCCTCAATTTGCCCGAATTGATCATGATTCATCAGTTTCCTGCGCCGTTCAAGGCAGGTGTCGCAGGTTCCACAGTCGAGCGCGGCAGGTTCATCAAAGTAATGCAATATTTTTCGGCTCCGGCAAAGTTTATCGTCCTTGGCATAATGGATCATGCTCTCCAGCTTTTCAACAAATTGATTCTTCCGGTTGGCAACAACGGCCGGGTCGAGCTGCAGGTATTTTTTATCGAGCCGTTTGCCCGTGTAAGTAAGCCATGCACTTTCCGTTTGGGGCCGGTAATCAATTACACCCAGCTCTTTGAGCTTGTTGAGCCGTGCACGAAGATCGCCAGCCGAAATGTTCAATTTCATAGCCAGGAAATTTTCGTTGATCACAACAGGGTGGTCGAATATTCCACCGTAGCTTCGAAGGATCATTTTCAATACCTCATCGTGCATGGGATTAGCCTGCTGGAAGGTTTCGAGGTTATACTGCCTGTAAACGATCTGTAATTGAGAAGGGCTGTAAAAGGCTTCACTGAAGTGGATGAACCCGCATTGCGACAATAATTTCAGGCTCGCGAAAACCAGCACCGGGCTTAGTTTAAAATGAGCAGAAAACTCGGCCAGGTCGAACGCAAAGGCCTGGCCAGGCAGGGTATCAACGGGTACCTGGTAATAAGTGCCCAGGGCCTCGTATACACGCCTGATCCGTTCTTCGGGTGGAAAATTTTGTTCGATGCGCTGCCGCATTTCAAGTTCATCAGACGCGTGGAAGAGCAGCACACAAAATGCTTTTTCCCCGTTACGGCCCGCCCGCCCGGCCTCCTGGTAATATGCTTCCAGGCAGTCGGGCATTTCGTAGTGCACTACTGTTGTGCAATCGGGCTTATCAATGCCCATACCGAAAGCATTGGTGCATACAAGTACCCTCAGCTTATTTCTGATCCAAAGCTCCTGCCGCTCAACCCGTGTGTCGTTACTAAGTCCGCCGTGATAGTGCGAGGCCGCGATCCCGTGCTTCGAGAGAAATTCAGCGAGCTCTTCGGTTTTTCTGCGGTTTCGCACATACACCAGTCCACTGCCCCTGGTTCGACCAAAAATATGAAGCATCTGATCGAGCTTACGTTCAGTTTGGCGCACCACGTAATGGAGGTTGAGTCGCTCAAAGCTCTTCCTGAATACTTTTTTCTTCTTAAAACCGAGCTGTTCCTGGATGTCATTTACAACGTTAGCTGTTGCCGATGCCGTAAGTGCAAGTACCGGCGTGCCAGGCAACAACAGCCTGGCTGCGGCAATCTTGCGGTATTCGGGCCTGAAATCAAATCCCCACTGGCTAATGCAATGGGCCTCGTCTACAGCCAGCAGGTTAATCCTGAATTGCGGCAGGTAATCGAGTAAAAGGTTCGAACCGAGCCGCTCGGGCGAGAGGTAAAGGAACTTCACTGCTCCATGAACGCAGTTATTCAGCACAAGATTTATTTCTGCCTGTGGCATGCCCGAATAGATGGCCGCGGCGCTGATGCCGTTGCGCTGCAGGGTTTCTACCTGGTCTTTCATCAGGGCGATAAGGGGCGAAATTACCAGGCACATACCCGCTCCTGCCATCGCCGGAACCTGGAAACAGACAGACTTACCGCCGCCAGTAGGCAATAAGGCGAGCACATCATTACCTGCCAGCACCGCTTCGATGATCTCTTGCTGGAGTGGCCTGAACCGATCATGACCCCAGTACTGCCGTAAGATCTCGTGGATCGACAAAAGGTGAGGTTTAGAGAATGACGCCGTCTTTAATGGTAAGGGTGCGGTCGCTTTGGCGCGCCAGCTCCTGGTTATGCGTGACGATAACGAAGGTTTGGTTGAACTCTTTTCGCAACTGAAAAAACAACTGGTGGAGTTCTTCGGCCGACTTCGAATCGAGATTGCCCGAAGGTTCGTCGGCCAGGATCACGCCGGGATTGTTGATGAGGGCCCGGGCTACGGCAACACGCTGTTGCTCGCCCCCGCTCAGCGCTGCCGGTTTATGCGTGATGCGCTCACTCAGGCCAAGAAAATCGAGCAGCGCCTTTGCCTTTGTGCGGGCTTCCGATTCTCCTGCACCACCTATCCAGGCTGGCATACAGACATTTTCGAGGGCGTTGAACTCGGGCAGCAGCTGGTGAAACTGGAATACAAATCCAATATTGCGGTTACGAAAATTAGCCAGTGCTTTACCTTTTAGGCCCCATACCTCCTGGCCTCCAATTTTTACCGAGCCTTTGTCGGCATGGTCGAGGGTTCCCATGATCTGGAGCAGGGTAGTTTTGCCTGCACCCGAGGCACCGACGATTGAAACAATTTCGCCTTTTTCGATCTGAAGCTCTACGCCCTTTAGAACCGGTAATCCGCCATACGATTTATAAAGCCCGCTAACACTGATCATTCCGTCAATAATACGAAAATGGGGAGATTTATGAAAATTGGCATGATATGG
>JADMIO010828271.1_pt1 | contig 33611 bp, 40 predicted proteins | sample 8958161 | NCBI WGS metagenome assembly JADMIO01 (sample SAMN16585339, study PRJNA669376) | soil metagenome | isolation source: Crop rotation soil | place: USA: Cullars Rotation, Alabama | collected 2011 | reverse complement strand
CTTTCCCGGGTTGACGGACCAGGCAGTATGCCGCCCGGCTGCACACTGTTCGGACGGTAAATTCTATTTCCCCAACTGATGCAAAGCTGTCGACGTTAACGGTCATTTTAGGACGACCCAAAAACAAACAGTAAAAAATAAATATGAAAAAAGTAATTGCAGCATTCAATATGACACTTGACAGTGTTTGCGACCATACGACAGGAATTGCAGACGAAGAACTACATCAACATTATTCTGACCTAATAGATAATGCAGGAGTAATTTTGTATGGACGGACAACCTACCAACTTATGCAATTTTGGCAAACACTATTGCAAAATCCTTCAGGTAAAAAATCAATGGACGACTTTGCAATTTCAATAGACAAAATTCGAAAACTTATTTTTTCCAACACACTAAAAGACACTGGCTGGAAAAGTGCAGAACTTGCAAAAAGATCTCTTGTCGCAGAAGTTTTGGAACTCAAACAACAGGCAGGTAAGGATATACTTGTTGGAAGCAGGAGTTTGATTATTCAACTTTTAAACAGTAAACTTATTGACGAATTACAAATTTGTATTCACCCTATCATCGAAGGGAAGGGGCTACTACTTTTTGACCAAATCACGGACAGAATTATGTTGAAACTCATTAAGACAAAATCGCTAAGCTCAGGTGTAACAGTATTTTATTATGAGCCGATACGAGCGTAAACAACGAACTGCAAAACCTTAGCAGCAACTCCTGAATAGCATATCGTTTATAAATATGGCAAATGAATTGTTAGTTATTATTGATCCCCAGTTTGACTTTATTAATAAGGAAGGTTTCTATGCAAAAAAGTAAGATTTTATCTTTGAAACTTAAAAGTAATCTTGTTATTGTATCGTCTGACTATAAAGAAGATCAATTTGAGAAGGGCTTGTCGATTTGTATTCCTGGAACGATTGGTCATAAGATTGACATTGATATAGACGACTCTTATACACTCATTGCCAAAACTGATCATAGTTGTTTTTCTTCGGAAGATTTTAAGTTGTATTTAAAAGCAAAAAGTATAGACCGTTTAGTGCTATGTGGCTTTCTTGCTGAATATTGCGTAAACAAGACTGCAATTGATGCCCTGGAGCAAGGTTATGATGTATCACTTTTAAAGGATTGTATAGGAACAGGAGATGATGTACAGGATAGGAGAGAAAAGGTATTTTCTGATTTAAGTGATAAAGGTGTTAAAGTAATTGATCTCAACCTTTATTTGCAACAACTTAGAAATACGTGAACAAGAGTAAGCCGCGACGTTGTACACAATTTTCAGGATCTTTTCAATGGTTAAAGTTTATAACGCAAATATTATGAAACTGTTTCTTTACCTGGGTTTGATTATCTTTTTCGTAACATCTTTTTTGTCTTGATCCAAAAAAGGTGAAACAGACGATCTTATCGGAATATCTCAAAAAGAATTTTCCTTTGCTTCAAACCAGGATTCAGCGGTAATTACGACACAAGGAACGGGTTGGTGGTTGGAAAGTGCGTGAGAATGAAAACATGATTAAGATAAAGATGAATCAAAATCTAACGGGAAACTCAAGAAAATTGATCCTGACCCTGGAAGATGGCGATTATTTTGACTCAATATCAGTTACTCAACAATTACTCCGTACAACGAACGGTTTTCATTGTAGTTACATAAAATTTTCACTCCTTTAATGTGTTGGCCGGCTCAGCAGATGCCCGCCCGGTTGCATACCGTTCGGACGGGTAATGCTAATTCCCCAACCAAAGCTGTCGATGCTAATCACAACCTCTCTAAGGTTCTGTGATGTTCGTGCATCCAATAGAAATTCCTTAATTTCATGTTTAGAATTCAGTAAGATAAATGAAGGAGCCTTTAAGTGGAAATAAATTAATTGAAATAGCAACGATTATTCTTTGCTGTGTAATTCTTTTGGGCTGGGTTATTCAAATTACTATTCTGCTTCTTCAAAGATTCTTTCCCAGGTATGAAATTAAATTTGAACACTTTTTTAAAAAAATAAATGAATCAATCAGGACAATCCAAAAAAATTCTATCTATTGTATAATTTTTCTACTCATTATCCGGTTTGTCGCCAGGTGGATGGGGTGGTAACCACCAGTATGCTGATTAAAGGCAATTTAAAATATTATTGAATTCTATTTTCCTACTTGCTGCAAGCCGCAATGTTAGCTGCATCCACGGCAGCACTCTAATCAAACTAGTTAATTCGCGTAGACGGTACTGCCTTTATAGTTTGAATTGTGATTGTCTGTTCCTTAACAACATCAATTGTAACTGTTTCAACATTTGTGCATCCTGGTTTAAAACCTCCAACTTCTACTATAGCAATAATCTTTTGCCCTTTCAATCCTTTTGTATTTACATAAATTGTATTTGTGCCCTGTCCCCTTGTAATCGTACCATTACTGATAATCCAATTATATGTAAATGCATATTTTTTATACGATTTGCCAAAACCGTTTACACTAAATAAAGCCTCAGTGCCCTCACTAACCTGCAGTTTTGCTGGTACATCCAATTTAATTTGGGGACAAGGTAACGAGTCTGCTATTTGCCCGCTAACATTGTTTAATAGTGCAAGTAAAATTGATACGCTTATTATTTTTTTCATTTCACTTATGGGTACAACTGTTTGTTATTACTTAACTGTCTTTAAAACTTCCGAAACCGGGACCAATTTAATGGCAGGATTAAATTTCATCATTTCATTCAGAATGGCTGTATGTCCGGAGCCAAAAATGACCATTATTTTTTCTTCATTACCATTTAGTTGTTTTAGAATGTTCTCATAAATCACCATATTCCTTCGCCACCATTCACTCACGAGGTAAGAACCAATATGATTACCGGGCTTTCCTGCAGGTAAAAGTTTAAAGTAAAATTCATGCTGTAATCTTATCAAATCTTCACTGTTTTCCCGTAATAACATTTCTTTGATAGTAAATTTTTGCAATGCTTCATTAAATGATTGCTGTACCTCTTCAATAGTTTTTTGCACAAAAGAAGTAATGTCAGTTTGCCTGGCTTCCGTAGCTGATTTCATCAAACTGTCAAATGGGAATTCAGCTTGCTGGTAATCTACTCCATATAATGTTGAAAGACCTAATTGCTTTGCAAGCCGAAAACCAAGCTGCTCTACTTCAGAAGCACTAAGTTCTTTTTTCCCGGCTTTGTATAAAGTAAAGGAAGAATCTATTTGAGGTTGCCTGGCAGGAATTGCTTCGATGAATATTTTATCAGGTGCAAATATCTTAAGCAGGTTATTTACTTCTTCCACTTCCTGTTGTCGCTTCGGAGATAAAATATTAGCATCCTTGAATTTTGCTACATCAAGTCCGGGGTTATCAAAATGGAAAGTGCCAATAAGTAATACCTTAACTTTTTTTTGCTGAGCAACTGACACCAGGCACAAGTGCATACAAAATACATAAAGAATGTACTTCATAATTAAGAGATTTAATTTTCAAATGTAAGGATATGTTATTTTAGATGCAAGTCTAAAGTATAATAAAACATAAAACTTTAATCCCGCTAAAAACTACTCCGAACAAACCGGATTGCGGTTAAGTAAAAATTTCGTTTCTTTAATGTGTTGACCGACCAGGTAAAAGCCCGCCCGGCTGAGACCGTTCAGAGAGGGAATGCTAATTCCCAAACTGACACAAAGCTGTCGAGGTTAGCAACAAGATAAATCCTGATTAAAATGCGTTTTCTATACTAACAACATTCTTATTTGTATCACTTTGATAATTAATGACAGAAATTTTGTTTTAAAAATGAGATACCAGGTTTACGTTGTAGAATTAAAAAAAATTGTCTTTACAGAGAATGTAAAGTTTAGAAATGCAAATCCACAGTTCAATGGAGTGCTTCAGTGTTTGTATGTTGGTATGACAAGCAAAACGCCGGCAGAAAGATTAAAACAACATAAAACCGGTTTCATCAACAGGAAAGGCCATAAATTATCTGCAAATATTGTTCAGAAATACGGAACTTATTTACGCCCCAGTTTATATGATCATATAAACCTGAAAGCAATGAGCAGGGATGAAGCTTTAAGGATGGAAGAAAAGCTTGCTTTGGATCTAAGAAGACAAGGATATGCTGTTTGGTTTAACTGATATAAACAACTGCGTACAACAAACAGACTTCGTTCCGCCTTTGGAGAAACTACGTTCTTAGTGCTGCAGTTACGTGGTTAAATAAAAATTTCGTTTCTTTATAGGGTGACGGGCCGGCTCCATTTATTCATGCAATATCGATGGAAGCAACGTGCAGGCCACAGTAACCAGCACAACAGAAATAATAAATTGGAGGAGCCTATTAACGCTATATAAATCCGAACTACAAGCAGTTTGGCGCCGCCGTTAGCGGGTGGAGCGAAATGATTCCCGGCAGCAAAACTATTAATGACAATGGAGCATCAGGCAAATGACAAAATAAAGTATATCTTCAAAGCAATTTTATTTTGTACAATATTTACCGGGCTACTTGTTGTTTTTTCCTTTCTGAAATCTTTGGTTCCAGGTAAATTTGAAAGATTTGCTTATGGGACAATTGCAGCGTTCGTATCGCTTTTAACGACTTATTTATTCCTGCGTTTTGACAAAAAATCTTTTTCAGACATAGGATTAAATTTTGAGTATTCAACAGTAAGAAAATTTCTTGCAGGAGTTTTAATTGGTATTGGATTAATGGGTTTAATGTCGATATCTGTAATTTATTTCTCAGACTTTAAAATAGAAGTAAATAAAAATAGTGGAATATTAAATTTTCTTTTTTGGACTTCTCCATTGATTCTGTTAGCATTTATGGAAGAAGTTGGCTTTAGAGCTTATCCTCTCATGCTATTAAAAAATAAGACAGGAATAAGATTGTCAATAATTATTACTTCCATTTTGTTTGCATTGTATCATATTGCAAATGGCTGGACAGTTATGGATTCCTTTTTAGGTCCTGGTATTTGTGGAATTATATTTGGCCTGGCAGCAATTTATTCAAATGGTATTTCAATGCCGACCGGAATACATTATGCATTTAATTTAACAACAGCTGCTTTTGGGATCACGGACCAATCTTTTAATATGTGGATTTTAACGCAAAAGGATGGAGGATCATTAGAGAATCACCAAACTAACCAAATGATGGTATTAATTCCCCAGGTCAGTCTTTTGATTTTTGGGATTATCTGTATGGAATGGTTTTTACGGAAGAAAAACTACCGCTAACAAGTGCTTTAGCTAAGATGTGATTAAATAAAAATTTTGTTACTTTATCTTCCGGCAGGCAGGTCGTGTTGACCGGCAAGTCAGAGGTTATATATAATACTTCATCAGCAGTCATATGAAATGTAGCTTTTTTTTGAACCTGTTTTTTGTAACACTCTTTATAAGTTGCAAATCTCAAACAACTAAAACATTAGAGGAGTTCAAAAGGATTGATTCATCACTACAAACAACCAACGCTGTTATAGCTTCTCAAACACTATATCAGAGAATAAAACTAAAAAAAGATAAATACCCGGAACTTGCATTACATGCCGATTCGATAATTATTGCGAAGGAAAAGGCATTTATATTTATTGATTCTTTAAAAGAAGAACTTAAAAGGAAGGATACCTCCGGTGAAAAAACTGATGTTGGGAACAAGCTAATACTAAATTCAAAAAAATATGCTGAATTGAAAGATAGATTACTTTCTGTTTACAGTTCTTGTATAACTACACTGGATACGGCAAAACAAATAACGGCTGATGATATATTTAATATTGCCCTGGAAATTAAGAAAGATAAAAAATGGGAATTAAAGTACTTCGATAAAACTCCAACAATAGCCGCTATAACAGTCTTAAATAAATTTAAAAACGACTGTTCTAACCTTGTTATGTTTACTTTAAAGGACATCGAAGGAAAAATTAAGGACTAATTGTTTCGCATAACAAACGGTTTTGCGCATCTAAAATCATCTTCCCGACTTGCTATTATATAAATGGTTTGTCATTCTTTAGTAAGTAGTCTATATTTAGATAACTAAAACCTGGATCATGAAACAAACCGTTATTATTATTGCGCTTATCGTAATTACTAATTTAGCTTCCGGTCAAAATTCTAAAGAGGATGTATCAAAAGCCTGTCTTAATTATATCGAAGGTTTTTATGAAGGGGATACGATCAAACTTATCAAATGCCTCATGCCATCTTTATACAAATTTGGTTATTGGAAGGATAAAACTTCCGGGAAATATGCAGCAGATGGAAACATGACTTATCGCCAGGCCCTGGATTATGCAAAGAATGTTTTGGCAAAAAAGAATTTTGCAAAACCAGATGCGCCTAAAAAAGTAGAGGTCTTAGATGTTCAAAATACAATCGCATCAGCTAAGGTGACAGCATGGTGGGGGATTGATTTTATTTTACTTTCTAAACAAAATGATACCTGGATGATTGAACAGGTATTATGGGAAGGTCCTTTACAGAAATAGTCGCGTCATTGCCTTTTTTAATTGCAAAAAACTTCAGTTAACAAACAGTTTTGCGTCCCGCCACCGCATCTTCATTGTGGTTAAATAAAAATTTCGTTTCTTTATTGGGTTGACGGACGTCCGGGCCGGGAATACTAATTCCCAGCCAAAGCCGCGAGGTTAGCAGAAACTTATTTATCATCATTCAAACCGTAATCTTTATGAAAAGAAAAATTTTAAGTTGGACTTTTTTACTTTGTAGTTTTAATGGCTTTAGCCAAAATGAAGCGCCGGTTCCTCCTGTACCCGCAAATAATTCATTTACCAAAGGTCCATCCGAAGCGATGTTTCCGGGAGACAGTGAAGGGTGGTTAAATTTTCTTAAGACAAATGTAAATACTGAAATCCCTTATCAAAAAAAAGCTGCGAAGGGAACATATAAAGTTGTTGTTCATTTTAAAGTTAATGAACAAGGTAAAGTGAGTGATATTAAAGCGGAAACAAATTTTGGATTCGGAATGGAAAAAGAGGCTATACGGGTAATGAATGCCAGTCCAAAATGGATCCCGGCGAAACCAAATGGAAAAAACGTAGAATCGTACGAACGAAGAATAATACAATTCATCGTTAAGTAAATTGAACTTTATGCAAGTGATCTGCTAGCAATCGGTTTTGTGCAATCGCATCACGTTAAAAAATAATTATGAACGAAACAAAACAAAAACTATTTCTTGCCGAACAAAAAACGAAAGAATTATTTGATACAATAGAGAAAAGAGGATTAATAGTTGCCGGGAAATCTGAGAAAGAACTTTGCGATGAAATTGTGCAAATTGCAAAAGACGATTTTGGTGTAGAGAACCATTGGGGTAAAAAAATTGTAAGAACCGGTATTAATACGCTGCAACCATATGTTTCAGATCCACCGAACCTGGTTATCCAGGAGGGCGATATTTTATTTTTCGATTTCCATCCCGTTTTTGAAGGTTGGGAAACAGACCTCGGAAGAACCTATGTTTTAGGTAACGATTTTTTAAAACAAAAGATAAAAAAGGATGTAGAAACAGCGTGGTATGAAGGGAACGCCTGGTATTTTAAACAAAATAAACTTACCGGTGCAGCGTTTTTTAATTACGCAACAAACCTGGCAAAAAGTTATGGCTACGAATTTGGAAACGCCATTGCCGGGCACATTATAGGTAAGTTTCCGCACGAACAACCCGATGACCCTAATGATTTGTGTCTTGATGTACACCCCGACAATCATAATGACATACTTCAATTAGATAAACATGGAAACAAAAGACATTGGATCTTGGAATTGCATTTTGTAGATAGAAAAAATAAAATTGGTGCTTTCTTTGAGCAATTATTGACAGCTGATTAAAACAGAACAATGCTACTTCCGCCGCGACGTTATCTGAAATTTATTTTGAGCATTTTGTATGAAAAACAGGCTTTATAATTTTTTTATTTTATTCGTACTGGGTTTGTTTATGTTAATTAATGCTATTGTTAAATTAACAAAGGATATTAATATTGATCTACGAAAATCCAAATATATCATTGGAGAAGTTGTGAAGGCAGAAACCATTTCCATTAAAAATTTTACTTTCAGCAGAGATTCATATAAAAACGTTTTCTATGTGCAGCTAAATACGTCTTCAATAAAATTTGCGATTGACCGGTCGCCACGATATTACCAGGACCTGGAAGCAAATATTAAAATGGGAGATACATTAAAAATTTACTACCGGCCAGGTTTTTCTGAATATAATCAGCATGTATTCCAGGTTGAAAAAAATAAAATGGTGCTCCAGGATTATCGTCAATATAAGAATGAAACTTCCATAATTACAGCGCTATCATTTTTATTAGGTCCGATTTTATTAATAGCATCAGTTTTATATTATAAGCGAATAAATATTTTTAAGTTAATGAATTCACTTGTCCGATAGCGATTTTCAAGTATCACATACAGTTACATAAAAAAATCGTTTCTTTATTGGGTTGAAGGGCCGGGAAGAGGAAAATCCCACTTCTTTGGTAAACAGTCATCGTTACATTCAACTGTAAATAGCATTATATGAAAATTATAGCTTCCTTTTTCCTGCTTTTTTTGTCTTTTTCCCTGAATGCACAAGACAATACAATTTGGACTGCTGATTCACTGGTTGGAAAATTCAATGTTAAGAAGCGTTATACATATAATACTTCCATAAGCAATGGAGGACACAACATTGATTACTTTAACAAAGCAGGAAACTTAATAAAAACAGAGTTGATAAGTTCAATTACAGACCAGGTTTTAATAACTACTGACTATTACTATGATGGTTTGGGGCGATTATATGCTTCGAAAACTACTCCAGCCGGACCAAGAACAGCTAAAGCAGGATTTATAAATGCGCTGGATGAAAAGTATGAAAGCCTTATAACTTATTATGAGTATTATAAGGATAGTAAATTGAAAAGAAAATATTACCTGGATACGTTGAATAAAAAAATAAAATATGAATGCCTGTATTCGGGCGATTCAACGACCATGGATAACAAATGGTATGATGGAAATGGTAACCTGGTTAGGGAAAGACTGGATTATTTTGAAAAGGGCAGGTATATTTATAAGTCTGAATTAAGAAAGTATGACTCAGCTTCTGTTATAGTAAAGACCGAGATAAGCAGTTATGCCAATGAATATAACTCGAATGGTGAATTAATTAAATCGACATTCAAAGGCCCGGAATGTTTATCAATAAGAATTTTTAGTTATTACGACAATGGACTTCTAAAAGAAAAAAAAGGAGATGAATGTGCTGTGAACTGGAAGTATAAGTATAAGTATTATTAACCTGCAACTTAACGGACTACTTAGAGAAACACTCAAAAAATCGTAGCACATAAAATTAAAATAATGACTTTAGAACATGTTGCAATCTGGACGGACAAGCTTGAAGAACTAAAAGATTACTATGTAAAGTATTTCGGCGGGCTTGCAAATTCAAAATATACAAATGAATCGAACCAGTTTCATAGTTACTTTATTACATTTCAATCGGGAGCAAGACTGGAAATAATGTCGATGCCTGGTATACCGGATAATAGTAATGATCGAATAGTAAAGCAACATAAAGGAATAATTCACATGGCTTTTGGTGTTGATACAATAAAGGAAGTTGATGAAAAAGCAAAGCAATTAGAAGTTGACGGCTATCAAATATTAAGTGGTCCGAGAAAAACCGGGGATGGTTATTATGAATTTGAAACATTAGATCCGGATAATAACCGATTGGAAGTAACCTGCACTTATCCAAAAAATAATTAAGCTGCTCAAACCCGTAACCATATACACAACCAAATAAGCTGCAGATTATGAAACTGGTAATATTATTTTTATGTATTACACTGCATTGTACTCAAAATTCATATTCCCAATTAAATGATCTTAGTTCAAAAAACAGCCTGGATATTCAACTCTTAGGAAATAAGGGCTTTGTAGCAATTGGCTACAACAGAACAATTTTGAAAAGCGAAAAAATTGAATGGCTGGCCGGACCTGCAATTGGTTATGTACCTTCTTCCCGGGAAGATACAGCGAACTCAATACCAAGATTCCTGCATTTGAACCTTGGGAGTTATGTTGTATATGGAAAAGGATTACTCAGGCCAAATATAGGAGTTAGCTATTCTAAAATTATTTTAGGCGATCCATACAACGCACGGCCAAAAAATAATTATAATAGGGTATTGGGGGACCTGGGTGTTCTTATACGTGTTTTTGATCTTTCTATCAAGGTAGCTTATGCACCTATGTTATTTGATGATGGTGCTGATGATGTGCAAAATTTCCCATTGGCTGTTGTAGTTCATGTAACATTATAATTTGTTGGCCTGGCCCCTGTAAAAAATATTTTTCAAAAAAAATTTGAGAAACCGAGTAGTTGCACATATATTTGCAACCAATTGGCTTCTTAAATAAAAATTCAAATGACATGCGACGCGACATCTTCCAGGCAATAGCCGATCCCACAAGGCGGGCAATTATCACCTTAATTGCATTGCAGGCAATGACACCAAACGCCCTTGCCGATAACTTCAACACTACCCGGCAATCTGTTTCTAAACACCTTCGCATACTTACAGAATGCAAACTGGTGAAACAGGAACAACAAGGCAGGGAAATTTACTATTCACTCGAAATTGAAAAAATGAAAGAAATTGACAAATGGATAGAACAATTCAGGAAAATTTGGGAAACCAGGTTCAATCAACTCGATAAAGTATTAGCAACAATGAAAAAACAAAAAAAATGAAGAATAATCTGCTATTTGATTTTACCGTTGACAAAGATGCGAAAACGGTATTCATAACAAGAGAATTTGATGCTGACCTGGCGCTGGTATGGGATGCATTTACCAAAGCAGAAATTCTTGACCAATGGGGTGCACCTGAACCCTGGAAAACGCAAACAATATCTATGGACTTTAAAGTTGGAGGACGGAGATTTTATAAGATGATAAGTCCCGAAGGACAGGAGTATTTTTCAATCCAGGACTTTACTTCGATTTCCCCGAAGACAAATTTCAAATATATTTCCGGCATCAGCGACAAAGATCAAAATATCAATCCTGAATTTTACGGTGCAGAAAATAACCTGGACTTTAGTGAAACAAAGGGAGTTACAACATTCAGGATGAGTATAAAATATAAAGACCTTACCACGCTGGAGATGATGGCCAATGATCGCTTTAAAGAAGGATTTACAATGACATTGAATATCCTGGAAAAATTATTGAAAACTTTACCAGGTTCGATCAACTAGACAAAGTATTAGCAACAATTAAAAAATAAAAAAAATGACAAACAATTTGCTATTTGATTTTACTGTTGACAAAGCATCGAAAACAGTATTTGTAACAAAAGAATTTGATGCCGAACTTTCATTGGTATGGGATGCCTTTACCAAAAAGGAAATTTTGGACCAATGGTGGGCCCCTAAACCATATATGTCAAAAACAAAATTTATGGATTTTAAAGTTGGTGGCAGAAGATTTTATGCAATGGTGAGTCCTGAAGGACAGGAGAATTGGCAACTCCAGAAATATACTTCCATTAGCCCCAAAACTAATTTCAAATACTTTAGTGCTTTTGCAGACAAAGATGAAAATCCATCATTACCGGGTTCTGATTGGGATCTGAATTTTAAAGAACAAAACGGAATAACTAAAGTAAGTATCAGTATTAAAAATGATTCACTTGAACGTATGGAAAAGATGATAGAAATGGGCTTCAAAGAAGGATTTACAATGACATTGAACTACCTCGGAGATCTATTGGCAACTTTATCCAAAAAATAATCAACATGAGCATACAGGAAGAAATCAAGAAGTATATTACGGGACATCCCGAACCAAAACGTTCTGAAATGCAAACGTTGCATCAACACATACTTAAAGTGCTGCCAAAAGGTAAATTATGGTTCTTAGATGGTAAAGACGATAAAGGTAAAATTGTTTCTAATCCTAATATAGGATATGGATCTTACAAAATAAAATATGCTGATGGAACAACCAGGGAGTTTTATCAAATTGGCTTGAGTGCAAATACCACCGGGATATCTGTTTACGTCATGGGTATTGACGATAAAACATATTTAGCTCAAACGTATGGAAAAAAACTAGGCAAAGCAAGTGTGACCGGGTATTGCATCAAATTCAAAACGGTAAAAGATATAAATATTGATATACTTGAAGCAGCAATACGATCGGGGGTTGAGGCTACGAATGGAAAAAAACTGTAAGCTGTTAGCTACAAGCTGCAGGTCTTTATCTTAGTTTGCAAGCCTAAAAGAGATTTTTTATGTGCTTCATCAACTAGTAGCTTATAGCTTGCAGCTCAGAATCGGAAATGTTGAAAAAGAAATTGGAAGAAAAATAATTATCATAGCACAGCTGTAAAATGCTAAGAATGATTTCAATTATAAAGGCAACAGAAAGAGATTACAATTCAATTGTCAGCATTGGTAAGATATCAGTAGCAGCATCTCACAAGGACAGCTGTTCAGCAGAAGTCATGAATGAGTTTCTTGAAAGGAATTATAATAGTGATGCGATCAGGGAAGAACTCCATGATATAAATAATATTTACTACCTTATTAATTACAATGATAAGCCGGCTGGGTTTTCTAAAATTATTTTAAATGCTAAACATTCAAATATTGTTGCAGAGAATGTAACTAAGCTGGACCGGATTTATTTACTTGAAGAATTTTATGGTTTGAAATTAGGTCTTGAGCTTTTAAATTTCAATATCGAACTATCAAAAAATAATAACCAATCTGGTATGTGGTTGTATACCTGGATTGGCAATAACAGGGCAGTTATTTTTTACCTGAAAGCAGGATTTACAATCATAGGAACTCACAAATATTACGTCAATGAAACGCATTATGACCCGAGTCATCAAATGCTTCTCAATTATTGAAACAAATAAAAATCAAAAAATATGGCAAGTATCAATCCTTACATTCACTTCAACGGAAACGCCGAAGAAGCATTTACATTTTATAAGTCAGTATTCGGCGGAACTTTCGGAACGATAGCCCGTTTTAAAGACTTTTCTAGTCCCGAATATCCTGTTTCAGAAAATGAAGCAGATAAAATTGCACACATCGCATTGCCTATTGGTAAAAGCAATATACTAATGGGAAGCGACACTCCGGAATTTATGGGAAAGCATAACGAAAATGAAACCAGGAGCAAAATTTCAATAAGTGCAGAAACTAAAGAAGAAGCAGACAAACTATTTAATGGACTTTCGAAAGATGGACAAATTGAAATGCCAATTGCTGACAGTCCATGGGGCTCATATTTTGGTATGTTTAGAGATAAATACGGTATTGAATGGATGGTTAGCTTTGACTCAAAATAAAATATTTGAAATTTTACCGCAGAGAACGGGAGTAAAAGACCAGCCTGTCGGCAGACAGGGTTTTACGCAGGGTATCTCCGCGTAAACTCAGCCTCTCTTAGTCTCTTCAGTAAAAAAAATAAAAAACAAATCATATGCCTACTACAATCAACAAAAGTATTTTCGGCATTCTGCTCGTTATAAGCATGCTGCCAGGATTAAATAGTTATGCGCAACAACCGCTTACACCTGCATCATCCGGGTATGCGCCGGTAAGTGGTTCAAAAGTTTATTATGAAGTATATGGTGCAGGCGATCCCATTGTTTTATTGCATGGTGCCTACATGACTATTAATTCGAACTGGAGTGAATTGATACCCATTCTTTCCAAAACAAGAAAAGTTATTGCACTGGAAATGGACGGTCATGGACATACGCCGTTATCTCAACGCACATACAGTTATCAAACAATTGCCGGTGATGTAGCTGCTGTATTGAAACATTTAAAGATCGATAGTGCAGATATTCTCGGGTTTAGTTATGGCGGCACCATCGCTTTCCAGTTTGCTATTCAGCATCCGGCTATGACAAAGAAACTGATCATCATTTCATCAACCTATAAATCCGATGGATGGCTGGCTGTCATGTATACTATGCTTGGCAGTTTGAAACCAGATGCTTTTGATAACACGCCACTCCAATCTGAATATATCAAAGTAGCGCCAGATACTTCCAACTGGCATAAGTTCGTTGCAACAATGCTCAAATTCAGTACAACGAAATTTAATCTTGGCGATGACAAGATCAAAAATATCAAAGCGCCTGTATTGTTGATCATGGGAGACAATGATGGCACAGATAAAAAAGTACTTGCAGAGACATACAGCTTATTAGGTGGAAATGTTTTCGGAGATGTAGTTGGAACACCTAAATCACAATTGGCAATACTTCCTGCCAAAGGACATATGTCGTTGATGATGGACACGCAGGGTATTGCTGCAATCGTATCTTCATTCCTTGCGACTAAATAATTTAATAAGTAATGATTGAAGTTTTTAAAACAAATGTTCAGAAAAAGACACAAAGCAAAATGCTGCTTTGTATTTTGTCTGAAACATTCCCATCGTCTAAAATTAATTTTGACCTGTCAGATTGCGATAAGGTGCTTAGAGTTGAAGGAGACAATATAGAGGCGTTAAGAATTATGGTACTCGTGAAAGATTATGGGTATAGGTGTGAGGTATTGGATTAACAGAAATACAGCGTATACAGGTTGCTATTTCAATAGTTGCCGCATTAAGCCCTAAAGTTGCCGCAAACACAGTGCATTTACAGTCTTATTTTAGTTGAAATTTGTTTCTTAAATAAATCACGAAATAGTATGAGAAAAATAATTGTCTTTTCAATGATCACATTAGATGGAGTCATGCAGGCACCAGGTGGAACCAGGGAAGATAAGTCAGAAGGGTTTAAATATGGCGGCTGGACTGCACCATATGGTGATGAAACGTTCGGTAAAGAAGTGCAAAAAGAATTGCAACAACCTGCAGATTATCTTTTAGGCAGGAAAACATTTGATATCTGGGAGAAGTACTGGCCAAAGCATGCAGACTTTTGGCCGGGTATCAATGCTGGTACAAAATATATCCTGTCTAAGAAAAGAAAAAAATCGGGTTGGGAAAATTCCGTCTTCATAAAAAACATTGCAGATATTAAAAAACTTAAAAAATCAAAAGGTTCCGACATCCAGGTTTGGGGGAGCAGCAAACTCATTCAGCTGCTGTTGAAGAATGATTTGGTTGATGAACTCAGGCTCAAAATTTTCCCATTGACGCTCGGCAAAGGAAAAAAATTATTTGTTAACGGTGCGATTCCGGCTGCATTTACATTAACTGAAAGTACTGTTACAACAACGGGAGTGATCTTAGTCAATTACAAGCGAGCCGGAAAAGTGAAGACGGGGAATGTTGGAGCTTAACAGAAATAATTGTTTTACCAGGGCGATAGGGCTTTAAATCGACACAGTTTCCACAAAGGTTAATTGTAGATTATATAAGGGTATTCCAACATAGTTGATTCAGCCTGCCGCTCATGAAAATTGCTTTATAAACAAAACAGCATGGGAAAACTATTCGCATCAATCTGAAGAACTATCATTAAATAAATAACAATACAATGAAAAAGAATAAAATAATTCCAAACTTATGGTTTGACGGCAACGCAAAAGAAGCTGCAGAATACTATGCGTCTGTTTTCCCCGGAGGGAAAATCTTAAACACTACTTTTTACCCTAAGACAGAAGCCGAAGGTTTGGCTGATTTCCAAAAGGACTTCGCAGGTAAGGTTCTGACAGTTGAATTTGAAATATTGTCAATGCGGTTTATTGGTATTAACGCAGGACCTTTGTTCAAATTCAATGAATCGGTTTCGTTTATGATACCTTGCAAAGACCAGGCAGAAATAGATTACTATTGGGATACGTTAACGGCAAATGGCGGTGAAGAAAGTGTTTGCGGTTGGCTCAAAGATAAATACGGGTTGAGTTGGCAGGTGTGTCCTGAAAATTGGGAAGAGCTTAGCAAGAAGCCGGGAGCCTTTCAAAAAATGATGGGTATGAAGAAACTTATTATTGCAGACTTCTAAAAAAGATAAAATAAAAACTGGCCATAACAAAAGTATTGCTGCAAGCGGGGGAATGCTAATTCCCCAACTAACGCATAGCCGTCGACGTTGTGCATCATTTTAAAAAAGAATCCTGGTAAAATTGAAGGCAATTGTTTATACAAAATATGGAGGTCCTGAAGTTCTACAGCTCAAAGAAATAGAAAAACCTTCGCCGAAGGATGATGAAGTATTGATCAAAGTTCATGCGGTATCAATAAATGATTGGGATTTTGGCCTCATGGAGGGTGACTTCATAAATCGTTTAATAAATGGTGTTTTGAAACCAAAGAGAAAAATACTTGGCTCTGATATTGCGGGACGGATTGAAGCAATTGGTAAAAATGTAACCAGGTTTAAGACAGGTGATGAAGTATATGGTGATTTGAGCGGCTATTGGGGAGGTTTCGCTGAGTATAGCTGTGCCCGTGAAAAATCGCTAGCGTTGAAACCTGCAGCAATGAGTTTCGAGGAAGCGGCAGCAATACCACAGGCGGCCATGTTGGCTGTGCAAGGTCTTATTGATAAAGGGAAAATTCACCCGGGACAAAAGTTGTTGATCAATGGTGCAGGTGGAGGCGTTGGTACTTTTGCCGTGCAAATTGCCCAATTATACGAGGCTGAAATAACTGCTGTTGACAGTACAGATAAACTGAGTATGCTGCGATCAATAGGCTTTGATCATGTCATTGATTATACAAAGGAGGACTTTACTAAAAATGGCCAATGTTATGACCTCATACTTGATGTTAAGACAAATCGTTCGATGTTCCATTATGTCCGTTCATTGCACACCGGTGGAATTTATGTGACAGTTGGAGGTTCCACGAGTCGACTTTTCCAGGCCTTGATTATGGGACCGTGGATTTCAATGCTCAGAAAAAAACACATACGTATCGTTGCATTAAAGACAAACAAGGATTTATTGTATATAAATGAACTTTTTGAAGCAGGCAAAATCAAACCTATTATAGACGGACCCTACAAACTAACCGAGTTTCTTGAAGCATTCAAACTTTTTGGTAAAGCAGCACATAAAGGAAAAGTAGTAATAACGATGTAAACAGATTTTAAACTTCCGTGAAACAAACGCACAAGAAACCGTTTTATATCCCGCCAACTGAGGGGGAGGACGGAAGTGTTATCGAATTTCTCAGATTCGGGATAATATATTTTTATTAACTTTAAAACACACGTGCGTAAAGTTGGCTCTGTTGAATTGGCTAATATTAAATCAGAACAATGATAAGAAGATTATTAGTCCTTGCAGCAATGGTTTTATTAATGCCAGCATCGCAGGCACAACAGCAAGCCCGTCCTAAAATTGGACTTACACTTAGTGGAGGCGGAGCTAAAGGTTTGGCTCATATCGGTATTTTAAAAGCAATTGATTCGGCGGGGTTGAAGATCGACTATGTAACAGGTACGAGTATGGGCAGTATCGTTGGCTCACTCTATGCTGCAGGTTATACAGGTAGCGAAATAGAACAAATTGCAAAGAAAATTGATTGGGAGGATCTTCTTACAAATACAGCTCCACTCCGCGGTTTGGGAATGATGGAAAAAGATGACAACGGTAAATTTGCAGTCGAATTCCCTTTTGCGAATAGAAAATTTAAGTTACCCGGCGGTTTACTTGAGTCGGAAGAGCTATGGCTTAAATTCAATGAACTGTTTTTTCCTGTGTATGATATTAAGGATTTTTCAAAATTGACCAGTCCATTTAAATGCATTGCTACAGATGTCACTACTAAAGAAGCGATTGTCTTAGACAGCGGCGAGCTTGTTTTAGCAGTACGTGCAAGCATGTCAATTCCAACTGCATTTACACCCGTACAATACAAAAGCCATTTACTGGTGGATGGTGGTTTAGTAAGAAACCTTCCTGCCAGTGACGTGAAAAATATGGGAGCGGATATTATAATTGGAAGTGACGTTTCGCAGGGAGTACTTTCGAGGGATAAAATTGCCGGCCTGTTCCAGATAATGCAAATGGTCTATTTCCGTGAGGATGTAAGTGCAGAAAGAGAAAGGCAGACCTGTGATATTTATATTCAACATCCTTTAAAAGGCTATTCTGCGAGCAGCTTTTCGGCAGACAATGAGATAATCGAACAAGGAAATCAAAAGGGTATAGAAATGTACCCGGTTTTCAAAAAACTGGCAGACTCGATTAATCGTATATACGGGACCGATACCAATAGGATTTTACAAAATAAGCATGCTGCTGTTTTTATAGCTTCATACGAAATACCCAATTACACTAAAAAAGAAAAAGAGCTGCTTTTAAGATTAATGCGATTTAAGCTCAACCGGAGTTACACCGCAGCTGAACTTTCAGCATGTTTCAGGAAAGCGTATGCTACAGGAAGTTTTAAGAAAATAAATTATTCCCTTCAGCCACTTTTAGGAGATACAGCAAAAATTATTTTTGATATGGAATTAAACCCCATATCTACTGCGAAGCTGGCGCTGAATGTAAATAGCTTTACCGGGAGCAATATTATTTTAAATTATACTGCCAGGGGTATTATCACCAAGTATTCCAAAAGCCAGGCAACGCTTAGTCTTGGACGAAATTTCAGGATCAAAGGCGAACAACTCATCAATTTCGGCCGGAGCAAAAACATTTCCGTAAGGGGCCTCACTCAATTTGAAACACTGAAAATAAACACGTATACCAATTTCAAAAAAGTAGGAATTTACACACAGGGTTATTTTAACAATGACTTGCTTATCCAGGTTTCAGCATTAAAAAACACATTGGTTGGTATTGGATGCAGGTATGAGAGTTTAGACTACACGCCTGACATTGCCCAGGGTATCCAGGTAAAAGGTGGTATGCAGTTGCTTACCACCTATTTTTTTTTCAAACAAAATACGCTTAACAATAATATTTATCCTACAAAAGGAAATAATATTAACCTTGAATCAGGGCATGTTTTTGACCAGCATCCTGATTTTGATGTATTAAAAGATAATGCTGTTATAGGTAACCAGGATTCATTTGGTTTCAAATACCGGAATTATAATTCCATTCGGTTAAGTATGGAACAGTATATTCCGGCCTCAAAGCGAAGTGTTTTCTATGGACAATTTCAGTCCGGTATAAACTTCAACTATAAGCAAACAATTTTAAATGATCTGTTAATTGGCGGGTTAAATACAGTGATGCGCAATCAAATTACATTCGCCGGTTTAGACGAAGGCTCAGTTGGAACCGGTAGCGTTGCGGGCTTGCTAATAGGGTGGAGGTATAAATTGGCCAATAATCTTTTCCTTACTCCCAAAGCAAATGCATTGTACTATGATTTTATTAATAGGAATAATGAAAAACAAAAAGCCAGTTTCCTGTCCGGCTATGCGCTCACAATGGGGTATAAGTTTTTATTAGGTGTATTGGAGATCAGCGCCATGTATTGCGACCAGTCAGGGAAAGTTAACTCGTATATTAACCTTGGGTTTGCATTTTGATTGCAAATGGAGATGAGGCATGAATCGCTGTGGCAATTAGTGACGCTCTTAGTGTTGCAGCAACATTGCGGTTAAATAAAAATTTCGTTTCTTTAAGTGTTGACCGGGCAGGCGGACGGAATTCTAATTCCCTAAATGACGCAAAGCCGTCCACGTTGTGCGAAATATTGTTTGAAACTTTACTAAATTCAAATGTCTAAAATCGAAATTTCCGGCATTGCGCCATTCTTCATTGTAAAGAATGTCCCCATAGCATTATCATTTTATCGCGACCTTCTCGGATTCGACATCACGTTTCAGGGGCCTAGTGACGATGACATCTTCTTTGGCATTGTCCAACGAGGTGCGGCGATGATCATTTTAAAGGATATCGGTGTCGATCCTGTGCCGAACCATACAAGAGATATTAAAAAAGGAATTGCCCGCTGGGACGCCTACATTTATGTTCCTGATCCAGACGCACTGGCAGCAGAATTCTCTTCACGTAATGTTGAGTTTTTTTTACCACTTAAAGATACCTACAGTGATGATGGTTTGCGGGGATTTGAAATCAAAGACGCTGACGGTTATATATTGTTCTTCGGACGAACACGACCATGATATCAGGTCTGCGACCGGAATTTCGAAGATGATTGCGTAAATGCTAAGGATTTGTTTGTATTTGCGAATTGTTATTGCGTAAATTAGTGAGTTAGGCGCAATTTTTAACAGCGAACCGTTATGAAAAAAAGCTTTTTTTTATTCACGCTAATGCTACCATTCCTTGCTTTTGGCCAAACAAATTATTTAAGTCCGTTAATATCTAAAATAAAAAATGCAGATTCCATTAAAGTTATTAGTCATAAAATAACAGAAGAATACTCAACAATTGAAGATACACTAATAGGAAAACCTAATTCGAATTCACAAGTAGATGTTGCATATCCATTACTTGTAAATAATAAATTAAATCCGAAAGTAGTTATTGAAAGTCATACTTTAAGTAAAGTTGAAAAAGAACGACTTGTTGAGATCTTTGATCGGATTGTTATTCTTACGAAAGTAATGGCAAACTGTGATCAGCCTCAACACTCTATTTTTATTTATAAGAAAGGTGTAGAGTCTTATATTGACATTTGCTTCGGATGTAGAAGAATTCATACATCAAAAGATATTCATTTTTCTGAATCAAATATGGATATTAAAAGGTGGGATGACTTTCTTCAATTTTTTAAATCTATGGGGTTGACTCAACTTTTCAACAATTAGAAAGAAAAAAACTGCGCCTAACAAACGGTTTTACGCAAGTGGGGCAGACGGAAGGAATCTCAACAGTATAACTTTTCTCAACTTTAGTTATGGGCTGACATTAGTTCTAATACCGCCGCAACTTTTTTGCTACGCTCTTAGTTGTTGCGGCTGCATTGTGGTATCATAAAATTTTCGTTTCTTTATTGTGTTGACCGGCCCGGCAGACGGAATGCTATTTCCCCACCTGCGTAAAGCCGTCGACGTTAGCAGAAATTATTTATGAGCATACATTATAAAATAGACATCTTTGATTCCGTAATTTCGGAGAATCTCACGGAAATAAGTACTGATTTTTTGGAAGCGGGGCTTGATCAATTAATAGAAAATGATTTTCTAAAAGATATTCCCATAATTGGAACAGCTTTTAAATCTTATAGTTTAGCTAAAAATATTACTGAAAATTTCTTTGCAAAAAAGCTACTTAGGTTTTTATTTCATTTAAAAGATATTCCAAAGGTTGAAAGAGAGAAATTTGTAACTGAACTTGAAACTGCGAAAGAATCCAAAAAAGTAAGTGAAAAGCTTTTAAACATACTCAATAGATTGGATGATTTAAATAAGGCTAGTACTTTAGGGAAGCTATTCAAATTCTATTTAAAAGGCGATATAAACCAATCCGATTTTTTTCGGCTTTCTTCCTTTGTCGATAGGATTTATATCGAAGACTTGATTGTACTTTTCAATAGCGATGATCCTGACCTTTTATCAAATGGGATAAAAGAAGTATTAGCCCAAGTTGGCCTTTTTAACCGACAAATAAAGGACAATCGTGAATTTGAGCAAAGAGAAAGAATTGAGTTAGGTAAACCAAATTATACTATACCTGCTACTTTTGAGTATACTTTCAATAAGTTCGGAGAACTTTTAATAAAATACGGAAAATAATATCTGCTAACAAGCGGTTTGCCGCAAGTGGGGCAGACGGAAAAACTCTCAGCAACAAATCATTTTTCATCTTCAGTTAATGGGCTTGACCGTTCACTAAACCGCCGCAGCATTTTGCTACGCTCTTAGTGCTGCGGCTTTCATTGTGGTTACATAAAAATTTCGTTTCTTTAATGTGTTGACGGGCCAGGCAGAAGGAATTCTATTTCCCCACCTGCGGCAAGCCGCGACGTTAGCGGCAATCTGAGATCCGCAATAAAACAAAAGCAAAATATGGAGAAAGTATAAAATATTTTAACCATTTTTATCGTCAGTAAAAGATGAACAACTTTATGCCAAATATCCGTACAGAACAATGTAATATCCATCCTGCATTACGTTCCCTAATACGGCATATCGTTATTATAGAAGCTGATTTCGGTAATATTCCTGTTAGCATAGCGGGTAATTATATGCCCTCGCCCGACCAGGCAATGTTCATCAATCTATATACACGGCTTAAATCTAAAAAATCAGGCGAGAACAATTTCAATACCGTTACGTCTTGTACATTGATGGGCGCACAAATTACTCCCTTCAAACTATTGGTAGAAGAAAGCCATAAAACCGTATCAATTATTTTTCAGCCCGGAGGGCTAAACCGGTTTTTGAATATTCCGATGACGGAAATATTTGACAATGGTTATAGTGCCAGGGAGGTTGTAGGCAAGGAGATAGAAGAACTTTTAGATAAATCTCACGACACTATTTCTTTGAATGAATTGGATAGTATTGTTCAGTCATATTTTCTCAGAAAACTATCTCAGGTAAAAGAACCGTTACCCATTGATTTTGCCCTGCAATACCTCTTGACAAACTACAATACGAATATGGACAAGATTGCAGGAATGGCTTGTATGAGTATCCGAAATTTTGAGCGAAAATGTAAAGAACGATTAGGTATGCCTGCCAAGATGTATGCACGGATAACCAGGTTTCATAAAGCATATAAAATTCTCGAAAGCAGACCAATCATCTCCTGGACAGATTTGACATATGAAGTTGGTTATTACGACCAAACACACTTTATCAAAGACTTTAAGGAATTTGCCAGGCTCACACCTACCCTCTTACACAAAGAATTATCGGGAGAACATATACAGTTTCAGAACTGGGACACGATTTGATTTTTGTCGTTTTTCTACTATCAGAGCTCTTTTCTCACAGATAGCTTTGTAGAAATAAAAATGACGAAATATGAGAAAAATAATTCTATACACAGCCGTTGCGTTTTCAAGCGGATTGTTTTTTACCAATATTTACAATTCCATAGTTAATGCAGCCAACTGGGAAAGCAATATTCCTCAATCTATAACCGCAACCAGAGATTTTTTTGTAGCTGCTAATCCGGGAACTTTCTTTAAGTTGATAGACCCAACAAATATGTTATTGATAGTGTTGGCATTGATCTTATTCTGGAAAAAATCTTCTTCTATTCGGTTGTTTTTGGGCATTGCTTTACTTTGTTATATGTCATCTATGATTTTAACCTTCACCTATTTTTATCCCAGAAATGAAGTGATGTTTCTTTCAGAACAACTTCCTGATACAGAAACACTCAAAAAAGTAGCATCTGAATGGGGAAGAATGAACTGGGTAAGGTCTTTAATATGGCTGGCAGGTCTTGTCTGTTCTTTCTTAGCTTTGGACAAAGCCACTTCAAGCACACAAAAACTATCTTAATTACAGAAAAGATTCTACTTAAAAACACTATCCGAAACGAAACGACTGCCGCTAACATAGCATTGCCGCAATTTGGGCGGACAATTACATTCTCAACGTTATCTCGCTATCAATCTTCAGTCATCGGCTTGACCGATTATAAATCGCTTGCACATTTTGCTACGCTCCTAGTGTGCAAGCTTTCATCCAGGTCAATTTCAAATTTTAATTTCTTAACTTACAACAGCAACGGGCGGACACAGCATCAAATTCCCAAACTGCGGCAATGCTTGGAGTTAACAGCCATTTTTGATAGACATGAGCAAAAAATCAGCAACATCTTCAAAGTTTGAAAATAATTGGCTTACTAAGTCACTTGAAAACCTTGAAAAATCAATCTGGCCTCCACTTGATCCAGACGAAGGATCATACTTGATAAAGACTTGCAACCATTTAAGAAAAAAACAACTCCAAAACTTTTCGACAGAAGATTTAAGAATAATGATTGGGCAAGACATTGGTTTGAAATTTTTAATTCCTGTTGCCATAAAAACGCTAACCGAAAATATCCTGGCTGAAGGTGATTTATATCCAGGTGATCTCCTAAAGTGCGTTTTAACCAGTGATAAAGATTATTGGCAAGAGAATCGCGACAACTGGACAATCGTTTGTGAACTTTTTGAAAAAAATATGACTAAACTAGAAGCAGCTGAAGTAATTCAATCAATTAAAAAAGATTGGACTGACAATTATAGCGAATTTAAAAAGAAATAAAACGTCTGCTAACGTCGACGGTTTGCGGGGAATGAAGGATAATTATTTTAAGGATATCACATTAGTAGCTCACTAAAGCGTTTTACGAATGCAAATTGAATTCTAATAACATCAGTTCGCGGAGGGGGAAGATTTTCTTAAGAGTTTATTTCAAGCTTATATCCTTTCCCTCGTATAACAGCAATTTTGATATTCGGATCTAATTCCAGTTTTTTTCTGAGTTTTGATATGAACATATCGAGACTGCGGCCTACTATAACACCTTCATCTTCCCATATCTCTTTTTGTAACCGGCTTCGCTCTATAGGCTCGTTAGGGGATAATGCAAAAATGCGTAGTACACGGGTTTCAGTTTTTGTCAGGTCAATGCTCTCTCCATTTGCCATGAGCTTACGGGTCTCTGCATTGAAGAACATTGATCCCAAAGTGAACATACCGGTATCCTGACCTGGTTTAATCATATCATCACTGTCGGGTAAAGGCTTCCGCAGCTTGACAGATCTCCAAAAAATAAATCCAATAAATGCTAAAAATGACAAACCGCCCAACAAATATTTATTCTTTGCTGTAATAATGCCCGTTGGTTTAAACTTAATGTTGATCATGTAACATCCTGTGGGCTGCTTTCTTCCTATACATGCTACAATATCATCTTTCTTATTTTTTGATATAGCGTATCCATAAGCTACGCTGTCATTGGCACAGTTCAGTACGTTAACAACATAATCACCCGCAAGCGGATCTTTGGCTAACAATCTTTGAGTAGTATTTACCAGCAGGTAGGGTTGAAAAGTAAAAGCATTTTCAAAACTGACCTGGTATTCATTTTCGGCAATTCTTTTTACCGGAAGTACCCGTGAGGTACTGTCTCCTGACTGTAATAATATTTCATGCCCGATCCGGCGGAGTAAAATTTCCCTTCTTGCGATATCAAAATCGTCATTGCCCACTATACTGAAAGCCACGCATATTAAAGAGATAAACATGAGTGATAACAATCCGTACATGTATTTACGTTTTCCTTTCAGGAGATTTCTTCTATCAAACATAATGTCAAGATATTATTTACAAAGTTTACATCATTTTTTTACAATCCAGATGCTGAGGACGGAAAAATATCAAACTAATTTCGCTGAATCAAATTGACGGGATATGAAAAATACAAAATGTCCTGCTGTTTGCAAAAAAATGAAACTGGAGGAAAAGAGGGCCAGGGATAACCTGTATTACTGATTTTAAAATCATTTATCAATCATTATTAATCAATATAATTTCTGTATTATGAACAACAAGCTATCAATCACTCACTTAATTTTAATTATTGCTTCTTTCTTTTTCGGTTGCAGTGGATCTGTAGAAGAGGAATATAAAGACAATGCATTGGCAAACTCCGTAGCCCGGGAACATACGGGCAATGAAAAATATGCTATAATAGATGCGAAGGAAAGTGTTGTAACTTGGAAAGGTTCCAGCGCAATGGGAGCTCACACAGGGTTTGTCTCTATATCAAAGGGAAAATTGATGATTGAAAAAAGTCAACTTGTTAGTGGTACAGTTGAAGTTGACATGAATACAATTCAGGATGAAATTCATGGGAGTGATAATAACCTTATTAAGCACTTAAAAGATCCTGATTTTTTTGATGTTAAAAAATTCCCCATTTCTACAATTGTAATTACGGAGGTTGCATCAATAAATGGTGAGAATAAAAAAGTTACCGGGAACCTGACCATTAAAGGTATCACACACGCAGTTAGTTTTCCAGCCACAATGGAAATTAAGGACGGAATTTTCAAAGCGAATGGCAGGCTGGTGATTGATCGAACAAAATGGGATGTCCGTTATAATTCAGGAAAGTTCTATGATAATTTAGCTGATAAAACTATTTCGGATTCCATTGAATTCATTATGAAAATCGTGGCAAAGCAAGATAAAGATAGTTTGACGCAAGCTTCTTTACTTAAAACTGAAATTTCTAAAGAAAGGGAGACCGGAGAGATTTATCAATCTATATCGTCTCATCATAATATTGTGCATCAGTTTACTTACCTGGCGGCTATGCGGGATTTTTGCAATAAAACTTTATTGGAAATGCGTGCTAATGGTGAAGTTAATAAGAAGCTTTCTAAAGAATTGAAAAGAGAATTGTTAAACGCTAAGGCAGCATTAACTTCATCAAAATTTAATGGTTTAAAAATTGAATTGGGGCTATATGAAATATTTATGAAACAGATTAATGATCGATTTACGAATCGATGTTAGTAACTTTTTTCTTTCAGCAACGTCCCTTACAGGAGACGTTGCTATGAAAAAGGACACCGACCTTGGAGAAAAGTCAAAGTCATCATTGCCGGTCATGCTGAAAGTCACGAAGATTATCGGGATAAACAATATTATTAATAATTCGCCCATGTGTTTATGTTTATGGGCAGGAAATTTCTTCTAACAAGCTGATGTCAAGATATTATTTACAAAGTTTACACTATTATTTACAATCCAGGTTCCTCCGCCTGAACAATATCAAAGTATTTTTGTTGCACCAACTTTAAAAGGATACGAAAAATAAAAGAAATGCCTTAAACGGATCTGATTTATCAGGAGATTGATCTATGTTAATTAAACCTACAAAAAATATGAAAAAAGTTATTTATGCGCTGATCTTACTGCTGGTTGTGGTAAGCGGACTAGTATTTGCCAATCACGAAATCAAAAATGAAACTTCAAAAAAATCAATCCCAAAGCCACTCTCTGCTGCTGAAATGAAAACCGAAAGGGAAAGATGGGAGGCTACCCCTGAAGGTATGAAGTACAAAGAATGGGAAGCGTCTCCCGCAGGTAAAAAAGTGTATGCCGCTGAAGCTAAAATAAGGAAGCATATAAGTGATTCTATCAATATGGAAGCTGTTATAACCTCTCTTTCTCTTCCGCCAGGCTCACGATTGGGTTTCGGAGTCATGGTCAGGATTAATGACGACGATTATATTCTGAATTTTGAGCCGGAAAAGTCTCAACTAGAGCAATTGCAAAGCCTGAAAGTTAACGACAAAATAATTATAAGAAGCCATAGTGTATCGCACGCACCTAAGTATTCATATCCAATAGTATCGGGCGACTATGTAGAACGGGATAGTAAAATAATTTATAAACGTGCCCCTCGCAAAGGCGGTTGCTGAGTAAATAAATTGTGATGTATATATTTTGTTCCTGATGTTTGTTTTTTTTACTTCCTGTGGAAGACAAAACCAAACAAACTCACCAAAAGATACTATCAAGCCCGAAACCAAAAACACAGCCAGTCCCTACTGGTCTAACAGCGATACAGTTCTTAATCATGAAATACATACACGTCTTTACTTTCCTGACAATATTAATTTTTGGCACTGCCTGCAACGGGCCAGTCAAAAAAAACTTACCAAAAGAAAAGGTAAGTGAATCAAACATAATACCTGATGGACATCCAAAACTTATAAAAACCATCGGCAACCCTAAATATGGCAATGTTCAATGTGGTATCCAGGACAAAGCCGGTAACCTTTGGTTCGGAACCACACAAAATGGTCTTTATAAATATGACGGAAAATCGTTTAACCAATTTTTAGTGGCCGATGGGCTAAACAGTAATAATATTTGGTGCCTTTTAGAAGATAAAGAAGGTAAAATCTGGATAGGTACTGAAGAGGGTGTTTGTCTTTACAATGGTAAGACATTTGCTCCAATCGAAATTCCTTTACCAAAAAACCTGTCTCCCAACAAGAATCGCAACACGCATGAAGTATTCAGTATCATGCAGGATAAAAGCGGAAAACTATGGTTCGCAACCATTGATGGTGTTTTTATCTACGATGACAAATCTTTTACGCTGTTTATAGTTAATGAAGGTGCAGGTGGTTATATGAGCAGTAACAATAACGCGGAAAAAATTTTAGAAGATAAAGCAGGTAATATTTGGTTTGGCGGACGAGGTAACGAAGCTGTGTATCGTTACGATGGTAAATCTGTAACCAACTTTAAACTAAAAGAACTAAATACGTTTCGATCCGATTCGGTTCGAATCGGTCATAATTGGGCATGGCCTCAATTGCAAGACAAAAACGGGAATATCTGGTTCAGCAATTGGGGTGGGGTCTACCGGTATGATAGCAAATCATTCACAAGTTTTACAGCAAGCGATGGCTTAACTATTGGTGCTATTACGCGAATTATAGAGGACAGGAACGGAAACCTTTGGTTTGGTGGTGCTGGTGGCCTTTGCCGTTACGATGGAAAATCTTTCACTTGTTATAAAGATGGACTAATCAATCCCTGGATTTGGGAAATTTTGGAAGATAAAACCGGAAACCTTTGGATTGGTACGAGAGAAACAGGTCTCTACCTTTACGATGGAAAAAAATTTATTGTTTGTTCGGAATATAAACACCAGCCTGTAACGGACTAATAGCTTCATATGAAAAAAATAGTTTTTTTTATTTTCGTTTTATTGAATTTCTATTCCCGTGGTTTTAGCCAGGTTTATGCCTGTAGTGCACAGCATTGGAGCGCAACTACTTCAACAATTCTTGACCTTGAAAAAGTTTTAGCAGGTTTTAAATGGAATAATATCGATACGCTTATTTGTGATCCTGGTACGGATGAAAGATTGGATCATAAATGGTTTCAAAATTTTTATAATAAACAATTCGGAAATTATTTCTCAAGTCCTAAACATATTTGTTTGGCAAGGTATTCTTTCAAAGAAAAAGGAGATTCTTTGACAAAGGAAATCCATGTAATTAAATTCATGCTGGATAAGAAAAGTGCTGATCTGTTTAAAGCGAAGTATGATTCTATTTCGAAGAATGTAGGAACGTATCGGATTAAGGTTCGGACATTTTATAAATTTTTTATAGAACGTAATGATATTTACTTTGTATCAACCAAGACCTTCGACCAATCAGGAAAAAGTAATTCTCAATTCAATGAGATCTTTGCATACATAGTTAACCATTAAATAGGCACAGGCATATCGCACAACAAGCGGTTTTGTGTGCCGTGGAAGCATATATTCTCAACATTATTACACTATCACTCTTTTGTTTGCAACGGCGGTGAAAATCAATACCCGTGAAGCCCGGCTGCATCCCGGTACCACTCGATAAACGCTTATTGCCGCATGCTAACCCACGGTTTTGGCCCGTTGATCACATTACTACTTTCACATCATCAAAAAAAATTAGTGATATGAAAAAAGTATTTTTACTCCTGGGCGTCATTGTTTTAATAACCAGCGCCGCTGCACAAAATGTTGGTATTGATGTTCCCGATCCCAATAAAAAGCTTTCTGTTAACGGAAGTATTGTTGTTGATTATAATTTAACCAGCAACGGTGGCCTCGATAGTGCGGCGTTGTTGTTTGGACCCGGTGAAAATGTGGGCATCACGAGCAATAAAAATTCAGGCTTGATTGGTTACCGGGGACTGGATCTATGGACCAATTCGACCAAACGTATTTCTATAAACGAACAGGGTAATGTAGGTATTGGTATTACGGGACCACAATACAAATTAAACGTGGGTGGAGAGATCGTTGCTACTGATTATATTCATGCGGGAAATTATTTAAGAGCAGGCAGTCTGCCGTTTTCCAATACATACCGTTTACAGATCAATAGTGGCAATAGTTTTCTTGGAGGGAAATTATTTGTAGGAAATACTGCACCTGGCAGTGAACAATTCTATGTATCAGGCCCGGGGGCCGGTGGCACCAGCGCCCGGTTTGCCAATGGAGCTGTGATTGTGGAAGATAATTTTAATGCGAATGGAAATGCGACTGTCGGTGGATCATTCTCTGCCAACTCCCTGCTTGCGGGAACCACATTAGCGGTAAACGGGTATGCAGCTATCGGTGGAGCGCTTGACAATAATTACAGACTTCGGGTATATGATGGCAATGCAAGGATTGGTGGCGATTTTCATGCTACTGGTTATGCTGCCATTGGTGGTGCTGTAGACAGTAACTTCCGGTTACGGGTATACGATGGTAATGCCAGGGTAGGAGGTGATGCTGAAGTAACCGGGGAACTCACTGCCGGATCTGTTACTACCGGTTCTTTCAATACAAATTCATTCAGCACAGGTTCGTTAACCGTTGATAATACGCTTACCATCGGCGGAAAAGGTTCTGTACGAAGCAATGGCACTTCACCACTCAGGATAGGATTTGATTCGAAAGCAGTTGACATTTATGTTGCTAACAATGCCAGTGTAAGTGTTACCGCCAATATAACTGACTTCGCCGGTTCAGATGATGATGCAAGGGTCATGGTGAGCCAGGTGGTAAGTGATATTGGTAACGGTGTTCCATGGGCAGAAGTAATTGTAACTATCATGGGGGTCGATCATAGCACCGATACCTGTCTTATCTGGTTTACCAATAAAAGCGGGACAAATGGTGTATTGAAAGGCACTGTCTATCTCACCAGTATTGCTAAAAATTAATGTATGCGGGATGAAGATAACAGAAGAACAAATATTATTGATCCGGGAATCCTGGGAAAAAGTAAAACCCGGTGCCAAACAGATCGGGTGGAACTTATATGATAAGTTGTTTGTGAAATTACCCGGGGTAAGACACATGTTTGATGCAGACATCAATCAACAGGCATGTAAACTTGCTGCTGTTGTGAGTTTCGTGGTTACAAAACTTCACCGCCTCGAAGATATATTTCCCGACCTGAGAAATATAGGTCTCAAACATGCAAACTATCATATTCCATTAGACTGGTATGATGTAGTGGGGCAATGTCTTATTGATACTGTAAAGGAAGCAAGCGGTAAAAGCTGGAATGGGCAGATGGAAGTGGCTTGGTTCAGGTTGTATAATGTATTAAAAGAACAGGTATTACTCGGCCAGCAATAGTTTTAGTAGTGTATCAATTTAAATATGTTGTCATGGCCGGCATCCTGCGAAACATTTTCTTTTTCATAAGAAAATCTGTTTGCTGTTAAGTGTTTGGTGTTGTTAACCCCAAACACTTAACCCCAAACTATAATGAGATTGTCGAAGCCTGTATCTTCTGTGAATTGCCCGGACATATTAGTGTATATTTAAGAACCAAATAACTGAACGGTGCATTACCAGCTTGTCAGATTGCTGATAGTTGTTGCGACCCTTTTCACAGGGTATATTCCTGTATGCGCTCAATTGCCGGACTATTATGTAAAAATGCTCACCGAACAACAAGGATTGAACCCTTCTGAGTTTATAGGAATTACAAAGGATAAACAGGATTTTCTATGGTTACTCTCGCAAAGCAGTGTACAGCGTTATGATGGAAAACAATCCTGGAATTTCCCTTTGGATGAAAGCGCAAATCAAATATTTATTGACAAGCAGGACAGGAAATGGCTTATTACCAATGACGGGGTAAAACTATTCATCAATGATCATGTTGGTTTCAAACCCATCAGTTATGTAAAAGGAAAGAATAAAACAGCAGTTAACCTTTTCAATGCCTGGAATGATCTTTACCTGCTGCACGCTGAAGGTATACAGGTATTTGATGAAAAAACGAAGACCTTTTTGCTGCCTCCAAAACCTATATTGCCTGTTGTTGAAAATATTACAACTGCCAACAGCAGCCACGAAAAATTTTTATTTTTTGCAACAGCTGATAGTGTTTACAGCTTCGAGTGGACAACAAAGCGCCTGCGGTCTTTGCCATTAAAGCGTGCCATGTCACTGGTACCACTTTCTGAAAATGATATGCTTGTTTCAAAAAGCGGGCTTCAATCCTTTTATGCCGATTTCAATACCAATACACTGCAGCCGGTAAGTACTGCGGAAGTTGACCGTTCAGGAAGAAATAAATTCATACAGTTTTACAGCGGTGTGAAAATGAAACAGGATCTCTTCCTGCTCTCTTCCTCCCAGGGTTTGGTTGAATATGAATATTGTAAAGCTAAGTTCAGGTCACCGGCTTTTTATTACAAGGGAGATGTATTAAGCAACACACTTTCTGTACGTCGACTATTTAAAGATAATAACGGCATTGTGTACATGACACATGCTGATGGGGTGGCGTTTTGCAACCCATTAAAGAATGGAATAAATTATTTGCGTTATTATACAAAAGATAATATTGCATTGCCCGAAATAGATATCAGGAGTTTTGCTGAGGATAAAAAGGGAACTATCTGGATAGGTACACTCAACGGGTTGGCAAACCTTAATATGCAAACCGGTGATCTCCGTGTAGTTTCTGTTACGAGTGACGGAACCAGCATCAACTATCCATCACTTCGCCACCTGGTTTATCACCAGGATCTTTTATGGGTGGGAACAGCCGGCAAAGGAGTATGGTTATACCAGACAGAAACAGGTCAATTCAGCCGGCCATATTTTGCAAATGATAGTATTGGCCGCAATACGGAAAAAACTTTTACTGAAGAGTTTACCTGGAAGATCGTTCCATTAAAAAACGGAAATGTATTTATCGCCGGGGGTAATTATTGTTATGTAGTTAATCGCCTGTCATTGCTGGTAACCCGCCTCACGAAGGCAACTTTTCCTGCAGTTTCAAGATCAGCTGTGCAGGATTCATCAGGCAGGATATGGAGAGGAACAAACAATGGATTGGTTTGTGTTGATTCAACATTCATTTCGCTTTTCAGCATCCGCGATTCATTTCCTGATAAACGTATCGCTGCGTTTTGTGAATGGAAAGCAAACAGTATGCTGATCGGATCTAAAGGTATATACGAGGTTCAGTCTGAGAATAAAAAGATCAGCTCTTTTAAAAAACTGGATTGGATCCCCGCAAACCGCTTTGTTTATTGTATGGAAAAAGATGGAATGGGAAGGATATGGATGGGAACAGATGAAGGATTGTATTGTTATGATCCTGCTTCCAAAAGAACGAATCGCTATGACGGAGCAGACAATGTACAGCCACAATCTTTTAATTCAAACGGGATGTATATTAGCAGCAACGGGCTGCTGTTTGCCGGTGGTAAAAGCGGTATGAATTATTTTGATCCCCTCCGGTTCCAAAGCGATTCAGTAAAACTTACTCCTTCCATTGCCTCATTTGTTATCAATGGAAATGACTCAACTTTTTTCAGCCATCAACAACCTTTGAAAATTGATTACAATAATCGCAATATAAGTATCAATATCAGTGCACCGGATTATCAACGGCCATTCAGGATCAAATATCGTTATACCCTTAGTGATAAAAAAGATAAGTGGATACTCAATGGCAACAGCAGGTTTGTACAATTAAATAACCTGGAGCCTGGAAAATATCAATTGATCGTATCCGTTAGTCATGATGCTGTTCATTGGTTTGATGCTGAAAAACCTGTTGTGTTCACGATTCTTCTTCCCTGGTGGAAGCAGTGGTGGTTCATTGCATTGCTGCTGATGGTTGCAGCCGGTTTAGGCTGGGTGTTTTATTTATT